>Ga0206683_10001475_pt1 | contig 16288 bp, 13 predicted proteins | sample M280m12015metaG_FD_155483 | JGI IMG/M metagenome (GOLD analysis project Ga0206683, IMG submission 155483) | Ammonia-oxidizing marine archaeal communities from Monterey Bay, California, United States - M2 80m 12015 | ecosystem: Environmental > Aquatic > Marine > Intertidal zone | place: USA...
AGTTTCATCCACAAATTGCCTGACTGAGCCATAGGTAATCGTCGACGACCCTTGTAACACGATGCCCACCAACGGAAGCAGGAAAAATACCGCAAAAGTCGGCAACATAACGATACCTATAATCCCTGCGGCAGTGCATACCTCAACCAGAATCAGAGAGCGAACTACCCCCAAACGAGAAGACAGGTGGCCACAAGCAAATTTTCCGATCACCCCGCCAGCGAGCGTTGCCACAACAGCGAAGGCGGCCAGATCGGCAGGTATGTTTTTCTCGATCATCAAAAATGCAACAAACACCAGAAATCCGTCCTGCACGGCAGAGTCGAGAAACACTATTGCAGCCAACCAACGAAATCCTGATCGGTCACGAATACCCCAGCCACTTGCAGTGCTCGGGTTTCTGGCCGACATCGATATAGTACCTGGCAAGCGCAATCGTCGCAGACCCAGCCACAGTACCGCCGCCACGAAGAGCGCCAGTATTCCGTAACCACTCACAACCTCCTGCCAGGCAATGCCGACACCGAACAACAGGCTCGCAACACCTGTAAATAACAGCTTACCGACATCGCCACTGGCGTTGTAGGTGCCTAGTGCCACGCGCCCACTGGAGCCGTCGTACACCCGACTGATCAGCGCCGAACTCAGGGAGTGTTGGAAAGCAGCACCCGTACCGGCAATCAACAGTGCGAACAGCACACCGTAATAGCTATCGGCAGCCGACAATATCCCGTAACCTAACCCTGCCGTAATCAAGCCGAACACAAGGAGGCGTTGTTCTCCAAAGCGCTCAGACAAAATACCCGCTGGAATTTCCAACAACCACATCATACCGCTATAGACCGCCCGTATGGTTCCTACCTGCGCGTAAGTCAGACCCAGACTTTGAGCCAGTATTGGCAGTAGTACATATACCGTTGATGTGAGTCCATCCTGGGTCGCGTGTACACCAGAACTTACTGCCAAGATTGGTTTCTTTAATGTCTGCATGTTGAGAACAACGGGTGAAAGCGGTTCAATGTTCCAGAACTGCTTGGCCGTCTTTATCCAGTCCCGTAATCGTCTCTACTGTAGGGTTTTCCTAGTACGCAATCAAAACTTTGATGCGCTCTCTACTGCCCGTTAGTCGGTTTGGTTATCTGGCAAGCCCAACCGCTTCGCCAAATCCCTGGCCCTCAAATGCATATAACGAATCTACTTCTCCAGCCTCGCAGCCTTTCTACGATACACACGGATAGATCGGCTGGTTTAGCAGTAACTGCACCTGTGAACCAACTTTGGTTATTTTGAGGCTAGTTGCCCGATACCATCTCCACTGATCCATCTGGGTCGACTCACATCCAACCGAATCCAGAATTTTAGGTGATATATGTCATGGCAAATTTTCTGATGTTGTTATCTTTTATAATGATTACAATGGTTTATGTAATTACCCAACTCCCGCAGTCTCCAGAATTTTGCCACTCTATCCTATCCAATAAGGTGGGAAACTACTTTAAATAAGCCATTTATTGGCAAGTTGTAGTTCGGATTGTTCCAGCTAAACCGATCATTCCATGAAAACTGGGAAGGGATTAGGATGGGTGGCATGAAACGTGCAATTACCGTTGTACTCCTGATTGCTCTAACAACCTCGACCCCAATACCAGCCACGGCCGGCAAATGGGCAAAAGGGCTGTACGCCAAATCTATCACCGATGTATACAAGGTCTACTACAACCGCTACACCAAAGGGGGCAAAAAAGGAAAACCCGTGCTATTCCAATTCGGCGTGGGGGATTTCTCCGGAGATGGTCTTCCAGAGATAGTCCTTGGTGGGCCGATACTAGATCACAAAACCAGTGGCCAACTCTATACACGAATGAAGACTTTCGTGATCAGCCCATCAAAAAAGGGTAAGTTCTCGCTCTACAAACCCATGCATAACGTGATGCCCTACAGTGATAATGCCAGGCACACGATCATTGCTGATTTCAATGGTGATAACAGAAACGATCTATTCATTGTCGATCATGGCTATGACGCCGAGCCGTTTCCCGGCGATCAAAACGTACTGGTCTTAAGCCGCGGTAAACGCAAGTTCTTTAATGCTAAAACTCGTGTTCCGAAATTAAAGGACTTCTCCCATGGGGCGGGTGCGGGTGATGTAGATGGTGATGGGGATATCGATCTTTTTATTGCGCAGTCAAGGTATGAAGGATCAAGTCATCACTACTTTCTTGAGAACCGTAAGGGTAGATTCGTTCGGGTCCCCAACGGCAAGTGGATCGACAAAAGTTTATCCAAGATCGCCACTGGGACGTCTGCCCCTGGTGGTGGTATCGACCGGTTAAGTACTGCCGGGCTCGAGGATATTGACGGTGATGGGCAGATTGATCTGATATTGGTCACGGGTAAGGGTGAAGCGCTGCATAACACACGGATCGTCTTCGGCCAGAAGGGTAAATTCAGGCAAAGCAACGTCGTTGAACTCCCTGCCGATCGCTTTTTTGGAAACAAAAATATCACCCGTAACTATATTGCTGATGATATTGATGGCAATGGCCTGAAGGATCTTATTCTCCTTCACATCGCAGACATTGGTGGAAGCCAAAAGGGCGTGAGCCTGCAGGTACTGTCTCAGACTAAGAAACGTAAATTTCAAGATAAAACCAAGCGCTACATACCCTTCGGTGGGTCCACCAAGAAGGCAGAGTGGAGCTACGCCTTACACCTTGTCGACCTGAATAACGACAAACGCAAGGATCTTGTTGTCCAATCTCTGGGATCGTTGATGGCCACAGGTGGAGGTTTCCCCCCGAGGGTCTTTCTGCAGCAGAAGAACAAGCAGTTCAAGCCTGTACCCAACAGAAATCTCACAGGTGATCACAACTGGCAACTCGCCGGCGTCCAGCCAGTCGATATCGATGGTGATGGAGAACTGGAGTTGGTGGGCTCCAAGGTGAGGAGAGATTCTTCAAATCCCAATAAGTGGTACTTCATCATCCAAGTGGCCGAGTTGACGTCCAAGAAAACAAATCCGAGGATCATCGACAAAACAGCCAATTATGAAACCTCTGAGTCACCCATCCATCTCATTATTGATGGGTCCGGCCGTCGTATCTATACTGATCGGCCTGAACGGTACTCTCAGTAAGTATTGAGTTCGCACGAATAACGCAGCGCCTTTGTGATTGCTATGGAGTCCCACATGGAATTTGAAACACAAGATGGTCCTGTACAACGCTTCCGGGCTGATGAGGATTTTGATCTCATTCGAGAACTGATGGGCATAGGTGTACCGATTGGATGGTCTAATTACAGCGGGATCGATACGGAGCATTTAAAGTTATAAGGTGCTTAGCACCATAATCGCCGTCCCACCGGCTGGTAGTTGTTGTTATGGCCTGCTCACACGGGGCTCATCTTTATCTGGCCTGATTACATTTCCCAGTTAAGCCATCCCCCCCGCCAGGAGTAGTCTTAGGTCGCAACTCAAAGAGTATTCCCATGAGCCACTTTCAATCATTCTGTGATGCTGTTTTAGAAGATGAGGACTTGCAAGAACAAGTCATCCTTATCGTCAACCCATTACTTAATGAACCACGGTGCCAGATTTATGCAATCGCGATTTGTGACTAGCGTTTCAGAGTCTTCATGGCCTGATATACGCATAGCCCTGTTCTTGTAACTCCATAATTCGGACCACCCCTGATCCAACGATGGTAACTCCATCTAAAAGTTTTGGTGCTTTACCCTTTTTCTTAGTAATTTTTTTGATTGTATTGTTACAGGCGCTAAATACAATATCTTGTAAGGCAAGATCCGAAACTCGTTGTGCCTGTGAACTAGCTGTCGTCAATAAACCCAAACCAGGGCCATAAGCAACGATTTCAATCGTCACTTCGTCTACACCTAACGCTTTCTGCACATTAACCGCATTATTTAGTGCAATCTTTTGAGTGCGTGCATCATCGGTACTGACTTGAATCACTATCTTGTGTTTCGTATCATCGGCTGCTTTAGCATCAACAATGAACGGCCCCGAAAAAAACAAAAAACCACAGACACTCAAAACACTGATTAACTTAGGCATGGTTATTCTCCTGATTATTTAGGATGTACTATTTATGGTCAGTAATAAGTCAAAAATACATCGTAGTCTAATTTCAACACAAAACTTTGAAAATCTTCTTTTCAATATATAAATGAATCGAATCCGTTCCGTATGTATGTCAACCCAACCATTTCACCAAATCCTCAAATACTTGTAGCCCATTAGCCTCTAGCCACACGCTACATACAGTGCCACTTTACTACGTGCACTTACGCTGATAACTCTCTTTAACCTCTCATGCGGCGCTTCAGTTGCCACCAACTTAATTAAGGCCAATCGGCCATCATAGGGGTTTATTGATCTTATAGTCTTACTCAAAACCCTATGTTAAGGTCACCTTGTCGGCAAATAATGTATTGCTGAGTGACTATTAATACTAATTGCTAGGAGAATGTTATGAATACAGCTACCTTGGTGGCCCTTATAACTGCTGTTTGTGTAGTGCCTGTACTGAGTTTGTACTGGATTCTTCCTGCTGTACTGTAATAACTAGCAGTCAGCGAGTTCGGCGTCTGGGGGAGGCCACCGTATATCGGCCGCTAAAGACCCATGGCCTGATTACCAGTTCCGCCTATACCCTGATACACCCGGTGGACAAATTTTCTCATCCCACAACCTGGGTCAATGAGATCTGGCAAACCGACGTCACCTAGTTTAGGGCGATGGATTGGAGCTGGTATTACTTATCAACCATCCTGGACGATTACTCCTGATTTATCGTCAGGGGCGGGTATGTACGACCATCAGTGGAAAAACAGCCTTGTTGAAGTGGGACGTTCGTCCCTAATTAATATCTGTTAAGCCAAATAGAGGCTGAGAAAAGTTGTCGCTACCCGACTAACACTTTTTAGCAACAGTAATGGAATAAAGCGTCTTGAAATTTACCCAACTAACAACTGCTTTAGGAGCTGAAGGCGTATCAACCAGCTTATCGGATACGCTATCTTCTACTGATCTTGCCTCAGTCGAAGATGCATTAAATAAATATCTTGTAATCTGCATCAGAAACTTAAACCTTAACGCCGAGACCCTCTTAAGTCTCTCTGAGAACTTTGGCGAAATTGGTGAGACACCTTATCTAGAGACTATTTCAGAAAGTCCTGGTGTTGTCAGGGTTGTTCGGGAGGCTAATGATAAAGGCCCGTTGTTTGGCGACGGTTGGCATAGTGATTGGAGCTTTCAGGTATGCCCCCCTAGCTATACGTTGTTATATGCAGTCGAAACACCTCCATACGGGGGGGATACTATTTTCTCTAATCAATTTTGTGTATTCGAGACGTTACCCAAAGCCTATCAACAATTCTTGTCGGGATTGACCGGTATCCATTCGGCGCGTCGCTCCTACTCCAGCTCGGGCACGTTTGGAAAAGGCTCTCCAACACAATCGATGACTATTCATAGTAGTGATGATGCTCTGGATACCCAACTACATCCCTTGGTTCGCGTTCATCCGGTGACAGGCCGTAAGGCACTTTTTATCAATCCAATTTATACAATCGGTATAGATGGGTTTCTGGAATCTGATAGCGCACCCATGTTATCTACATTGTTCCATCGGAGTACGCAGAGTGCTAATACGTGTCGAGTGCGATGGACTAAGGGGACTTTAGTCATTTGGGATAATCGTTGTACCCTTCATACCGCTGTAAACGATTATTCTGGGTATAGGCGGGAAATGTATCGGATCACTATCGCTGGAGAGCGCCCAATATCCACTTGACTAGTCACCTTTTTTCTTGGAGACGTCGTTTTTTAGTCGTTCTAGCTCAGTAGCCAAAATTTGGACGCCACGTTTCAATTCAATGGGCCGGGCACTACTGAACCCCATTACCAACCCATGGTAGGGCGTTGGAGCTATGCTGAATCGTTTGACAGGGGTTACGGTTATGCCACGTTTACCAATTTCGGCTGCACTCCTGTGTTCATCAACAGGAAAAAGAAGATGACCTATCGTGTGAAGTCCACTTGGCGTCCAATCAACACGTAATAGACCACCAAGTTCGTTTTTCGCAGCTTTGAATAAGATCGTTCTTCTTTCTGAATATATCTTTCTCATCCGTCGTATGTGGGCTGAAAAAAAACCATCCTCTATCGCAGTGGCGAGAAATTGCTGTGTATTTGGGGGAACACCTTGAGTGTAAATTCTTATAGCTTTAGAAAATATCTCACGTAAAAATGGTGGTGTAATCAGAAATCCGATTCGCAACGCAGGCATTAGGGTCTTGCTAAATGAGCCCACATAGATAACTCGCTGTGCTTGATCAATACTTTTTAAGGCTGGTAAGGGATGACCGTCGTAGCGAAACTCCCCATCATAATCATCCTCGAGAACGAACCCATTGGTTTTGGCGGCAGCGTCCAGAAGATTGAGGCGTCTTTCGAGACTCATTGATACCCCCATTGGCTGTTGATGGGCTGGGGTTACAAAAGCAAGTTTGAATTTCTTAGATTTTTTTAACCCAGCCTCAACATCCATTCCATACTTGTCCACAGGGACAGGGACGATGTCGGCCTCGGAGGCAATCAAACTATTTCTGGCACCTATAGCTCCGGGATTCTCAAACCATACCTTGTCGGACTTGTTTAACAGCACGCTAAATATTAATCGGAATGCCTCTTGGGCCCCTCCTACGACAAAGATATCCTCATAGGCGCAGTTAATTCCACGGTTGGATCCCATGTGCTGGCGAATCGCTTCCCGTAACGGCCCGTAGCCGAGAGGGTCGGGATATCCCATCATAATTTCGCTGCGACTATTGTATTGGCGAAACAGTCGACGTCGCCACACATCGACAGGAAATACATCGTCAGCAGGCAGTCCAGTAGTAAACGCTCCGGTCGTCGATGGTAAATGCTGTGTTACTGCTTGCTTAGAAGCCTTCGCGAATGATTGGGACAATCCAATCCTGGAAGCAAGATTTTTGTTTGATTCGCTTGATTTCTTGGACGCGGTCGATTGTGGGAAAGAGGCGTGTTTGGCTACAAAGGTCCCAGATCCGATTCTTGCCTCTAAGAGCCCTTCAGCGGCCAACCTTTCGATAACATTGACTGTGATAGTGCGAGATATCTGAAGATCTTTTGCTAATACCCGAGTTGACGGGATTCTCTGCCCCGGCTCCAAAACGCCAGCCAGAATTTGATCCCGCAATCCTGTATAGAGCTGTTGAGAGAGATTCTGACTCGAATGATCGTCCAAGCACAGTCCTAGTAGAAGGGGACCCCCTGCGCGTTTCGACATTAACTGATCCTGTATTTGTTATGACGAATAAATTGGTTTTATAAGAATTCGATAAATGGCTATTTATTTGATTCCAATTCTAGCAGAGATTATCAAAACGCAATATTTGCAGATGGATGGTAGGCCGAAAAGAGATTTAGAAAAGTTCGTGGTGTTTAGCTGAGGTAGAACGAATATGAAGGGACCTGATCTGCAAAGTCATTACAACGAGGACATAGTTACAGCTCTACAGTGGATGTGGGGGGATGGATACCTTGCGCCCGGCGGACCGGAGGAAGTGGCTGAGTTGTTGCACGGTATTTCAGTAGTCGGAGGCCATGTCTTGGATGTTGGTTGCGGCCTAGGCGTGATCGATGTCATGCTCGTAGACACTTACGGCGCCCAAAGTGTTGTAGGGATCGATGTTGAACCGCACTTAATCGAGTATGCTCGCCAGCGGACAGCAGATGCCGGCCTCAATGAACGAGTTCTTTTTCAGTTAGTCGAACCAGGCCCGTTGCCGTTCGATGAAAACACTTTCGATATGGTATTTAGTAAAGACGCTATCGTGCACATTCATGATAAGTCAAAGTTTTATACCGAAGTGTTACGGGTACTCAAGCCACTAGGTGCATTTGTTGCAAGTGACTGGCTATGTGGCGAGGAAGAAACATACACGGCACAGGTAGAAGAATATCTTGAACTAATTAATCTTTCCTACCATATGCAAAGTCTCGAACAGACTCGCCAAACTATTGTTGAGGTTGGGTTTGAGCGTGTAGTGCTTAAAGATCGGAATGAGTGGTATCGGGAAGAAGTAAAAAAAGAACTTGCTACACTCTCAGGCGATAGTTTCATGCGCCTCGTCGGTCGAGTTGGTCAGGAACATGCGGATTACCGTTTACAGGTTAGTTCAATTAAGCAGCAGGTGATCGAACAGGGATTCCTGAGGCCCGCCCACATGATCGGCTATAAGCCCTCCTGTTTACCCGGCTAAATTGATGAGAAACTTATTTTTTATCAATCAATCCTTCACTCACGTATGAAGATTTCAAAGATAAAGACTTACGCGAATCAATATATTTGCATCGTCCAAGTCCAGGGGGAAGATGGTTCTTTAGGTTGGGGGCAAACAGCACCTTATCAAGCCGATATTACCGCGTTGATTCTTCACCGCCAGGTGGCCCCTCATGTGCTTGGGCAGAGCGTTGAAGATCCTGCCGATATCGGATCGCTCGTTGAACTAGTGCTCGAAAAAGAGCATAAGTTTCCGGGTTCATATGTCAGGCGAGCAGCCGGTGGTGTCGATCTTGCGCTTTGGGACCTGTTCGGCAAGCAATCCGACAAAAGCGTTTGTGAATTATTGGGTGGAACCCCACGCCCATTTCGGGTGTACGGCTCCAGTATGAGGCGCGATATAACTCCAGAAGATGAGGCAAATAGACTTTTAAGTTATCGGGACCAATATGGTTACGATGCATTCAAATTTAGAGTTGGCAAGGAGTGCGGGCATGATGAAGACGAATGGCCTGGTCGTAGTGAGGCGATCGTAAAAGAAGTTAGTACAGCGCTCGACGGAGAAGCATTACTACTAGTTGATGGAAATAGTGGTTTTCGCCCAAAAAAAGCAATTGAATTGGGTAAGTACATGGCGGATCATGGGGTAGTTCACTTCGAGGAACCTTGCCCATACTGGGAATTAGAGTGGACTAAGCAAGTGCGAGACGCGCTTGAGATAGATGTTACCGGCGGTGAACAGGATTGCGATATTCCGACGTGGCGCCGAATGATCGATATCGGCGCTGTCGATGTTATTCAACCCGACGTATGTTACCTCGGCGGGCTCTCTCGAACACTCGAAGTGGCGAGACTAGGGTCATTGGCTGATCTGCCATGTACTCCTCACAGTGCCAATCTGTCGTTGGTGACTGTCTTTTCTCTTCACTTGATGGGTGCGATCGAAAATGCCGGGCCGTATGTGGAATTCACTATCGAAGGCCCAGAGTATTATCCATGGACCGAGGGGCTTTTTTCACCCGAACTGGTTGTAACTGATGGAAAAGTACAGATTCCACAAGGACCCGGGTGGGGCGTCGAAGTAAATCAGAAGTGGCTGCAAAAGGCGACTCAGCAGGTTAGTGAGATCGGTTGATTTAAATTTGGAATGACCTAGAACTCACAACCCAGCAAAAGAGAAAAGAGCAATGGCGAAAGTAGTTTTAAGAAATTTGTCGAAGGTCTTTAACGGGCCGACAGTAGTCGATGATGTCAACTTGACTATCAATGATGGAGAGTTGATGGTTTTTGTTGGTCCGTCAGGTTGCGGAAAGTCCACCACTCTTCGAATGATCGCAGGATTAGAGACGACGTCGTCGGGAGAGATTCGAATTGGTGATCGAGATGTTACTGCTTTAGAGCCAAAAGATCGTAACGTTGCGATGGTCTTTCAGAATTATGCGCTCTATGCGCATAAGACAGTAAAAGAGAATCTTGCTTTCGGGCTGAAGGTGCGGAAGGTCGGTAAAGCTGAGATTGCGAAACGTGTGACGTCTGCAGCAGATATGCTGGGGATCTCCGAACTACTTGATAGAAAGCCAAGGCAACTCTCAGGCGGTCAGATGCAACGGGTGGCTCTCGGTAGGGCGTTGGTGCGTAATCCAGAGGTTTTTCTACTGGATGAGCCCTTAAGTAATTTAGATGCAAAGATGCGGGTACGTATGCGGGAAGAGATCAGCAAACTCCACAAAGAGATGAGCGTAAGCATGGTCTATGTTACTCACGATCAAATAGAAGCTATGACTCTCGGAGATCGGATTGCCGTAATGAATGAAGGTCGAATTCAACAGGTTGGCCCTCCTTTAGAGATATATGATCGACCGGCTAATGCGTTTGTTGCGAGCTTTATTGGCTCCCCAGAGATGAACATGCTTGAAGGCGAGTTAGTAAAAAAGGATGGCCGCACGGTTTTTTGCGCTGGCGAATTTTCACTTTCGTTGAATGACGATTCAATTCGAGAAATCGCGAGCGGGTACCGAGTGATACTAGGTGTTCGTCCTGAGCATCTTCAAGTTTCAGAACGTAATGATAGTGGCTTGGCTGGCACCCTCGATTTTGTCGAACAGATGGGATCACAAACTCTCTGTCAGTCGTTAGTGAACGGGGTAAAAATGAAAAGTTTAATCGATCGAAATGATGCGCTAACAGACAATATGCAAGTAAGTGTTAGTCCAGATATGTCTAAGTTGCATTTATTTGATTGCGGCACTGGACACAATCTCGTGTTCGGTCGTGTAACCTCAGGCTAAGAGAGGAATTTCTTGAGCTTGAATAATTTCCTACTAATAGGAGAAATATGATGCAAGACAAAAACGAGCAAAACATGAAGTCTGAAAGTACGAGGATCGGAAGAAAAAAGATTTCCAGAAGAAGGATGCTACAAGGTATCGGGGCAGCGGTTGGCACTACAGCCGTGGGCCTTAATGCTCCTTATATTCATGCGAAACAAAAAGAAATTCGATTTCTTAATGGCGAACCGAGTGTACAAAGTGTCCGAGCAATGCGTTTTGCAGCAGCTCAATATGAAAAGGAGACCGGAATCAAAGTTCAGATGGATACGGTCCCAGCCGGGAAAGCCTTCGAGAAGGTACAGACATCGATTAAGGGCGGCAGGCCATACGATATAGCAACGCTGATCTTTGTTGGCGATGTGTTACTTTTAGCAGGCGAAAATAAATTAGTTCCACTCAACGACATAATCAAAAAATACGATTGGGGCCCGAATATCCTGTTTCCGATGGATGGAAACAACTATTGGTATCCATATGATTACAACTTATGTTGGATCAATTATCGTATGGACCTGTACAAGAAGGCCGGACTCAAAGAGCCACAGACGTTGGATGAGTTAAAGGCCAATATGAGTGCCTTGATGGGTGATGGCGAGGACAAAACCAAACAGGGGATTGTTCATCCAATTGCGAGCAGTGGTGCGACAAACTACACGTCCTTCGGATATCTTTGGGCAAATGGCGTTTCTTTGTTGGACGATAACTGGAACGTCACTCTCGATGATTCAGAGAATCTGTCTCGGGCCGTTGAGTACCTGGATAATTTTCAGAGTATGGTTCCAATGATGCCGCCAGGTCTTGCGAAAGCGGGATGGGGAATCCTTGTTGGAGGTATTCAAAACGGCCAGCTATCCCATTGCCCAGGTACGGGTCGACTTATCGACGTCATCAATGTAAAAAACCCGGAACTTGCTTCTAACTTGGGCATTTTCCCGTTTCCATCGCCGAACGGTGAAAATGTGGCGCTTAATCATGGGTACGATGGTTGGGTCGTCCTAGATACTGCAATGTCGGACGAATCACTTAGGTTCCTGGAATGGTTCTCAGATGAGCATCTGATAAATTTCCTGCATACATCCCCGGTCCATTATCAGCCGACCCGTATGGATATATATGAGGATGCTCGGTGGCTTTCTCATCCGGACATTGAGAAGTTCTCACATATCACTAGTTGGCAGAAACGGTTTCTGACAGATGAGAACGTGATCATTAAGTCTATCGATACTGAAGGCCCGTATCCGGACATGAGGGCAGGCAAGATCTTTAGATCCTACGCTTTACCGGAAATGCTCCAGAACAAGGTGCTTAAGGGTATGCCGGCTGATGAGTGTGTAAAAATCGCAGCGGATAAAATGCGAGAAGTCATCGCCAGTTGATGCATCGTCGTGGGGGCGCGACGAAAGTCGCGCCCCTTAACTGAGCCTAATTTTTAGCTGACTAGAAGATATGTACGGAGACAGACCTCTTTATATCCTTTTTCTATTGGGATGTTTATTAACCGGTCTTTTGATCTTGTACCCCGCATATTATGCGGTCCAACTAAGTTTTTTTGACGCTGACTCTTTTATCTCTACACCTACATGGGTAGGGTTAGAGAACTATAAACTTGTGCTGGCTGATCAAGAATTCTGGGCGGCGTTGATGCGTGGAGTTATCTTTGCCGGGACGGCAATTTCTTTGCAAATAATCCTAGGAATTGGGTTTGCTCTGGTCCTTGATAGCGCAATTCCGGGAAAGGCTATTCTTCGCGGCATAACAGTGCTGCCATACCTATTGCCAACCGTCATAGTGGCACTAATCTTTCAATGGATGCTGGACGATCATATTGGGATCCTCACGGTTTTACTGGAAAACTTAGGGGTTGAAGAAGCGGCAGCATGGGCGAATTCACCATTCTGGTCGATGGTATTGGTTATCTTTGTAAGCGTCTGGCTGTGGACACCTTTTGTTACGGTTTGTTTTCTTGCGGGACTGCAATCAGTACCTGAGGAAATGTATGAGGCGGCAAAAGTTGATGGAGCTAACGCATGGTTGAGATTCTGGCATATTACTCTTCCTCAATTGAGATCCGTTCTTATCGTTGTCCTTCTACTAAGAGCTATTTGGATGTTCAATAAGTTCGACATTGTCTGGCTATTGACAGGCGGTGGCCCGATGCAGGGTACCGAACACCTCCCAATTCTTGCCTACCGCAAAGCCTTCGACGCTTTTGAGGTTGGTGTTGGAGCCGCAATATCGACAATCTCTTTCCTGATCCTATCAGTTGCTATTCTAGTATTTTTCTGGAAATTCCCTATTGATGAAAAACGGTAAGGCTTGACTGAGTAAAACAATGAAAACATTACCAACCCAGATAGGTATTGGTGCGATCGTTGCTGTCATGGTGATTTATTCATTTTTCCCAATCTATTGGATGCTGATTAGTGGTCTACGAGAATACGAGTCGTTGTTTAGCACAATTAGCCTAGTACCAGGACCATTTTCAACTGCTAGTTATACTCAACTTCTGGAGTTGACGGATTATCCGACCTGGTTCCTGAACTCTGTTGTAGTGGCGACCGGCACTGTGGCGATCACTCTTGTCTTGGCAATCCCGATTTCATACGCAGTTACGCGGTTGACAATTCGGTTTAAGGGGGTAATTGTTGGAACGATGCTTTATGCGTATATGTTTCCTCCGATGCTTTTGGCCATACCTCTTTATTCAATCTTCGTGGATCTTGGAATCTCTGACACGTTGTTTTCGCTGTGCATCTCCCATACCACGATCACGCTACCTTTGGGAGTATGGTTGTTATGGGGATTTTTTAAGCAACTCCCCTTTGATGTAGAAGACGCGGCGATGGTCGATGGCTGCACTCGATTAAGGGCATTTTTTCATGTTGTATTGCCACTGTCGTTGCCAGGTATTGTTACCGTGGGGATATTCTCTTTCTTGTTGTCATGGACTGACTATACCTTTGCACTGGTGATGATTGGCAGTGATAGCCTAAAAACATTACCTGCTGGCTTAGATACTATTTCTGGGTGGTATGAACTTCAGTGGGGTGAGATGATGGCAGGTTCGACTCTGATCGCGTTACCTTTATTGTTTCTTTTTCTTTTTCTGAGCCGTTACTTCATTCATGGACTTGCATCCGGGGCACTTAAAGGCTAGCTCGTAGCTGATTCATAACATTCTTGAGTACGGAATTGTCCTAATAGAACTACATCGATCGACGTGCACAAGCAGTTTGACTATATTGTAATTGGGGCGGGCTCTGCTGGCTGTGTTGTAGCGAATCGTTTGTCGGAAGCATCCTCCAATAGTGTATTAGTGCTCGAAGCTGGTGGCACCGATAAGAAGTTTTGGATTCAAACTCCTCTTGGGTACGGAAAGACATTCACAGACTCAAATGTAAACTGGTTATACCGTACTAGTGCGGTAAAGGACTTAGAGAACCGAGCCTGCTTTTGGCCTCGAGGTAAAGTCTTGGGGGGGTCAAGTTCGATCAACGCTATGGTTTATGTTCGAGGTCAGCAAGAGGACTATGATGATTGGGAAGAACTAGGTTGTAGAGGATGGAGTTGGGCTGATGTAGAGCCATATTTTGAAATGATTGAAGATCTGCAGCCGAGGAAGAGCCTGCCAGATCATGAGAATCCGCCTTTGACCATACTGGATAATAAAGAGCAGTTACACCCGCTCTGTACTAACTTTATCGAGGCCGGGATAGCTCTTGGTGTCCCGTTCAACGAGACCCTGCATAGCGAAAGGCAGGAGGGAATCGGATTCTATCGATTTACAATAAAGGATGGCCAGAGAATGTCAGCAGCAAGGGCGTTTCTTCATCCGGTTCGATCTCGACAGAATCTTGTTGTTAAGGAGAACGCTCAAGTAGAACGTATTCTGTTTGATGGAAAAAAGGCAGTGGGTGTCGAGTTCATAAACAATAAAACTCGCCATGTGGTTAGGTGCTCCAAAGAGGTGGTCTTGTGTGCAGGCGCAATAGGTTCACCTCAATTACTTCAACTTTCAGGAGTTGGCCCTCGTAAGTTGCTCGCAGAATATGAGATACCTATTGTTGCCATAAACGAACAGGTGGGTGAAAACCTGCAGGATCATTTATCCATCGGGTTTACGTTTGAAACCCGTGCCAAAACAATTAACAACTCACTTTCCGGATGGCCGGGTAGAATCGCTCAAGGCCTAAAGTATGTTGTCTCAAGAAAGGGCCTCCTGTCGCTGAGTGTCAATCAAGCTGGGGCGTTTGTTCGTACAGATGAACTTCGTAGCCGGCCTAATTTGCAGTTGTATTTCCAGCCTGCAAGCTATACTTATGTGGACGACTGGCCGCGACGCCCTTTGATGAAACCGGATTCCTTTTCTGGATTTTCTATTAGTGCACAGCCGCTTCGTCCGAAGAGCCGTGGAACTATTAAGATTACGTCTCCGGAGCAAAGGCAGCCTCCAGAGATCAATCCTCGATATCTTTCTGTTGAGAAGGATCTCGATGAAATTCTTACCGGAGCAAAATATATCCGTACATTGGCGGCAATGAGTCCTTTATCAGAAGTGATTAGTAGGGAAGTTGTTCCTGGTCCATCGATCAAGTCAGATGATGAGATCATTGCCGATATAAGAAAACGCGCCGATACGGTGTTCCACCCTGTCGGAACTTGCATAATGGGGGAGACGCCAAAAACTAGCGTTGTGGATCTTGAGCTTAAAGTCAGAGATGTAGATAACCTTCGCGTTGTAGACGCGTCTGTGTTTCCCAAATTGATTTCCGGCAATACCAATGGCCCAACCATTATGCTTGCGGAAAAGGCGTCTGATCTTATTCTTAAAAAGAGCAAAAATGAACGAATGTGAAGTGAAAGAGATTTTCTGTACACAAACAGGATTCTGACAATGACACTCAAGCCTCTCAGGAAAACAGCATACAACTTTCAGGAACTCTATCTTTGGCATGACAACCGAGGTGGAGCAGGAACATTCCCCCCGGGTTTAACTGTCCAACCAGGAGAGCACTATGAAAACCCGGAGACGAAACGACGCTTAAATAACCTGCTAGAGGTGTCCGGTATTCTTGATCATGTGGTTCGAATTAAAGCGACTCCAGCCAGTATCAATCAACTAGAGCTTTGCCATCATCGAGAATATATTGAAAAAATCCAGAAATTAAGCAAGGATCAGGGAGGAGAAGCTGGGATAGGTGTGCCGTTTGGTGTGGGCTCGTTTGATATCGCAGCTCTTGCGGTTGGCGGAGTCATTGCGATTGCAGAAGCCGTGTGGAAGAAAGAAGTACAGAATGGATATGCGTTGGTCAGGCCGCCAGGGCATCACGCTGTGGCTCACCAAGGAATGGGATTTTGTATTTTCGCCAATTTAGCCATCACCGCAAAATGGTTGATGAAAGCACATGGTGTAAAAAGACTGACAATCATAGATTGGGATGTTCATCATGGTAACGGCACCCAGGAGCTCTTTTATGAGTCGGACGAATGCTTAACTATTTCAATTCATCAGGATGGATTATGGCCACCCGAGTCGGGGAAATTCAGGGAAAGAGGTAAAGGCCGCGGACAAGGATACAATCTGAATGTTCCCCTACCAGCCGGTTCTGGTAATGGAGCTTACCTGGA
>Ga0206683_10001477_pt1 | contig 16273 bp, 30 predicted proteins | sample M280m12015metaG_FD_155483 | JGI IMG/M metagenome (GOLD analysis project Ga0206683, IMG submission 155483) | Ammonia-oxidizing marine archaeal communities from Monterey Bay, California, United States - M2 80m 12015 | ecosystem: Environmental > Aquatic > Marine > Intertidal zone | place: USA...
TCTCCACTTTTTAAATTTCTTGATACTTCAATTGCGTCATCTGATATGCAGTCATGAGAAAACTTTATAGGCATTTCAAGCAATTGTGCAAGCTTCTCTCCTGCAGGCATTAATGATAAATTAGAATCAATCTTTCCTTTGGGTCTTCCTCTATGAGACATTAAAACAATTTTAGCGCCTTGATCAAGGCAGTATTTAATTGTTGGTAATGACTTCAGTATTCTGTAATCGTCTACGACTAAATCATTTTCAACGGGAACATTAAAATCGACCCTAATGAGAATGCAGTTGCTAGTATTGTTATTGGATTGAAAATCAATCGATGTAATTTTACGTAACATGACTTTTGTTTAAATAATTCTAAAGAACTTAAACAATACCTTGGTCAATCATAGAATCTGCAACTCTTACAAATCCTCCGATATTAGCACCATCTACATAGTTAACAAAATCGCCCTTAGAACCATACTTAACACATGTGGTATGAATACGCTCCATAATCTCTTTTAACAATCCATCAACCTTGTCTCTCTTAAGTGGAATCCTTGTACTATTTTGGCTCATTTCAATACCAGAGATAGCTACTCCACCAGCATTAGCTGCTTTACCAGGACCATATAAGATTTTTTCATTGATAAAATGATGCACTGCGTTTGTAGTGGACGGCATATTTGCGCCTTCAGCTACTACAAAACATCCATTTTTTGTCAACTGCTTAGCGTCACCAGCATTTAATTCATTTTGAGTTGCACATGGAAGTGCAATATCGCATTTTATTGACCATGGACGTTTTCCTTCGAAATATTCAACATTGTACTTTTTAGCATAATCAGATATTCTAGCTGATCTTTCACCTTTAAGCTCTTTGACATACTCTAATTTTTCTTGAGTAATACCATCTGGATCATAAATAAATCCACTAGAATCAGATAGAGTAACTGGTTTTGCTCCTAATTCAATTAATTTTTCACAAGCAAATTGCGCGACATTTCCAGAACCAGAAATAGTGACAATTTTTCCATCTAAAGAATTGTCTCTTGTTTTAAGCATTTGAACAACAAAATAAACTAATCCGTAACCTGTAGCTTCAGGACGGATTACACTTCCACCCCAGTTGGTTCCCTTTCCAGTTAACACGCCTGTAAATGCATTTCTTATTTTCTTGTATTGACCGAACATATACCCAATCTCTCTTGCTCCGACACCAATGTCGCCAGCTGGTACGTCAGTACGTCTACCTATATGTCTATAAAGCTCATTCATGAAAGCATAGCAAAAATTCATAATCTCTTTATCAGATTTTCCCTTTGGATCGAAGTTTGATCCTCCTTTACCTCCTCCAAGGTTTAGTCCTGTAAGACTGTTTTTAAACACCTGTTCAAAAGCGAGAAATTTTAAAATTCCCAGATCAACACTAGGGTGAAATCTCAGTCCGCCTTTATAAGGACCGATAGCAGAATTAAACTGAATTCTATAACCTAAATTTACATGAACTTCATTTTTATCATCCATCCATGGAACTCTAAAAATAATTGTTCTATCTGGAACAACAATTCTATCAAGAATATTGAATTTTCCATATTCTGGATTTTCGTTTGCTGTATCCCATATAGAATGGACAACTTCTTCTACAGCTTGGTGAAATTCTTTTTGATCTTTATAATTATCTACTACTGAGTTTAAAAACTCTTCTTTTGTCTTATATTTCATAAGCTAATTAGTCCTTTATCTTTTATCAATAGGCTTAAAATTACACAATAAGATAAAAAAGAAAACTATTATTTTTTTTTCATTTTTTTTCAAGAAATCGTAAAAAATAATTTAGACATTTAAAGAGAACTAATATAACTTTAAGCCATTAATGGCGGAGTAGCTCAGTTGGTTAGAGCAGCGGAATCATAATCCGAAGGTCGGGAGTTCAAATCTCTCCTCCGCTACGAATTATCAATTCACTTTTTTTCACATACTCAACTTCAGATTCTGTCAGTATAGATTTAAAATATTCATTAGCGTACTTCTTGTCATAGAGAACATCATGCTGCACCCCCTCTTCAGGAGATTTATTCTCTTTCGACCCTGAAATAGAAGAAACTATATGGTCAATATCACTTTCTGAATAATCTATATTAAGCCAATCGAATAGTGATATAATTGCATTACTAGGATTAACAGAAAGATCCTTTTGATTAAAGAAATAGATATTATTACTACTGACTACTTTCTCCTTAAATAATCTATAAAGATAGAAAAATTGCACTGCTCCCACTACAAAAGGTGAAATATCATCATTGTCAAACTGGTTAGGATTTTGAATATTGACACCAGCGCGCTTCAAATCTTCTAATAGTCTGGTGTATTCACTAAACGTCCAAGACATCCTTTTAAAACTTCCTGCTAATGGGAGTAATGGTCTTTCGCACATTATAATCTTATAATTTTTAGATAGGTGTTGGGATGCAAATAATAAGAATGGATCTTTAACAATTAATCCATTTCTCCTATTGAAACATTTTGCTTTTTTAAAAGAAATGGATGACTCGTTTCCAATAGCATATTTTATTGTTTTTTTTAAAAAAGAATCACTCTTCTTTATTCCAAGCTTAAAACTTGAATTAAAGCTCAATAAATTTTCTAATATTCTATCAAAATCATTCTCCATAATATTAGATCCTGGAATAAGGTAGTTTATGTCTACAGATTTTAAACCCTGAGAGCTGTTAAATGGCTCATAAATGACGCTATAAGGAGCTTTATTGGATATAAGCTTACCAACTGTGGTTGTAGCTGTTCTAGGTATACCAGAAACTATTATTGGATTCTTAGAATATTTATTATTTTTAAACATGCTTATTACTCAATCTAATGCAAAAGAAAAGAAATATCAAAAATCAATTCGATTCATTAAATCTTTGAGCAAAGAAGATAAAATTGATCATACTCTTGAATATCTATATAATGAATTTGAGAATTGGATTTTTTGTGGATTCTATCGTAAAAAAGAAAATCAGTTAGAAATTTCAACATATCATTCTGATAATATACCTTGCAGTCCGATTAATATGAATGGTGTTTGTGGGCAATCTATAACTAATCAGGATACTATTATTGTAAATGATGTTAATAGCTTTGAAAATCATATTGTATGTGATTCTAATAGCAGATCGGAAATTGCTATACCTTTTACTAAAGATAATACAGAGTATGTTTTAGATATTGATTCAAAAGAGTTAAATGATTTTGACCAAATAGATAAAGAATACTTACAAAAGATACTAAAAGAACTTTAACTATCTTCTTCTGTTGCTACTTCTTCTACGTCAGAAGCTGCAACTTCATCAACCTTAAATTGAGCTTTGTCTACAAATTCAATTAAGGAAATCTTAGCTGCATCATTTGTTCTGGTACCAAGCTTAATGATGCGAGTATAACCGCCAGGTCTATCGGAATAAACTGGAGCAATAACATCAAATAAAGTTTTTACAGCATCTGAGTTGTGAATCTTTTTCATTACCTCTCTTCTGTTGTGAAGACTTTGATCTTTTGCTTTGGTAATCATTGGCTCAATAAATTTTCGTAACTCTAAAGCTTTTTGATGTGTTGTTTTAATGCGCTTATGCTCAATTAATGAGCTTGCCATATTGGACATCATTGCTTTTCTATGAGCAGGAGACTTACCAAATTTTCTTGATGTAATTCTCTTTTTCATTTTTATGCTTCGTCTTCTACGTAAGGACTAGTGTCCATACCGAATTTTAGACCCATCGTTTCAAGTTTTTCAATTAATTCATTTAATGATTTACGACCAAAGTTCTTATACTCAAGCATTTCTGCTTCGTCTTTGTCTACCAATTCACCAATTAGAGTAATTCCAGCAGCTTCTAGACAGTTATGACTTCTAACTGATAGCTCCATCTCATCAATTGAAGAACCAAGAAGTTTACGAATTTGTAATATTTCTTCACTTACAGGTTTATCAATCTCTAAAACAGAAGGATTGCTAATAGAATTAATAATATTATAATGTTCAGCAAGAACAGAAGAACAGTAACTAACAGCATCAATTGGGCTGATAGATCCATCTGTTTTAACATTTAAAGATAACATCTCTAAATCTTCTTTTGCTCCAGGCAATGGAGAAACGTTAAATGCTACTTGAGTCACAGGATTAAAAATACTATCAATTGGTATCATTCCAACCGGCGAATTATTTAATTTATTCTCCTCGCTAGATTTGTAGCCCTTACCAATTCCTAGCCTTAACTCTAATTCTAAAGTAGTTCCTTTAGAAATATCTGTAATATAATGGTCAGGATTTAGAATAGTAAAATCATCGCTTACTGCTTGAATATCAGCTGCAGTAAATGTTTTTTTTCCTTTAATTTTTATAAAAATAGGCTCTACTGAACTTTCAAATAAATGAAATCTCACACCTTTTAGATTCATAATAACATCTGCAATATCTTCTTTAACTCCATCCAGTGTTGAAAATTCATGCAAAGCACCTTCAATTTTAACATTTGTGATAGCTGCTCCAGGCACTGCAGTCAACAAAGCTCTTCTTAAAGAATTACCAACTGTTATTCCATACCCTCTCTCAAGCGGTTTAATAACAAAATTACTTGCATTGTCTTCAATTACTTTATGTGAAATTTTAAATTTTAAGTCATTACTCATGTTTCTTCCTTTATCTTGAATAGTATTCAACAACTAATTGTTCATTCATAGTTAAGTCAATCTCATCTCTCTCAGGATAATTAACAAATGTTCCTTCCATTTTGGCTTTATCAACAGAAAGCCAGGATACACTTAAATCTCCCTTAACCATTTTAATCGCATTTAATATAATATCTAATTTTTTACTTTTTTCTCTTACTTGGACCACATCACCAGGTTTCAAGCGATAAGATGCAATATTGACCTTAACACCATTTACTATAAAATGTGCATGACTTACAAGTTGTCTTGCAGATGATCTAGTAGGGGCAAATCCAAGCTTATAAACCACATTATCCAATCTAGATTCCAATAAGACTAATAAGTTAAGACCTGTTTCGCCTTTCATTTGAGTAGCTTTCTTAAAATAAGTTCTAAATTGTTTCTCAAGCATACCATATGTGAATTTAATCTTTTGCTTCTCTTTTAATTGTGTAGAGTAGGTTGAAAAACGTTTACCGGTTTGTCCGTGTTGGCCAGGTCTATATCCTTTCTTTGATAATAATCTATCAAATTTAGGATTACCAAAAATGTTAACGCCAATCTTTCTAACTAATTTACCTTTAGGTGTATTTAATTTTGCCATACTTTTTTAAACTCTTCTCTGTTTTTTAGGTCTACATCCGTTGTGAGGTAATGGAGTCACGTCGGATATTGATGTTACTTGTAATCCAGCACTAGATAATGCTCTAATAGCTGATTCTCTACCAGCTCCAGGACCTTTGACTTTAACTGCTACGCTAGCTAAACCCATACTTACTACTTCACTAGCTACTTTTTCTGATGCTATTGTAGCTGCATATGCTGTATTTTTTCTAGAACCTTTAAATCCTGCTTTACCTGCAGTTGCCCAAGCAATCACATTTCCACCTTCATCAGTTACGGTAATATTCGTATTATTGAATGTTGCCTTAATATGGACAATTCCGTTTGGATTTATTTTTCTTTTATTCTTTTTTGATCTAGTTTGCGTTGCCATATATTATACTGCTGCTTTCTTACCAAGTGATATTGTTTGTTTTCTTCCACTTCTTTTTGTTCTAGAGTTTGTCTTAGTTCTCTGTCCTCTCACTGGGAGAGATTTTCTATGTCTCACTCCTCTATAACTACCAATATCTTGTAGTCTTTTAACATTTTTAAGATTTTCACTTCTTAATTCACCCTCAATCAATAATTTTAAGTCCACAATAACTTTTCTAATTGCATCTTCGTCTTTAGAACTCAAATCTGTAACTCTTACATTCGGATCAACTTTTGCTAATTCACATACTTTTACTGCAGTATGCAATCCGATACCATGAACATAACGCAATGAGTATGCTATTTTTTTCTCTTTTGGTATATCAACACCTGCTATTCTAGCCATTATCCTTGCCTCTGTTTAAATCTAGGGTTCTTCTTATTAATAACATAAACACGTCCTTTTCTGCGAACAATAATGCAGTCACGTGTTCTTTTCTTTACTGATGCTTTAACTTTCATAATTATCGCCTAAAAGTAATTCTTCCTCTACTTAAATCATAGGGAGATAATTGTAAATCCACCGTATCTCCTGGTAACATTTTAATATAGTGCATACGCATCTTTCCACTTACATGAGCAAGCACTTCATGGTCCTTACCGCCTAGATTAATAGTTACTCTAAACCTAGCGCCAGGTAAAGCCTCTTTAATTACACCTTCTACTTCTATTGATTCTTGTTTTGCCATTATGTTAAAATTCTGGGTTGCAACTTAGTAATAAGAATTGAATGTTCAAAGTGCGCACTTGGTTGCCCATCTTGCGTTCTGATTGTCCATCCATCTAAGTCAGTTTTAATATGTCTTGATCCTAAATTAACCATTGGTTCGATTGCTAAGCACATTCCCTCTTTTAATTCGACATTATGATCAGAACTAATAGGGGTAGAAAAATTTGGAACCTGTGGCTCAAGATGTAGCTTCGTACCAATGCCATGTCCCACTAATTCTCTTACAATTGAATAACCTTTTGATTCAACATGTTTTTGTATCGCATCACTGATATCAAAAACACGATTACCTACCACTGCTTTGCTAATACCTATCTCTAATGCTTCTTTTGTAATATCTAATAATAATTGCTTTTCTTTTGAAATCTTTCCAACAGCGAGAGTTCTTGCTGAGTCGCTATAGTATCCATTCTTTAAAACACCGCAATCTATACCAACAATCTGGCCTTCTTCTAATACAATATCTTTTGGTATACCATGAACTACTTCGTCATCAATAGATACAGTGATTGTAGAAGGAAAATTATTATATCCCTTAAATGCAGGTTCAGCATCTCTAGATAAAATATACTCTTCTGCTAACTTATCTAACTCTATCACAGATTGACCTGGTTCCACATAACTCTCAATCATGTTAAGCGTATCAGATAATATCTGACAACTCTCTGTCATGTAGGACACTTGATTTGTATTGTTCATATCAACCATTATCTTCTTCCTCTAACCTTGCCCTTGGATAAGAAACCATCATAATGCCTAGACAATAAATGAGTCTCTACCTGACTCAAAGTATCTAAACCAACACCAACGATAATTAACAAGCTAGTTCCTCCAAAAAATGAAGCATAAGCATAATCTAAACCAAACTGTTGTAAGAAATATGGCATTAAAGCAATAAATCCTAGAAAACATGCTCCGGGGAGTGTTACTCTAGTAAGAATATTTTCAATAAATTCTGCTGTCTTTTTTCCTGGTTTTACTCCTGGAATAAATCCTCCTTGTTGCTTCAATGTTGAAGCTACTTGATTTGGATCAAACTGTAACGCTGTGTAAAAATAAGTAAAGAATACAATTAATAGAGCAAAACATACATTTGAAAACCAATGATCCATTGCAAACCAGGACATAAAATTAGATTGGGTAGCATCTTGACCCATAAATGTAGCAATAGTGCCAGGAATTAACAATATAGATTGTGCAAAAATAATAGGTATTACTCCTGCTGTATTAATTTTTAAAGGTAAATATGTAGACTGTCCACCATAAACTTTTCTTCCTACAATTCTTCTAGCATATTGAACAGGGACTTTTCTTAAACCTTGCTGTATTAGTATAATTAGCATTACTAAGAAAAAGAATAAAATTGCAAGAGAAAGCTCTGAAAGAATACCTCTTACTCCTTGTTGAAAATATGATATCTCAGATAACACAACATTTGGAAACGCTGCTAGAATTCCAACCATAATAACAAGAGATATACCATTACCTATACCATGCTCTGTAATTTTCTCACCAAGCCATAACAATAACATTGTACCTGTTGTGATAGAAACAATTGCAGTAAATCTAAAAGCAAACCCAGGGTTTAATACAATGCCATAACTCTCTAATAGAAAAGCAATACCAATAGACTGAATAAGAGCTAAAATTACTGTACCATATCTAATAATTTGATTGATCTTAGCTCTTCCACTCTCTCCTTCTTGTGCTAAACGCTGGAAGTATGGAAGAGTAGTTTGTAGGATCTGCACAACAATAGAGACTGAAATATATGGCATAATACCTAGTCCAAATACTGCAGCTTGACCAAATGCTCCACCTGTAAACATATTAAATAATCCAAAAAATGTATCATTTAGAGATTCCATAGTTTGACGAAGAGCTTCAGGATTGATACCAGGGATAGGCACTTGAGCACCAAGCCTAACAATTATCAAGATTCCCAAAGTAAACAATATCTTTCTTCTCAGTTCAGGAATAGCAAAAATATTTCTTAATTTTTCAATCACTGAACAACAGCCTTTCCACCCGCTTCTTCAATTTTCTTAATTGCAGATGCGCTAAATGATGATGCAGTAATATTATAAGCTTTATCAATATCGCCATTACCTAAAATCTTAACAGCAACAAAAGCAGAAGAGATTAATCCTTTTGCTAGCAATACTTCAGAATCAATATTTTTTGATTTAATCTTAGCAATCTGAGAAAGATTTACAATCTCATATGATTTTGCAAAATTAAAATTATTGAATCCTCTAGTTGGAACTCTTCTATGCAGAGGCACTTGACCACCTTCAAACCAATATCTGTGTTTGAAACCGCTTCTTTGGCCTGCTCCTTTGTGACCTCTTCCAGCAGTTCCGCCTAAACCAGAACCAGGTCCTCTACCAACTCTTTTAGAATTTTTTGTAGCTTTAGTAGGTTTTACTAATTTCATTTTACTTCCTCAACCTTCACTAGATAATCTATTTTCTTTATCATACCAGCAATTGCATCATTTAAATCAAGAACAACAGATTTGTTCATCTTTCTAAGACCTAATGCGTCAAGAGTAGCTTTGGCTTTTCTTGAATAGCCAATTCTACTTTTTATTTGTGTAATTTTAATTTGTTTTTTAGCCATCTTTTAAATCTCAAATAATGTTTTTGGTGTTTTTCCTCTCTTCTTAGCAACGACTCTAACGTCCTGCAAACTTGTTAAGGCATTCATTACAGCTTTAGCAACATTCATAGGATTATTTGATCCTAATACCTTTGAATAGATATTATTAACACCTACCTGCTCCATAATCAATCTTACTGCAGATCCAGCTATAATACCTGTTCCGAAAGGAGCTGGTTTCAATAATACTCTGCTTGCCCCATGCTTACCTATAATTTCATGCGGAATAGTATAATTATATACAGGAACCTTGACTAAATTTTGTTTTGCATCGTCTTTAGCTTTAGTAATAGATACAATAACCTCATTAGCTTTTCCTGAACCAATACCAACATGAGTTCTACCATCACCAATAACAACTAAAGTTGAAAAACTAAATCTTTTTCCGCGAGAATTAACCTTAGCAACTCTGTTAATTCTTATAACGGATTCTTCTTTTAAATCAAGTTCTGAATAATTAATCATACTCATTTATTTATTCTCCAATGTTAAAATTTTAGTCCACCTTTTCTAGAAGCTTCTGCAAAAGATTTTATTCTTCCATGGTATCTAAAACCATTTCTATCAAAATGTACTTGCTTAACTTTCTTTGCTTTTGCTCTTTCGGAAAGAGATTTTCCAACAAGAGAAGCTAGCTCAGTCTTATTAATTTTTTCCTTCTTATATATCTTTTCTTTTGAAGAAGCAGCAGCTAATGTTGTTTGATTAAAATCATCAATAATTTGTGCCTCTATATGTCTAGCGCTTTTATAAACACATAATCTATATTCACCTTCTACTGGAAAAGGTTTTTTTGACCTATTTCTTCTTCTTAAGTATTGTTCTTTCTTTAATTTCAAATTATTCATTTAATTACTCAGATCCTCCAACAGTCTTACCCTGTTTTGAACGAACATATTCATCTTTATATCTTATACCTTTTCCTTTATATGGTTCAGGCTTTCTTAAAGATCTTATTTTGGCAGCTACCTGACCTACAAGTTGCTTATCTATACCTTTAATTTCTAATTCACGTTTTTGGGCAACAGCCTCAATACCTTCAGGTAAATCAAAGATAATATCATGAGAGAATCCTAATTGTAGAATTACTCTATTATTCTGAGATTTAGCATTATAACCCACACCTATAATCTCTAGATGTTTAGAGAAACCACTTGTAACTCCTTCAACGGCATTAGAAATCAATTGTCTAGTAGTACCATGCATAGCTCTTGAAACCTTATCTTCTGCATTTCTTGATACAGATAAATTATTGTCCTCAATTTTTATAGTTACTTCTTCGCAAATATCAACAGACAACTTACCATTAGGTCCAGTCACTGATAAATGCTGAGTATTATTTTCTATTTTCACACCTTCCGGTATTGTAATTATGCTATTTCCTACTCTTGACATCTTACCAAACGTTGCAGAGCAACTCTCCTCCAATTTTTAATTCTCTTGCTACTTTATTGCTTATTACACCTTTTGAAGATGAAATAACGCTAATTCCTAAACCATTCAATACTCTAGGAATGTCATCTGAAGATACATAAACTCTCTTTCCAGGCTTACTAATCTTCTCAATCTTTGTAATCGCTGGCGATTCATTATGATATCTTAAGAATATTCTAATATCTTCTTTATTATCATCTTTATTCACAAAAGCAATATTATCAATATATCCTTCCTCTTTTAAAACAACAGATATTCTCTTCTTTAACAATGAAGAAGGTATGTCTATCCATCTCTTATTAGATGAATAACCATTTCTTATTCGTGTACAAAAATCTGCTACTGGATCTGTCATTGACATAAAATATTCTCCCTTACCAACTTGCCTTAGTTACGCCAGGTAATTCACCTTTTAACGCTAATTCTCTAAAAGTTATTCTTGATAAACCAAATTTTCTCATATACCCTTTCGGTCTTCCAGATACAGCACATCTATTCGTCAAACGAATACTGCTAGAACTTCTAGGAAGTTTCTGAAGCTTTTCCATAGCTTTCATTTTCTCTTCTTCTGGAGTATTAGGATTTTTAATTAACTCTCTTAGCTCTTTTCTTAGAGCATAATATTTTTCCACTTTTTTCATCAAGTGTCTTTCTCTTACAACTTTAGATTTTTTAGCCATTTTCTTCCTTGTCTAGATCGTTATCTGTTAATGCTTTTTTCTCTCTAATTGGTAATCCCATTGCTCTTAGTAATTCATAAGATATCTCATCGTTATCAGCTGATGTAGTAATAATAACATCCATACCTGTAACAGAATCAACCTTATCATAATCAATCTCTGCAAATACAATTTGCTCTTTAATTCCAAAGCTATAATTACCTTGTCCATCAAATGACTTATTAGATAGTCCTCTAAAATCTCTTGTTCTTGGAAGAGCTACTGCACATAGTCTTTCTAAAAATTCATACATATAATCTTTACGTAATGTCACTTTACATCCAACAGGAAAACCTTTTCTAATTTTAAAATTAGATACATCTTTCTTTGCTTTAGTAATAACTGGTTTCTGGCCAGTGATTAGCATCAACTCATCAAGAGCTGCCTGTAAAGCTTTTTTATTTTCTTTTGCATTACCTAATCCAATATTTAATGTAACTTTCTCAATTTTTGGTACTTGCATTACCGTGCTTAAGCCAAAAGTCTTCATTAAATGAGGTCTAACTTCGTCTAAATATTTTTTCTTATAATTTGGTACTAACATCAATTTTAACCTAATTCCTTACCTGATCTTTTTGATACTCTTACTTTTGACTTATCTTCTAATATTTTAAATCCAACTCTAGAAGCCTTGTTGCCCTCTAAAACCATTAGATTCGAAACATGTAAAGATCTTTCTCTCTCTGTAAAACCGCCTTTTGGATTTTCTTGAGAAGGTCTTAGAGTTCTCTTTGTTAAAGCAACGCCTTCAACAATAGCTCTTTGAGTTTCAGGAATTACTTTAAGCACTTTTCCTGATAGCCCCTTAAAATTTCCAGCTACTACTTTTACCATCATGTTTTTCTTAATTTTCATTATAAAACCTCCGGCGCCATTGAAATAATCTTCATATAGCCACCCTCTCTTAATTCTCTTGCTACGGGACCAAAAATTCTGGTGCCCTTTGGCTCATTTTGAGCATTCAAAATGACTGCAGCATTATCATCAAATCTAATGTAAGATCCATCTTTTCTTCTAAGCTCTTTCTTCACTCTAACTACCACAGCTCTTGCAACTTCCCCTTTTTTTACCATGCCACCAGGAGTAGCTGATTTCACAGAAACAACAACTATATCACCAATACTAGCATATCTTTTTTTAGATCCACCTAAAACTTTGAAGCATTGTACTGTTTTTGCTCCAGAATTATCAGCTACCTTTAGTCTTGTTTCTTGTTGTACCATTTATTTACTTCCGTTGCTTATTAATTTTGATATACGCCATCTTTTTAACTTACTTAAAGGTTTATTAGCTAAAATTTCTACTGTATCACCCTTCTTTGAAGTATTATTTTCATCATGTGCATAATATTTTTTTGATCTTTTCATATACTTCTTATAGAGCTTATGCTTTACAAGCCTATCTACGCTCACCACTACAGTCTTATCCATAGCGTCAGATACAACAATACCTACTAGTTTTTGAGTATTTCTATCCATCAATATTTTCCTCATCTAAGGTTTTTTCTTTTAATATTGTATTAATTCTAGCATTCTCTCTCCTTAGATCAGATAATACTTTATAATCCTCTAGTTGCTGAATTGATTTCTGAAAACGATATTTCTGCAAGCTTTCCTTATTGTCGACTAAGCGTGACAATAAATCTTTATCAGACAACTTTCTTAAATCATTAATTTTCATCTAATCCTCTTTTTGAAACTAATTTCGTTTTAATTGCTAACTTATTTCCAGCAATTCTAAAAGCTTCTTGAGCAACTTCTTTAGGAATACCTTCTACTTCAAATAAAATCCTTCCAGGTTTTACATTTGCTACCCAGTATTCTGGAGAACCTTTTCCTTTACCCATTCTTGTTTCCAATGGTTTCTTTGTAATTGGTTTATCTGGAAAAATTCTAATCCACATTCTACCCAATTTTCTCACTCTTCTAGATATTGAAATTCTAGTTGCTTCAATTTGTCTAGCTGTAACCCATCCAGGTTCCATTGCTTTCATTCCATAGCTACCGAAACTTACTTCAGTACCGCCTTTAGCCATACCCTTTCGGTGTCCTCGGTGAACTTTTCTATATTTAATTTTTTTAGGTTCTAACATTACTTTTTAGCCTTTGTGAATCCATTACAAATCCACACTTTAATTCCTATAATACCATAAGTTGTATGAGCCTCTACCAATGCATAATCAATATCTGCTCTAAGAGTATGTAGCGGAACTCTTCCTTCCATGAAACGTTCAGATCTAGCAATTTCTACTCCACCTAATCTTCCAGCAACATTAATTCTAATACCTTCTGCTCCCATTCTCATTGTAGATTGCATAGTTTTGTTTAAAACTCGTCTATATGCCATCTTCTTTACTAATTGAGTAGCAATGTTCTGACCTACTAATTCAGCATTTAATTCAGGCCTTTTTACTTCATTAATATTTAAATGAATATCATTGGTATTACATAACTTTGAAACCTCTTTTTTGAGCCTTGAAACTTCTTCTCCGCCTCTACCAATAACAATACCAGGTCTAGCTGTATGGATAGTCACAGTAATTGCCTGTGACGTTCTTTCAATATTAATAGATGCAACTGAAGCATCCTGTAATCTCTTTTTTAGATATTTCCTTAGCTTAATATCTTGCGCAAGATCTGTTGCATAAGCATTCTTCTTTGGAAACCAATTAGAACTCCAGTTCTTATTGACTTCTAACCTTAAACCTTTTGGATGTGTCTTTTGTCCCATTAATTATCCTATAACTATCTTTAAATGACTTGTTCTTTTTTTAATTCTATTTGCTCTTCCTTGAGCTCTTGCTCTAAATCTTTTTTGAGCTGGACCTTCATCTACTGTAATAACCTTTACCTTAACTTGATTCATATCTTTATCAAAATTTTCTGTATTTCCAGCATTAGCAATAGCAGACGATAGTGTTTTCTCAACAATCTGTGCACCTTTTTCATCCATATGCCTTAAAGATGATAGAGCTTTATTGACATTGAGACCGCGAACACAATTAGCTACTTTTCTTAGCTTCTTCGGTGAATGCTTTACGTTGTTAGATCTTGAAGTAATATCCATAATTATTTGTTCTTTCTGTCTCCTGAATGCATTCTAAATGTTCTTGTAGGAGAAAACTCTCCTAATTTATGACCAACCATATTCTCTGTAATAAACACAGGTATAAATTTAGTTCCATTATGTACAGCAAAAGTATGTCCAACAAAATCTGGTACAATTACAGAATTTCTTGCCCATGTCTTAATAACTTTTTTCTTTGTTGACTCATTCATTTTATCAACTTTTTTTAATAGCTTGATATCAATATGAGGTCCTTTTCTAATAGATCTAGACATTTAATCATTTCTCCTTTTTACTATTAGAGCATTTGACTTTTTCTTTTTCTTTCTAGTTTTAAAACCTTTAGTAGGTTGACCCCAAGGAGATACTGGGTGTCTTCCACCTGAACTTTTACCTTCTCCACCACCATGAGGGTGATCCACAGGGTTCATTGCTACACCTCTGACTTTAGGGCGCTTTCCAAGCCATCTTGATCGACCTGCTTTACCTGAACGCACTAACTCATGCTGCTTGTTACCAACTACACCAATTGTAGCCAAACATTTTTCTGGAACCATTCTTACTTCTCCAGATGGCATTTTTAAGGTTACGTATGCATTATCATGAGCCATAACTTGTACATATGCTCCTGCACTTCTAGCCATTTGTGCTCCTTTACCAGGAATTAGCTCTATATTGTGCACAAATTGACCTGATGGAATATTTTTCAATTGCATAGTATTCCCATTTTTCAATGCTGCTTTTTCTGCAGAAATTACTATATCTCCAACTTTCAATCCGTCTGGCTGTATAATATATCTTTTCTCTCCATCTGAATAGTGGATTAAAGCAATAAATGCGCTTCTATTTGGATCGTATTCAATAGTTGCGACCTTACCCTCGATATTAAACTTATTTCTTTTAAAATCAATAACCCTATAACTACGCTTATGTCCACCACCTCTCCTGCGAGAAGTAATACGACCTCTATTGTTTCTACCACCTGTCTTATTTAGCTTTCTAACCAATGATTTTTCAGGTTTACTAGCAGTAATCTCAGAAAAATCTGGTCTAGAAGTAAATCTTGACGCTGGAGTAACTGGTTTTAATTGTCTTATTGCCATAATTTATATTTATACGCTAAATAAGTCTATATTGTATCCCTCTACAAGAGTTACAATAGCTCTTTTCTTTAGCTTTGTATATCCATTTGTTCTAATTGTTCTTCCATTGCTTTTTACAGTCATCTGTTTAGCTTTTCCTTTTCTATTGCTCACAGCAACTTTAAGCACTTTAACTTTAAATTTTTCTTCCACTGCTTTTTTAATCTCAATCTTGTTTACATCAACAGGTACTTCAAATGCATATTTGTTCTCAGTCTCTTGAAGAGATGTCATTTTTTCAGTCACTACTGGACGAATTAAAATCTGTGAAAAATGATTCATAATTATTTTTTATCTCCAAATCTTTCTGATATTAAAGTAAGGGCATTTGCATCTAATAGTAAGGTGTCGTTATTAAGTAAATCTGCCACAGAACATGATGATGCTTTTACAACATTTACATTTTCGACATTTCTTGATGCTAGCTCTAGGTTTTGATCTACTTCAGATACTACAATTGTCATTTTATTACCACTTAAACTATTAGACCCTAAAAATGAAACAAAATCTTTTGTTTTGTTTGTTTCTAATTCTATTGAATCGATCACTTTCAAAGCATCATTTTTTACCTTTTCTGATAAAACGCATTTGAAAGCTAATTTTTTTGTTTTGGCGTTTACTTTCTTGAAATAATATGCTGGACTAGGACCAAAAATTACACCACCACCTCTATTCAGAGGAGATCTGCTTGTACCTTGTCTAGCATTACCAGTACCTTTCTGCTTAAATGGTTTTCTACCGCCACCAGAAACCAAGGATCTATTTTTTGTAGATCTTGTTCCTTGTCT
>Ga0206683_10001480_pt1 | contig 16239 bp, 17 predicted proteins | sample M280m12015metaG_FD_155483 | JGI IMG/M metagenome (GOLD analysis project Ga0206683, IMG submission 155483) | Ammonia-oxidizing marine archaeal communities from Monterey Bay, California, United States - M2 80m 12015 | ecosystem: Environmental > Aquatic > Marine > Intertidal zone | place: USA...
TGGGATAGCGCTTTGTTCAGGCTCAGCCGCAGCAATAAATCAAGTTATAGATAGAAAAGCAGATGCTGCAATGACAAGGACAGACCAAAGGCCCTTACCACAGGGAGAGCTGAGCGCTTTTCATGCATCCTGCTTTGCGTTTGTTATAGGTGTGCTTGGAGCTTTAATTTTATATTTCTTTATTAATACTCTTACTATGGTCCTTACCCTGGCATCTTTGATTGGCTATGCCTTTATTTATACTGTTTATTTGAAGAGAGCTACTCCACAGAATATAGTAATTGGAGGTCTTGCTGGAGCCGCGCCACCATTGCTAGGGTGGGCATCAATAAGCAACAGCATAGACCCTTATGCTCTTCTATTAGTATTAATCATATTTGTTTGGACGCCTCCTCATTTTTGGGCACTAGCTATTTATCGAAAAGAAGAATATGCAAAGGAATCAATTCCTATGCTTCCAGTAACACATGGTGTGGCTTTTACGAAACTCCAAATTGTTTTATACACGATTATTTTATTTATCGTAAGCATTCTCCCATATGTAGTTCTTATGTCTGGTGAAATCTATTTAGTATCTTCAGTGATACTTAGCTCAATATTTTTATATTATTCTATAAAGCTTTACATCACTGATGATGACTCTATTGCCATGAAGACCTTTAATTTTTCAATTTATTATATCTTTTTAATTTTTATAGCTTTACTTGCTGATCATTATTTAATTTCATGAAACCTATAAACAAAAACTTATTCTTAATATCAATTTTTATAATCACTGTAATGAGCTTGTTTATAAACAAACTTACAACACCAAGGACTCTCAGCAATAATGAGCTGCTTGTAAACGGCTTGTTCCTTTTTGAAAAGCCAAAACAAATATCAGATTTTGAATTCTTTTCATCTAATAATAGGTCATTCACTAAAGAAGATTTGCTTGGAAAGTGGACAGTAATGTATTTTGGGTTTTCAAGATGCCCAGATGAATGCCCAACAACAATGTATGAGCTTTCTAAGCTAGTCAAAATTCTAAGAGACAAAAATTATAATTTAGATAACAAGCAATGGGTTTTAGTTACGATTGACCCTGAAAGAGATTCACCTGAAGATATAGATAAATATGCAAAAGGATTTGATGATGATTTTATGGGTGTTAGTAATGAGAGGCCAATGCTCTTAAATCTGGCTACTCAGCTTTCTGTAAATAATGTTATGCCAAGCTCAAACCACAACATGGATCATTCCCACTTAGACAATCATGTAAACAGCATTATTTTGTTAAATCCTAAAGGTGAGTATGCCGGTCTTTTCAGGCCCCCATTTAGCACCTCAAGACTCTCCTTGACCTATCAGTCAGTTACGCAGGACTAAAAGTTAATTACAACTTTTCCTTTTGCTTTTCTATCTTTTAGGTGAGCAATGGCGTCAGCAGAAGTCTCTAGGGTGAATTTATCAGTAGCCTCTGGATTAATTTTTCCTTCTGCAAACATTGTAAAAAGCTCTTCAAAGTTTTTCTGATTTTCTGCAGGAAACATACCTGCCCAAGCGCCCCAAAAAACACCGATTATTTGACAGCCTTTTAGTAGTGTTAAGTTTAGTGGCATCTTAGGTATCTGATCAGCTCCAGCAGCAAAACCAATCACAAGGTATCTTCCTTCCCAGGCTATTGACCTTAAACATGGCTCAGCGTAGCTTCCTCCAACAGGATCATAGATAACATTAGGGCCCATTCCCCCAGTTAACTCCTTTACCTTATTTGAAAGTTCTTTTTGCTGATCTCTGTCAAGATTACCTGATGGGTAAACAAAGCCCTCATCAGCCCCATTCGCCATACATATATCAACTTTTTCTTGGGTTGAAGCTGCTGCTATAACTTTAGCACCCATTGCCTTTCCTAACTGTACAGTTGCTAGACCAACACCACCTGATGCACCAAGAACCAATAGAGTTTCTCCAGGTTGAATATTTGCTCTTTGTTTTAAAGCATAAATAGATGTTCCATATGTAACTGATAATGCTGCAGCAATTTCAAAATCCATTTCCTCTGGTATTGGCCTCAACATAGATTGATGTGCAAGAATTTTCTCAGAAATACCGCCCACGCCTGTTGCAGCAAAAACCTTATCGCCGACTGCATAATCTGAAACTCCTTCACCAACTTCAGTAACAATTCCTGCAGATTCACCACCAGGAACAAAAGGTAATGGCGGTTGGAATTGATAAAGGCCTTGAATCATTAATACGTCGGGAAAGTTTACACTAGCAGACTTAACATCAATAATTACATGTTCTGCTGATATCTCAGGGTCTGGAATATCATTTAATTGAAGTTTTTCTGGACCGCCTAATTCTACACATTGTAAAGCTTTCATTTTTTCCCCTGTTTAAAAATTTTTATTGTACGATGACAAGAAATCATTGATGTCATCAATTGTATCACTTGGAATCTTATCAAACTTTACCCAAGATTCCTCTGCTTCGTTTATAAAAGGTGTCATGTCTGCATTTTTAATATTCAACATTTCTAAGTGATTCTTTTTTGCTAGCTCAACCCCTGCATCATGAAAAGAACGTGATGGATTGAAAGTATTTTTTTTGAAATTTAGGCTCTTTAAAGCTATCTCATGGTCGTTACCTTTAAGCATTTTGGCAATACTATTAAGCTCACTAATAATATTTGCTCTTGCATCACTTATCGACTCTTGTTTTCCATTAAAAAGAACTTTTGTATTACCATTTCTGCCATTTTTAATAGCTGCTTGGTCATTAGCATTTATACTCTCAAGTTCTAAATCATTAATTTCTGGACTTTCTTTAATAAGACAATACAGAAGTATTAAATCTAGTATTCGAATTTGATTTTTTGAGATGCCTGTCACTTCGTTGGGGGATAGGTCTATTCCTCTTACTTCGACATACTTAATACCCTCACTTTTTAAGACATCATGAGGCCTAATATCCCCACTTGTCGCTCTCTTTGGCCTTATGCAGTCATATAACTCATTCTCAATTTGTAGTATTCCGTCAGATATTTGGTCGTAAAGACCATCGAGACCCTTCTTGTTAAATTTAGCAAATTCAGGATAAGGTTTTACGATTGCCTCCTTAATTTGCTCAAGAAAAGATTCTAAATCATTGTAATGGATATTTAAGTTCTCTTGAGCAGAACTCTTATACCCAATCTCACTCATTCTTAGAGAGGTTGCATTTTTTTTATATAAATCTGTTTCATTTAATTTATCAAGATCATTTTTTCTATTGTTTACGAAAGATTTATCAACAATAGACGACTCGCCAAACTCAGTTAAGACAAACCAAAAAAGTCTTTTAAAATTTCTTATAAGACCTAGGTACGCAGAATTTTTATCTTGTTGGGATTTAGATTGCAATAAGAGGCTAATTGAATCCTCAGATAAAGAAAAATTAAAGTGTATCCCTGAAACACATTGCATAGTTTTTCCATATCTTGCAGCAAGGCCTTTTCGATATACATACTTAAGATTACCCGCCTTATTATTGGCATATGTGGCTATATTTATTTTTGACTCGCTCTTAATTCGAGGAGGGATTGAGAAAGGCCAAAGAAGCTCGTTATCTAAGCTCTTATTAATGAATACATGAAGACCTAATAAATGATTATAAAGATCATCAACATTAGTAAAAACTGGAGTAACAATTTCCACCAAGGCTTCTGCAAAGTCAGTTGTTATAGATGGATTCGTAAAAGAAGATCCCAAAAGTCTTGGGTGTTTTTTTTCAGAGATATCGCCATCTTGGTTTATTCGCAGGGATTCTTTTTCAATACCCCTCTCAATTTCAAGGTTTTCAAAAAAGCCTATATCTTTTAGTTCATTTATTTTTTTAGCGAATTCCACATGGGTATCTTAAAGCCTAGGACCAGCAGATACAATTTCTTCATCAACTTTGAATTTCTCAAAATTATTTTGGAATTTAATCACAAGTTCATGAAGATATTTATTATATTCTTCCTTGTCTTCCCATGTATCTATTGGATTGAGCAGCTGAGTATCAACCCCATCTAGTGCTAGAGGAACATCTAAATTTAAGCCAGGTATGTTCTGTGTAGCCACTCCATTCAATTCGCCATTTTGAATGGCATTAACAACTCTTCTTGTGGTTGGTATTGCGAATCTTGAGCCTTTTCCAAAAGGTCCTCCAGTCCAGCCAGTATTAACTAAAAACACTTTAGACCCAAAAGACTCAATCCTTTTCATTAGAAGATCTGCATACTCTCCTGCCGGCCTCGGAAAAAATGGCGCACCGAAACAAGTAGAGAAAGTTGACTCAATTGATGCGCTAGAGCCCATCTCCGTAGACCCAACTTTAGCTGTATAGCCACTTAAAAAATGATATGCAGCAGCCTCTTTTGAGAGGATAGAAACAGGAGGAATCAACCCTGTTAAATCACAGGTTAAAAATATTACTGTCTCTGGTTCGCCTGCAGCATTTGAAGGGATAGCATTATCAATATGCGTTCGTGGGTAACAGCATCTTCCATTCTCTGAAAGCGATGTATTGTAATAGTCAGGCACTCCTTCAGCATCTAAATATACATTTTCAATTACACTGCCGTGTTTTATTGCCTTGAATATAACCGGTTCATTTTCTTCAGACAAATCTATTGTTTTTGCATAACAGCCGCCCTCAAAATTGAAGACAGAACCAACACCCCAGCCATGTTCATCATCTCCAATTAATGAGCATGTTGGATCAGCAGACAATGTTGTTTTTCCAGTGCCAGAAAGACCAAAGAATAAGGCAACCTTACCATCAGCATTTACATTCGCAGAACAATGCATTGGCAGTACATCCTTTTCAGGTAATAAAAAGTTTTGTGCAGAGAACATCGATTTTTTCATTTCGCCTGCATACTTCATTCCTGCAAGCAAAACTTTTCTTTGTGCAAAATTTATAATCACACACCCATCAGAGTTCGTACCATCAACTTCAGGATCACATTCAAAATTTGCTGCGCTTAAAATTTCCCACTTTTGTTTGTTAGATGGATTAAAGCTTTCAGGAACCACAAATATTAGTCTTGCAAATAAACCATGCCAAGCTGTTTCTGTTGTTACTTTGACTGGCAAGTAATGTTCTTCATGGGAACCAACATGAACATCAGATACATATTTTTCTTTTTCGAATAAGTAGGATTCTACTTTATCCCAAAGCTTGTCAAAAACATCTTCTTCGATTGGCTTGTTAATTGAACCCCAATCAATTAAATCAGAGGTTGTTGATTCTTTAACTATAAATCTGTCGTTGGGACTTCTTCCGGTTCTTTCGCCTGTGATTGCAGAAAAGGCACCATTGCTAGCAATAGTACCTTCATTATTAGCAACCGCTTTGAGTATTAGCTCTTCGCTTGAAAGTCTTAACTCATTTTGGCTGTCTGCATTTTTCATATTAATATTTACTATATCTAATAGGGGAGTAAAATTATATAGCCTTTATTTACAAAGTGTTAAATATTTACATTACTTGTAGTGAATTAAAGTTCAAGGCTGCATTTTAGTCAAATAATTAATTATTTGTTGTATTTAAAGGGTTTACAGAGTGTAAATCTTGTAGTTTTATTACAAATTAATAAAAAACTAGCTTTTTATAAGCTTTAGCAGTGCTGAAGCAGATATTATTATAAAAAATAACAGACCCCATTCAGCAAAATTAAGTATAAATCTCCAGTTTTCCTCTGCACACGTTGGCCCACCTTTGTATGCATTAGTAATGCCGCCTATAAGCCCAAAATAATCAATTTGAGTTGAAAGAGGCATGCCGCAACTAGTAGCAAGGTTTGCAATTTCTTCTGCACTTAAATTTTGTAGATAGACTTGTTTGCCAGTGATAGCAATACCTGCGATTGCAGAAGCAAGCACAAGCAATCTCGTAACAATATTTATTTTTTTATAAATGAGACCTATCAAGGACCATATTGCTATAAGTCCAAATGCATACCTAGACATGATGCACATTGGACAGGCATCAAGGCCAAGGTAATAGTCCATCAATATAGCTAATAAAATTATTGAAGATGCACCCATAAAACAGGCTAATTCAAAATAGTTTTGATAAACTGTTTTTATAAAGTGTAAAAGTCGCATAAGTAATTTTCTCTTATATGTTATCGAGTAGTATAAAAAAAACTTATGCATAATACATCCAGGTAATCACAATTAAATATGAAAGATAGAATTTTTATCATTGACGGCTCCTCATACTTATACAGGGCATATCATGCAATGCCGCCTTTAACAGCCTCTTCAGGACAGCCAACAGGCGCCATCAAAGGCGTTACTAATATGTTAATGACCCTCAAAAAAGATAGCGAAGGATCACCAATAATCGTAGTTTTCGATGCAAAGGGAAAAACATTTAGGAATGATATATATAAAGACTACAAAGCAAACAGACCTCCAATGCCAGATGATCTCAGGGAACAGCTACAACCATTAAAAGAAATAGTAAGAGCAATTGGATTCCCCTTAATAGAAATAGCCGGGGTTGAGGCTGATGATGTAATTGCAACATTAGTTAAAATAGCAAAAGAAAAAAAATTTAAAACCGTTATATCATCATTGGATAAAGATTTAATGCAGTTAGTTGAAGATCCAATTTCAACAATGATGAACACAATGACTCATCAAATTTTTAATGAAGATAAAGTATTAGAAAAATTTGGTGTTAAACCAAGCCAAATAAGAGATATGCTTGCATTGACTGGTGATACCTCGGACAACATTCCAGGAGTACCAAAAGTAGGTCAAAAAACTGCAGCTAAATGGTTAAATGAGTATGGAAATATTGATGAAATCAAACTCAATGCAGATCATATTAAAGGGGTAGTCGGCGAAAACTTAAGAAGCTCCTTAGGCGATCTTGACCGAAATGTTGAACTTGTATCTTTAAAAAATGATGTTGATCTTGGGATAGACTTTGAAAGCATGCTTGAGCTAAATGCAGATCAAGAGAAGCTAGATAAGCTATTTAGTGAATTAGAGTTTAAAGCTTTAAAGAAGCCGTCTGCAAAATCTAGTTCAGCTGAAGCTTCTGAGCCAACACAAGCAACCTCAGAGAATAAGTTAAAAGTTCAAGGTAATTACGAAACTCTATTCACTAAAGAAGATTTACTGAACTGGGCAAAAAAACTAGATGCTTGTAAGGTTTTTGCAATTGATACCGAAACCGACTCTCTCGATACAGTTACTGCAAATATTGTTGGGATATCCCTTTCTACCGAAGAGGAAACAGGCTGCTATATTCCAATCAATCATAAATATGATGGCTGCCCTAAGCAAATAGATATCAAAGTAATTATAGAAATTCTAGGAAAGTCCATTGAAAAAAATCAACACAAGGCAGTTGGGCAAAACCTTAAATTTGATTTACCAATACTATCAAGACATGGAATTCACTTGGAAAAGTTTTATGCTGACACAATGCTAATGTCATATGTTTTAAATAGCACAGCAACTCGACATGGCATGGATAAGTTGGCTGAATTTTATTTAAATTACACTACAGTTAAATATAAAGATGTAACTGGGACGGCATCGAAGCAGATTAATTTTTCAGCTGTATCAATAGATATTGCATCGAACTATGCAGCAGAAGATGCTGATATTACCTTGAGATTATTTAATAGATTGAATGATCTTTTAAAAGATAAGCCAACTCAAGAAAAGCTTCTTACGGAAATAGAATATCCTCTGGTACATGCTCTATCTAGAATAGAAATGAATGGTGCCAAGGTAGATAAGAATAAGCTAGCAGCTCACTCCAAGGAGCTTTCAAACAAAATTGATGATCTTTCTGAGCAGGCTTTTAAGATTGCTGGAGAAGAGTTCAACTTAGATTCACCAAAACAATTATTAGTAATATTGTATGAAAAACTAAAACTTCCTATTTTAAAGAAAACACCAAAAGGCCAGCCATCTACTAATGAAGAAACCCTCCAAAGGCTTGCAGAGGAATATGAAATACCAAAAATAATTCTTCAATATAGAACTCTCGCAAAGTTAAAATCTACATATACAGATAGTCTAATAAGAATTGAAAACCCAGTAACTAAAAGGATACATACTTCTTATCAGCAAGCAGTCACATCGACCGGCAGGCTTTCATCCACAGAACCAAATTTACAAAATATACCAATCAAGACTGCAGAAGGAAGAAGAATTAGGGAAGCATTTGTGCCCGAAAAAGGCAATGTTTTGATATCTGCTGATTACTCTCAAATAGAGCTACGAATAATGGCTCATCTATCAAAAGATGAGAATCTTACATATGCTTTCAATAATAACTTAGATGTTCATTCTGCGACTGCGGCCGAGGTATTCGGCGTCAATCTAAATGATGTATCACAAGATCAGAGACGAAGCGCAAAAGCAATTAATTTTGGGCTTATGTATGGGATGTCGGCCTTTGGCCTAACTCGCCAGCTAGACATTCCAAGAGCTGAAGCTCAAAAATATCTTGATACATATTTTGAGAGATATACTGGCGTCAAAAGATACATGGAAGAAACTAAAGCTCAGGCCAAAGAGGATATGTTCGTTGAAACAATAATGGGCAGGAGGCTTTATTTGAATGAAATTAATGCTGCAAATGGTCTCAGAAGACAAGCAGCTGAAAGGGCTGCCATTAATGCGCCCCTCCAAGGGTCTGCTGCTGACATCATAAAAAAAGCAATGATAGATATTAATACTTTTTTATACAAAGAAATGCCAGAGGTAAAAATGATAATGCAAGTTCATGATGAACTCATTTTTGAGGCACCAAAGAAAAGCTCTAAAGAGGTTCTTCAAATAATGAAGAAGATGATGGAAGATGCTGTTAAGCTTGACATACCATTAATAGCCGAAGCTGCGATAGGAGACAATTGGAATGAAGCCCATTAATAAAATATTTTTATTTGTAATTTGTTTTTTAAGTACTAATACAATGCTGGGTCAAGATGCATATCTTGGTGATCCAGATCCAGGAAGCAATGCCCCTCCTTTTCATAGTCCAAATAGACCATCTGTTTATGACCATCCAAACGATAATGCAAATTCAGAATCTATGCGCTTAAAAAAATATAAAGAAGGTAATACTTCTCAAAATCCGTTAAATGAAATTACCAAGAAATATTATTCAAATATTTATAATGAAGAGTTAATAAAATTTAAAAACTGTATTAAAAATGAAGGCCTTTTTGAAGGCGAGTTCGCCAATACAAAATGTGAAATTTCTAAGGCTATTCAAGATGCAACATTTATTTTAAAGGGCAAGAAAGATTTGCATGCCATCGATCTTTTAGATAAATATACAAAATATAAAAAAACAAAAAACCGAACCCCTAGATATCCAAAAAATATGCTCGAGTTTGGAGAGACTGGTTATGTTGTAATCGAATTTGATATCACTGAAAAAGGGAAAGTCGTTAATGAAGAAATTGTAGAGGGGTGGTGTGGCAATGTATCGAGCCCATATACAGATTTTCAACCCTGTTCATTTTTTAATAGAGAGGCTCTAACGGCATTGGTGAAGTTTAAATACAAGCCGGCTAAGATAAATAATAAACCCATATACACGAAAGGCGTTAAGCATAAATTTACATTTAGCCTGAGGCCAAAGCTCTCTAAGATGAAAGACGAAGTAGATAAAGCCTACGATAATGTAAGAAATAGCATTTTTAATAAAAATTATAATCAAGCAGTGTCTACAGCACAGAGTTATTTAGAATACGATGATATTTTCTACTTTGAAAAAGCAAGAGCGCATTATTTTAATGAGGAATACCTAGAGGCTTCGGCTTCACTTTTTACATTTATAGAATCGCTCGATGGTGAAAAATATCGTTATCCAGAAGAGGTTTTGTTAAGCAGTCTTATCATATTAGTAGACTCACTTTATTATGCGGAAGAGTTCAAGAAAATAATAAATCTCGATAAAAATATATCCTACTATATAAAGCAAAAGCCTAGTTTTAGAAAAAATCTAGCTATGACCAGCTTATATCTCGGGACGGCATATGTTAATACAGGCGATATCCAGAAGGGAATATATCATCTAAGTATTGCACGCAAATACGCACCATCAGATCAGCAGATTCAATATATTGATAATGTTATAAACCAAGTATCTAGCTATTTTTAGCGCCAGACCATTGTGTTGGAGAGTAATTAAGCTCTTCTGTGCTGAGAATATTTATTCCATAAGTTTTTCTAAGATCAGATATTCTCATATTTAGGTATTCATCAGGCATTTGAAAAGGCCACTTTTTTTTCATCTTAAAAGTTCTAAAGATAACCTTTCTTTTTATACCAGAAACATTCCAATAAAGTTTTAAAAAACCCCTTATGCCAAGCTCAGTAAAGAGGTGTTTTTGAATTTTCTTTATTTGTGGGAGTTTTGCATAGCCAAGAAGATACTTCCATTTAAAAGATGAGCCCCATAGAACCCAGGTATCTAATATAGCTTCTTGATCAATTGATATATCGAGGCCAAAAATTATATGAGTGCAGTCATGATCTCTCAATAGATTTCCTGACTGAAGATCATCTTCTAAAATCTCTTTTGATTTAGGAAAGGAGTCGTAATAACACTCTAGTCCTTCTGATAAAGTTAGATCACAGTCTTGATGTTGAAAACTAAGCACTAATAAATTCTAATATTGCCCTTGAAAGCTTGTCAAACCCTACGATATCTTTTGATGAAACAGCTATAGCCTCGACACCCTGCATCTGTCTATTTACAGCAGATATCGCTTTATGTTTTTGATTATTTGATAGCTTATCGCTTTTAGTAAGAACCGGAATAAAAGCAGTATCAGACTTATTGCATAGCTCAATCATATCTCTATCACTATCTTTCAAAGGATGCCTTATGTCCATAAATATAACCACAGCTTTTAAAGCTTGTCTTTTTGCAAAATACTCTTCTAATAAAGGCGCCCAATCCTTCCTTTTATGAAAGCTTGATTTGGCAAAACCATAACCAGGCAAATCCACAAGTTTTAATGTTTCATTTACCCTAAAGAAATTTATCTCAGTGGTTCTACCAGGTGTTTTACTTATTCTTGCAAGCTTGGGATTATCTGTAAGCGCATTTAGTGCACTTGATTTGCCAGCATTTGATCTTCCAGCCAATAAAATTTCATCTCCTATATCTTCAGGCAGATTCTTAAACTTTGTTACTCCAAGCATAAACTCAGATTCTTTAAAAAGGTTTTTCATATAATAGTTTGTATCATACCAACCTATGTTTATAATACACATCACAATACACACTTAATAAGAATATGAGATCAATTTCGTTATTTTTTACATCTTTATGTTTAGTATTTTCTATAAATGCTGCAGATAGCTCTCATTCAGGGGATATGCCTAAAGGCTTTATATCTGGTGACGCATCTAATGGTTCAGGCTTAGTTGATTCATGTGTTGCATGCCATGGAGCTGATGGGAATAGCGTGAGCAGTGATTGGCCAAAGCTAGCAGGCCAAAATCAAAGATACCTTTATGAGCAATTACAATATTTTAGGGATGGTGAAAGAAACAATGCGCTTATGATGGCAGTTATTCCCTATTTAAATACTCTACAAGATAGTGACCTATTGGATATCGCTGCTTTTTATGAGTCTAACGAAACCTCAAGAGGACAGGCAAAAAATGATGAGGAACTCCTAGCTCTAGGTACCAGTCTATATAGATTTGGAAATATGAAAAAAGGTATACCTGCTTGTACTGCATGTCACTCTGTTGATGGTCAAGGCAATTATCTTGCAGGCTTTCCAAGTATAGCTGGCCAGCAAGTTGGCTATTTAACAACTACACTCAAAGCGTACAGGTCGAAAGAAAGGGATGCTGGTGAACAAGCTCTTGTAATGCAATCAATTGCTCAAAATTTAAGTGATGGAGAAATCGATGCTCTAGCTAATTACATGCATGGGCTATATAAATAATGTTAACTATGAAAAACTTATACAAATTTTTTGCAGTCGCCCTTATATCAGTATCTATAAATGCTGAATATAAGTTAGGTAAAGACTACCGCTTAATAGATAACCCTGTTCAGGTAAGGAAAGATGGCATCGTCGAAGTCACTGAGGCTTTTTGGTATGGATGTAATCATTGTTATAATTTTGAACCATCAATAAATGCCTGGGAGTCTAAGCTCGATGCTGACATAAAATTTGAAAAAATGCCCATTACATGGGGAGGCATCCATCAATTACATGCTGCCCTTTTTTATACAATTGAGTCTCTTAAATTAGATAAATCGACACACTCTGCAGTTTTTGTCACAATACATAAAGAGGGTAACTTTCTTCAAAACCCTAAAGCTATCCAAGATTTTTTAGCAAAATTTGGTGTAGCTCCTGAGGTAACAACTCAATATTTAAACTCGTTTGGAGTTAAGCAAAAAGTTAATAGAAGCATCAAGTATGGTAGGCAAGTAAAAGTCACTGGAGTTCCAATGATGATTGTTGATGGAACTTATATAATTGAAACTAAAGGATCATTTGCAGACATGCTTAAAGTAGTAGACCATGTTGTGGACCTTCAAAGACCTAACTCATAGGAACTTATATGAAAAATAAAAGATACTTAATAATTTTGCCATTGTGCGCACTATTTCTTTTTAATGGTAAAAAATATGATGATGCTGTTATTGAAAGGATTCATCTCGATGTAAATATTTGTATTGAAGGTCAAGATTGTGGAGCTGTCCTAGCAGAAGCCGGAGCTGATGCAGGAGCATCATCGAAAGTATCAAAGCTGTATGCTGGTTGTATCGCATGTCACGGAGCTAAGGGCGAAGGAGGAATCGGACCATCATTCAAAGGCAGGAAAAGTGATTATATATCTGCTGCTTTAGTTCAATATAAAAATGGAGAAGAAAGAGGAGCGCAAAGCGCTCTAATGTATGCACAAGCCGCAGCATTATCAGACAAAGATATCAAAGATCTTTCAGAATATATTACTACTTTATAGTCTCCTCTAATAAAGCAATTCTTTTTTCTAGTCTGTCAGCAATATCTTTTAGCACTTGGTATTTAGATTTGTGTACATAACCACTTTGTTCTATAAGATCATTAAAATTCTCAGATAGACTCGTTGTTAGGGAGTTAATTACCTCGGCTGGTAATACATTTGCGAGCGCCCCAATTTCTTTTTTTAGGATACTCATTACGGCATCTCTTAATTCATTATCTTTCATCAATTTCCTCTATTAGCTTTGTACAGTCATTCCAATGAGAAAACTCATCTGGCTTGTCAAAAGACTGATTCCATTCATTATTCATATTATTAAACCAAATTGCTTTCATTCCTAAATGGTATGCTCCATAGACATCATTAATCTGATGATCCCCAATATGAATTATTTCTTCATAAGAAATATTTTCATACTTATTTTTAGCAGATTCAAAATGTGGTTTATTGGGTTTATTGTCTTGAACGTCAAAGGAGCTTATTGAAAAATCAAAAAACCTACCAATATCATATTTAAATATATCTGCATTTCCATTGGTAAGAATTCCAAGATGATATTTTTTAGAAAGTTTTTCTATAGCATCGTAAACCCCATCATAGAAGATCACCTCATGCCTTTTTTCTAAAAACATTGAATAAGCAGTATTAATTAATTCATTTCTTTCTGATTCGTTAGGAACAATATTTTTTAACTTTTGTTTATAAATTTCTTTTCTTAGCAAGCCAATATCCCATTCGAGAGAAGGCATTACTTTGATTAAATCTTCTCTTATGCCCATGAAATCACTCATAGAGCCCCACTCAATTTCTCCTACTGTTTTTTGTAACCATGCCCTGGTATCTTTCTCTGCTTTAATAATTACAGGAGCAATATCCCAAAAGGTATCGTCAAGATCAAAGGTAATTAATTTATATTTCATTTCTTCGCTCTTGGGTGTGCTTTGTCATATATTTTAACTAAATATTGGTAGTCTAACTTAGTATAAATCTGTGTTGTAGAAAGAGAGCTGTGGCCTAATAATTCTTGAATGGTTCTAAGATCTCCACTTGATTCAAGCATATGAGTGGCAAAACTGTGCCTTAACATATGTGGGTGTACTGGAGGTAGCCCTTGCTTTAGCGCTAACCTTTTAAGCCTTAATTGGATACTTCTTACAGAAAGTCTGGAGCCTTTTAAATTAATAAATAATGCCTTAGATTTCTCAGAATATTTTTCTCTTTCATTAATCCAGTTTTGGATTGCATTAATAGCATATCTTCCAAGAGGGACTATTCTAGTTTTAGATCCTTTTCCAAGAACCCTTAAAAAGGACATTTCTTCTTCGAAATCATTCAAATCAATATTTGCAGTTTCTGAAACCCTCAAACCCGATGAGTACATTAGCTCAACAATCGCCAAGTCCCTAATTTCTAAAACATCCACAGGCTTTAAACTCAAAAGCTGCTCAACGTCTTCTGGAGATAAAACATCAGGCAGGTGCTGTGGTGTCTTAGGCGCATTAACAAGTTCAAAAGGGGAAGATTCTATTATGGAATTTTTCTTCAAAAACTTAAAGAAGCCTTTTGCTGAGGACAAATGCCTTTGGATACTTCTTGGATTATTATTTGAAGAGAAAAGACTGCCAATCCATCCTGTACCTATGTCATCTGTTATTTTTGAATAAGACGCAATACCTAAAGATTCCATGTAGCTAGAAAGTTTTAATAAATCTCTTTTGTATGAATTTGCTGTATTGGACGAAAGATTTTTGACCTGGAAGATGTACTCAATATATTGGTTAATATCCTTGGTAATAAAATATTCCTTAGACATTCATGTCTTCTGAGGCAAGCCTTGTTTCTAAAATATCTCTTATATATTCTATAAAGGTCGTGTCTTCATCGCCTAAATACTTTGTTCTATCGTGGCTGCCAAGCATGAGAAGACCAATATTTTTACCAACAATTATTACTGCCAAGGCCATGGACTGGACTTCTAAATCATCAAATAAAAGATTCATCTTTTCTTTAGAAAAAGATCCGCAGTGAATAGAGCCTTTATGTAAAGACATTCCAGTTTGTTCTTCTAATGCATTTATTTCTGTATTGTTATGAAACTGGAGCAAGCATTTATCCACATTGAATTCTTTATGAAAATTATCTTGAACTCTTTGAATAATTTCTTCTTTAGAAGATGCCCCCAGAATGCTTAAAGTAAGACCTTTTGACTTATTAAAAAGGTCTTCATTAATTGAAGCTGTTTTTATAAAAGAAGAAAGTAAGTCCATTAAGTCTTTTTGCTCATCTCTAAGCTTCAATATTTGTCTTTCGAGCAAAGAAGATGCTGAGCTTGAAGAGTGCTTAAATTTTAACTCGCTTACAAGGGACTCTCTAGACTCAAAAAAATCTAAATTATCTAATAAGAATATTTCAACTTCTTTAGCATCAATTTTGTTATTCATTAAAACTCCCGGAATATACAAATTTAGTTGGGCCAGACATAAAAATATTTTCGTTAACTTTTCTAAATTTAAGGCTACCACCAGAGGATTTAATTGTAACCTTTTTAATATTATCTTTAATGCTTAAGCAAGCAACTGAAAAAGAAGCAGAACCACATGACAAAGTTTCACCAACTCCATTCTCATATGTTCTTATATCGATATCCTTCCCACTCTTTGAATATACTGAAAGGTTTATTCCTAGAGGCTGAATATGAGAGGCTAGCTTGTTATAAAGTTCATCGAGATCAAATTTAGTTATATTTTTTCTTTGAATGCATAGATGTAAATTACCAGAATCAACAAGAGCGAAAGAGTTCTTAACAATTTTTTTTATTTTCTTCTCTAAAATAGAGTCAGAAAAAGATTTAGCCTCACTTACAATAACCTCAACACCATTATTTATTGGATTACATTCGACGTCTCTTGTTTTGGTCTGAAAGCATAATGATTTTTTTGGAGCAAATTTTTGATCCCAAATATATGAGGCTGCACACCTAATGCCATTCAAACACATACTAGCTTGGCTGCCATCAGCATTATAAAATTTTATATAAAAGTCTTTATTTTCTTTTGTAGGCAATTCAATATGAATCATTTGATCAAAACCAATGCCTAAATTTCTATCACCTAGATTCCTAATTAATGCCTTCTTTGGTTTAAAGTCTTGCTCAAGTGAATTAACCATTATGAAATCATTACCATTTCCATGCATTTTCACAAAATTAATCATTGGCATTTAATTCCATTTCTAAAATATTTTC
>Ga0206683_10001486_pt1 | contig 16199 bp, 11 predicted proteins | sample M280m12015metaG_FD_155483 | JGI IMG/M metagenome (GOLD analysis project Ga0206683, IMG submission 155483) | Ammonia-oxidizing marine archaeal communities from Monterey Bay, California, United States - M2 80m 12015 | ecosystem: Environmental > Aquatic > Marine > Intertidal zone | place: USA...
CCGTAAGTTTAACCTTATCGGAGCCAGTTGTGGAATTCAACTGACCCGTCACAGTCAACTCACCAGAAACTTCAACGTCACCAGCAAAACTTTGTATGTTGGTCGTCGCCATCTATTACAGTAACACTATAATTTTTTCTGAGGCATGTGAAGCGCGGAAACGCCCTGGTATGATATAATTTATAAGAAATGGGAAGCATCCACGAAATATAAATTAGGTATTTTTAGTATCCAAATGTAACAACATCCGTTGTACCTTCTGTGATTTTTGATACAACCCCCGAGCTACTTTGCGAAATGTATTCGATGAAAACATTGTAGTGTCCAGCCACGGCCATATTTGTCGTTGGCTTAAAGCTCACCGTTGTTGCCGATGTCGTCACAGTTGAGCTCCATGGGTTTGTACTTGCGCTACCAAATATCGCCTGTGGACCTTTGGCTATTGCGAGGGGTGTTCCACCGGACCAATTACCACCACCACACTCAAGTGAGAATGTACTGACTTCGTTGTCAGATTCCACGAGATGTGCCACAATCTTTGCGTAGAAAACGTGGGCCGAGAATGTAATTTTGATTGTTGAATTGGCAACTGTCTGACCAGAAGTCAAATCCCCTGAGTATGAATAAGTTTTCTTGGCGACCCCATCAGAGTTTATAATTGTACCACCCGCGACGTGTAATGGGGCGGATGGACTCACCGTCCCGATGCCGACGTTACCACTACCCAGTAAGGTCATAACCTCCGTTCGAGTTTCATATGGACTTGATGAACCTCCATCGTGAACCAGAAACTTCATAAAATTGTTCGCACCACCACTATTGTTATTCACTTCTATCGCGTGCGACCTTATATCCGAATTCCCCGAACGCCCTAAAATCAATTTTCCAGTTCTATTTACGGCACCCATAAGGCGTAACATAACATCCCCAGCGCCTTCCGTAGTCCCGCCATCCACATCGAGCTGATATTGTGGACTCGCCGTCCCGATGCCGACGTTGCCTCCAGATGTTACGTGAATGCGGTTTGTAAATGTTGTCGTTCCAACGTCCCAGTGACCAATTTGCAACGCTTCACCACTTATGACTGCTATGTCACCTTCGGAGCTACCTGCCCCCGACGTGAGGATCGCAGGAATATTCAATTCACTGGACCACACACGTCTAATAGAGCGCGTGGAGACGCCGTCCCGATACCAATGTTTCCAGTTGTGTAATAAATATCACTACCAGTTGTTGTCCATGGACTACCGGCGTATGCAACTCCACCTTGATATAAAGTACCCGTGAAATTTAAGTCCCCATTAACATCGAGTTTAAAAGAAGGTGTTAAAGTGCCAATACCAATATTACCACCACCTGTAGCAGTAAGATTTGTTGTACCGCCACCACTTGTCAAGAGTGATAGATTACCATCACTTGTAAACTCGCCTGACGCTGATTTTATTTTAGTAGTGTGTATATCAGCATTTGGAAAATTGAGTATGTGGGTTGCCATATTCTATTAGTACCAAACTTTATTTTTGAACTAACCAATGAAAAACCCTGTGAAAACATTGTTATCTGTACCAAATGTACCACCCTCTACCTGATAAACATTCACATAGTCACCCACAGACAGGTTCAAAACTGCGGATATATTACATTGTATATAGTTTGCCGATGGTGAGCTACACAGTGCATTTATGTTTTGTCTTGTACCGTTGATTGTAAAATCATAGACAGTTACATCGTTTTGATATATACCGTGTGCGCTAAAGAAATAATGTCCAGCCACTGGTGCTGTAAATCTACCATCAGAAGTTGTGTAGCTACTTGTATTATCTGTGTCAACCTGATTATAGTCTATGTCACCGGCACCAACTATGGTACCATCTGTAAGTCTCACGGTGAATGCGGGTACGCTAGTTTGTTTTGCTATACCACCAACTGTTACATTACTTGTAGTGACAAAACCAGTAGTTGCATTGGTAAATTGAACCGTATTAGATGATGTATTCCCGAAATCTGATACAGATTGTAATGTTGTGGCAATTCCAGTGAGTTGTGAACCATTACCCTTAAAGTAGTTTGCCACCACATTTCCGGTAGCCACAAGACCAACATCTGAATTGGTAAACTGAATTACATTAGATGATGTATTCCCGAAATCTGATACAGATTGTAATGTTGTGGCAATTCCAGTGAGTTGTGAACCATCACCCTTAAAGTAGTTTGCCACCACATTTCCGGTAGCCACAAGACCAACATCTGAATTGATAAACTGAACCGTATTAGATGTTATATTTGACACAGTGACAGCGTTATCAAGTGATGTTGTAGCTGAAACGATCACTGTATTAATCATTAAGTTTGTAGTTGTCACGTTAGCGACATCAATTTCATACGCACTAATATTTGATGTTGAATAAATATTACCACCCACATGAAGAGTGGCTGCGGCGGCGTTTGTGCCTATACCAATATTACCCGATGTGTACTCTAAATCGTTACCATCTATAGTCCATGGTGTACTGACAAATGGAGAACCACCCTCATATAAACTACCTGAAAAGTTTACATCCCCATTTACATCTAATGTAAATCCTGGGTCAGTTTTTCCGATACCAATATTACTTGTTTGTGTATCTACATGGAATAATGTAGTACCTACTGTAACATTACCACTTGTATAAGAAAGATCGTCATTTGCGGCGATTGTCCACGGAGAACTCACAAATGGTGAGCCACCCTGATTTAATCCACCACTAAAGTTTATATCCCCATTTACATCTAATGTAAATCCTGGGTCGGTTTTCCCGACACCCACTCTATTAGAAACGGAATCCACGTGAAGAGTTGTACCATCCACGTTTAGATTTGATGAAATGTAAGCTGCATCTGCGTGGAGATCGCCTTGAACACCCACACCACCCGCAACCTTTAAGGCGCCAGTCGTCTTTGAAGTGGAAGCCGTTGCATTGGTAATCGTCCCATCAGTCGATGTAAAAACGCCTACATTTGATGTACCTTGAACATCAAGACTATAAGCAGGGGAATCGGTGTTTATACCTACACGGCTCGTCGACGTCTTCACATAAATGTTAGCGGTCTCACCGACTTGGAAATCCGTACCCTTTTTAATGTGAAACAAATCCCCGGTGTGTCGGAGACTTATCCTCTGTGAACCATCCGTAATAATAGCCGTTTCAATGGCTCCATCTTCGCCTCCCTGGTCAGCTTTTTTAATCTTACCCGTAATCTTCGCATAGAGTTGGTCATTTCCACCGTCGTGTTTACCATCAAATCGAATTTGACCTAGATAATTTCCATTTGAACCCGTTTGATCGCGATATAACGATAATTCGGGATTCGCCGAAGAGCCAGATGTATCCGTTGAAAGTGTGGCCCCGGTTGCATTAACTCGTAAGCGTTCAGTATTCGCCGTGGTGACTGTAAAGGTATCGGCCAAGGGGAAACCAATCTTTGTGTCGGTGTCTCCACTGTGAATCAAATAGTCATCTGTGTATAAACTGGAACCATGTATATCTCCAGCTACACCCAAACCACCCGCAACTTGAAGGGCACCGGTTGTCTTTGAAGTTGCTGTGGCTGTACCTCCCACAATAATATTTGAGCTTGTTGTAATATTTGATGTCACAAATGCGTTACCCACGACATGGATGTTTGCCACGGGAGATTCCGTAGTCACGCCAATGAGACCATTCTTTACGTAAAGATCGTTGTGTTCAATAGTGACCGTATTTTGTGTGATAAGGTATCCCCACACATTCGCTGTAATATGATCCGTTCCATTCCATTCTACATGATCTTCCGTACATCCATTAGATGTATAACCTATAGTAAAGTTGTCTTGAGGATTAGTATGATGACCAATAAATATATTCTTACCGGGATGTTCCATGAGAATACCAATATCCAACGAAGTGGATGTATTATTATTTGCTATATCAAAGATACGATCAGTTATAACCACGTCATTTGATGTAAGTGCAAATGTATTACCCACTACAGAAACATTACCGGCAATTTCCACATTCGCTGAAATTATAATTGAACCATCATCATTTTGAGTAATGACAGAATCAACAAGTTTTTTAGTTGAATCCGTGAAGGGTAGCGTACCCGTTGCCAAGTTTAGTGCTTTAACGCTATCCAGGGTTGTGTCAGCTGCGTAAAGATCTCCCTGAATACCAACACCACCCGTGACTTGGAGGGCCCCCGTTGTCTTTGAAGTCACCGCAGTTGAATCTGAAATGTGTGTAGATGTGGTGACAAGTGCCCCAACATTGGCTGTACCCCTCACATCAAGGGGGTATCCGGGTGACACTGTCAATATACCAACGCGGTTAGCTTCGGCATCAACCTTCAGAGTGTTCGTATCAACGGTCACATTTCCCGCAACCACGAGGTCACCATGGAAACCATCACCAGAAGTAATACTTACACCTCGGAGGGTCACCGCATTTGCCGCGGAGTTGCTTGAACTGCTCACAGCTGTTGTGAGTGGTATGTTCAAGTTCTCGGAAGCAATCTTTTTCAAATCATTGTTAATATTGTTGACATAGACATAATTCATGTCATTGTAGTCTGTGATTAAGGATGCATTTGGAATATCGTTGGCACGACCAATACCTGTCACAAACACACCACCATTACTACCATGAACTTTTGTGACAACTCCAACATTCTGAATAAGATCATTATTAAAGGGTTTTACATTTGATAACCCTCCAGGTACGGTGTTACTGACGTATACAGTTTCACCCGCTATAAATCCAGTCGTGACGACACTAAGGGCCTTACCGTATGCTACAGCTGTACCTTGTTGACCAGTTGTGAGTTGTTGATTTGATAAACCAATGCATGGCATGGTATCGGTACTATCTGAATGGGCGAGACCGACATTTAAGATATTTGAATTATGGGTTCCTTTAACATATACGGCATCACCCTTTTCTATCGTCGTTGAGTCTTCATCGTTACGAATTTTGATATATGTATGCATAGGGTAGTCATTTACCCATTCTCCGCCATCATACAACAAAACTTGATCATCGAGTGGATTAGACACGGTATTAGCCACATTCTCTAACTGTCCCAAACGAATCTGAACGTTTGACACTTGATCGGTTACGATGGCAGTTGTGGGATCCAAAAAGTCCATCGTGTGGGTGATGAAGACATTGTCCCCCTTGAGATGTGTGTTGGCACTCACGATGAGAGCCTTTGTCACTTCAACATTTCCCGAGACATAGGCGTTGCCACTTACGGAGAGTTGTTTTGTTACATTGACATTTCCAGAGACATATGTATTACCCACAACTTCAAGGTCCTTATCAGCGTAAACATTACCGCTGACTGTCAATTCTTCGGTCACAGAGACATTTTGCGACACATACACATTCCCATCGACAACAAGATCTTCGTGTGCGTAAATGTTAGCATCCACGTGGGTTAGACCATACACGTGCACATTAATGTCTTCATCTGACTTTGGTGTAAATGTTTTATCTGTGGGATTTGTATCGGTATAACCGATTGCGAATTCATCAGACTCTTCGCGGTAACCAATAACCACATTTGATAAAGCATCGGGTCTATGCATAAGGAAACCCAAATCAAGGGTTGTATCTTCGGAAGTGTTATTTTGACCAAGTTCAATGAGCGCATCTTTGATGGCTGTATTCTCCGCATAAATTACAGTTGTATCACCATTGACACGAAGATTGCCATCAATGACCATGTCGCGCAAAACTGCAACATTTCCAGAAACAACGAGAACATTTGAACCGGTGTCATCTACATAGAAGTTTGTGCCGACGCTTAGGGTGTGTTCAGGTAACAAATTTGATATACCAACATTTGAATCTGTGACAAAGCCGACATTGTTGTCATCATGACCACCACCTGTAAATATAATAGTATTTGATGTCGCATTTGCACGATCTACCGCAAGGGAGAGCGTTGCGCCACCGACGAGATTATTCGCAGATTCCCCGGATTCTGTAATCTCCTTGGTGTTGCGATCATACATCAAAAGTACAACTTCCGGTGCGGTAAAATCGGCTCTATTACGAATGGGGGAAAGATAGACGGCATTTGAATGTGGTGTTGGAACCAAGACATTACTCGCATTGAAGACAACAGTATTTTCCTCCTGATCATTAGAGTCTGGTACATGCTTACCAAACCTAATCTTGGTAGATCTTTCCACCGAAGGTAAGTTCTTGACCATTTAATATATGGTAGTAAATTAATTTGCGTAAAGGAGACCAGCCATACCATTTTGTATACGAAGTATGTTATAGTTTACTGCATAAATTGGATCATTAATGACTGTATTTTCGCTCATGATCTTTGCTGATTCAATTCTACTGAAATTGAGTGTGCCGGTTGGCTGGAGTGAGCTCGTCATGAGGCAGAAACAATAGAGGAAAAAGTCTGGAGAAGTCACAAAGTTTGTGTGATAATAGTTCATCACATCAATGTAGTGTGGTTTACCCCATCTATAGTTTCCGAGTTCAACCCCATTAATACTCAACTTGACTTTGTTTGTTGGTGATGTGAGCGCACCGTTCGTTGTGGTGTCTGACGATGCGAGATATTTCACTGGGTGATTGAAAATGAGATCCTGGACAGTTTCCCCACTTGGAAGATTCTTTTGTACCTGAGTGATGAGAAGGTCGTGGGTGCGTGTCGCAATGTTGCCCCGCTCTTCGTTGTCAAGGTAGTAATAGTTGGCATACATTTCAAAATTGTAGTTTGCCGCTTGGGATCCCCAATGAATTCTCAATTCCACATTGTGATAATTGAGGGCAACTAGGGGTAAAGCACATTGTGGTCCTTCACAGAAAAAGAAACGAAGGGGGTAAAAATATGAGCGCGCGTGCACACCTGGGTGTGTACCAATAGCACTTCTTGATATATTTTGTGCAAATGTATCTATAGCGATTTTTTCAGTAAATATGCTATCTTGTGTATCAATGACTGAACCACCAATAAGAAGCTCGACTTTATCAATCAGTAGATCCCAACGAGAAGTATCTAAAGCTTGGGTCGTATCATCGATCGTCAAGTAAATGTATCCAAGCATATCCCCCGATCTCTCAATCTGAACACTTGACATTGAATTATTTTTCACATCCCCGCGTATCGTTTGCTTTTCAACGGATTGTGAAAAATTAGAGTGTCGTTTGAAGGTTGAACTAAAAAACGATATCTCTGGGTTGCCCATAATGTACTCATCCTGAGCACCAATTGCTACAAGTTGAACAATACCCGAAGACATGTTATACTACTCTAAAGTGAGAAAATTACAAGTTTGGTTTTCTACACACGAAACGAATCACCAAAAAGTTTGATCCCGAATCGGTTGAATTTTTAATTGTATTACCATTTTGATCTCTAATGGCAACACTGAGACGATCAATACGGCGTATTGGATTGACATATTGTGTCGCGATTGTATAGTTATCTTTGAATGTGATGAGTGAATTACCCGCATCGTGTGTAGCATTTTCAGTAATGAGACTCGCAAATGACCCCCTGATCACACTTAATTCGGCTTGTCCAGTGAGAACATTTGAAGCACGATCATTGAAAATGGAATCCAACTCTTCGATGGAAACATAACAATGTTCAGTCACAACATTTGAATGAATATGCGCCGCAAGAAGTCTGGCCTGAACCACATTTTTGAGGGGTTGCTGAAGATGACAAGTAAAAGTATTCGCACTGTCTTGACCAATTGAATCAATAGTTATAGTATGATATTCATAGTCAAGATCTGGAATAGTTTGGGGCGAGGTAACCAAAGCCATTTAGTATTAGCTTAGATTAAAGATCCACCAATTCCATCCTCAATCTCGTAGCCCGCTTGTTCCGCGACGAGCTTTTCGGAACCACAGAGTCCACCTGGAGTGAGAGACTTGGTGTAGGTGCTACCTTCGCTGGTGTGCCCAGGAGCGCATTCCAATTTGTGTTCAAGATCAAAAATTGATTCTTCGTTGATCGCCTTAATAACGATTGGTCTGGGTTGGTACTTGCTGGTATTTTTCAACATACCAAGGATAAAGATAAGCACGATCAAGGCAACAATGGACATGATGGCATTTCGGTTGGCACGGTTAAGGTTTAACATATATAATGTACACACATAATTTTTTCTAAAGTGCGTTAAAGGATATTTAATAGTTTCATATTAGAGAGTAGATGGACGAAGAAATTGTCATTGATCGTGGAAATACTACTGTGATGAAATTGGACGCTGACGAACAGGCTCTGATGGATGAAATTGAGATTTCAGTGCCTCGTGCTCAGCCTGTGCGTCGTCCCACTTCTAACAGACCACCACCACAACAACCACAACAACAAGAAGCCATGGATGCTTTCGTAAACCCAAACAAGCAATCTGCACCAACTCAGCCACAACAAGAAGATGAAATTGATTATGGCGAGGATGATGACGCATTCTTTGACGATGCCAACGATGGACCTCAGTTTGGAATGCAGGAAGAACGACCCTCAAAGGGGTATTCTTCTATTGATGAAGAAAAGGCGGATCTCATTAACAAGTTGGGTCGCCTCGAAAAGAAAGGATTCAGTGTTAACAAGAGACTTACTGCATACTCTAACATAGACGAATTGAGAACTGAAGTGAAGCGGATCACATACAGTATTGATGTTGAGCAATCTATTCGCTTCTCTCGGCGTATGTTGGTTGCTTGTGTTACAGGCTTGGAGTTCCTCAACAAAAGGTATAACCCCTTCGAAATTCAACTCGAAGGCTGGTCCGAGTCTGTGATGGAGAATGTAGATGACTATGATGGAGTCTTTGAAGAGTTGTATGTCAAGTACAGATCCAAGGTCAACGTCGCCCCAGAAGTCAAGCTTATCATGATGTTGGGTGGTTCGGCGATGATGTTCCACTTGACAAACAGTATGTTTAAGAGCGCTCTCCCCAATATGAATGATGTTCTCAAGCAAAACCCAGAACTTATAAAAAATATGATGTCCGCAGTTCAAAACACGACGAGATCACCCTCTGGTCCAGCTGATGCTGCTCCAGTTGGAGGCACTGGTCAGTATGAGATGCAGGGACCAGGGATTGACATCTCAAGCCTCATGGGTGGTGTCATGATGCCACCCCCACCACCAATGAACACAACTATACAACTTCCAGTCAGTGAACAAGATGATGATGATATGTCGGACATTGTATCAATTTCGGGCGAATCTACAGGTGGTGAAGTCAAGGAAGTGAATGTGGATAGCACCTCCAAGTCAAAGCGTGGTCGCAAAAAGAAGAAGACTGAAATTAATCTCTAAGTACAGTATAAATGATAGGTTACTGTCCTTTGGAGGATCTCGAACCTCCTAAGAGGCAACAGGTCGCGCCTGCACCTGTTGTTCAACCAAAGACCGAAGCGAGTCTTGAAGAAACCGAGTGTAATTACGTCGTCATGGCTTTCATTGTCGGCGTTCTATTCTTAGCCGTCTCTGATTCCATCAGGGCGTAAATTGATTTTTAATTCTACCTTTGGGATCTTTACTCCCCATTAGGTAAAATTGATTTAATATGTGAATGTTGTAATTTGCGTTTGACCACCTGTACCATCATCCAGATCATCTTCGGCTGAAAGATCGCGGGTAATCTTTTCAAGTTTACCACCACACGCGGATATGAGTTCCACGAAAATGTCGTATGAGTAGATTCTCGTACTATCGGTGTTGTAAGGTTCAATGCTAATACCACGTGTACCAGTAGTTATTGTTGGACTCCATGGATAGCTGTTTGTACCACCAAATAGATTCTTAGTACCTATGGCTAAATCTAACGATGGGGCACTTTCATCACCGGTACCACCTTGTAATTCTATAATCATTGTACTCAAATCACCAACAGTTGATCCATCTGTTCTTCTTAAAATGGCCGTCACTTTTGCGTAAAAGGCACCAGCTCCAAACATGAGTTGAATATCTTTGGCATCACCCGCGGTAATTGTAAATGTCTTGGAGTATGTCTTTTTAGAAACTTCCACCGAGTTAGTTATGACACCACCACCAACTTCAAGATCTGTTGAAGCAGTATCACCACTTAGACCAATGGCGACTTGATTACCAAGATCAATGTTACCACCAACTGAAACATCACCCACGATTTCAAGATCGCTATTTACAATTGTTGTTTTGGACGATGTAATTGGATTTATGTAGACATTACCCGTTGTATCCGAATAAATATTGGCAGAGCCTGCGGTTGTCTTAAACTCTATGATTGCGTTTGAAGAAGAGCTCTCCACTCGCAGAATACCATCATACACATGGAACTTTGTAGCTGGACTGTTCGTACCCACACCCACATTACTTGAATGGAGTAAATGAATACAATTTGTTTGAGTACTGTTATTGGCAACACCCATAACAAGACCAGTGGTACCATTCGTCGCATTACTGAAACCTCTAAGGTAGCCACCTTCACCGTCATCTGTGTAGATGAGCATACCCGTTTCTTTGTTTGTACCACCACTTTCAAGTCTCAAGAGGTCAATGTTCCCCGAAGTTGTATCATAGATGTGAATATTTGAGCTTGGTGATTCTGTCCCCAAACCGAGTTTACCATCGGCGTCAAAGCGGGCGAATTCTATGTCATTTAGACTATTAAGTTCATGTACAAAAGCCAAAGGACGACGAGTGGAACCATCTAGTTTGTTTCTTATAATGTTATATCCTAAATCGGATGTTTCAAACTCAAACCCGGTTAATCTAAATGAACCCTCGCCAGCAAACTCAATGTCACCATTGACAACTAATTTGGTGTTGACACCTTTACCATCCGCATCATCACGATTACCACCCACGACCACGATACCGTTATCACACACAACAAGAGGGTTCTCAAGTTGATTTTCCTTTGAGCTCAAGATGTTATCAAATGTGTCACCCGAGGATGTATATGTTTGAAATACATGCTCACCCGCAAGGTGTCTAATTCTATCCGGACCAGTGACAACCCCGGAACTGTCATTACCCTTAAAGAGGAGCAACTCGGTTCTTGATTGACCAGCGGTATATCTTCTTTCCATAATGTGTGTATTACCAAATTCATCTCCCGAAAGTCCCGAAAATGTGAGTTGTTGTCCGATTACAACATTACCCAAAACTTCAAGGGCACCGCGTGGAACATCTGTACCGATACCTACATGACGAGATGTACCATCTATGTACACTCCCACAGCTGTACTATCCTTGACTTTATTTGTGTTTTGTGTAATTCTAAAGTCTCCACTCGAACCAGTCACACCAACCGCCCAACCACTAAGTGTTGCGCCATCAGTTTGTATATAACTTGTAAACGCGTTACCTTCATTGATATCGGTCTGCATAGTGATTATCGCATCACCCGATGGGGCCGTGTGATTGTGTACGAGGATACCATTTGTTAAGGGGTTTGCTGTACCCGTAGAATATACCTCCAAGTGTGCCGATGGTTGTGTAGTACCGATACCCACACGCCCTTCACTTTGAAGAGTCAAAACATCTACTTCATCTGTATAGTCTTCATCCGCCAAATATATATCCATCTTTGTTTTGGATTTCCCAGATGCGTTGTCATGCTTACCCAATTTGAAAGTGGCTCGCACACCGTGGCGTGTCGCATTTCCTTCGCGAGCCAAGTGCAACACTGTACCGAGGTCAGTGGTATCCACAATTGGTTGAGTGTTTGTTACAACAAGGGAAGAGTTCAGGTGACTGTACCCATTTCTGTATGTTGGTTGATCATTGAGAAACACAGTTCCACCGGAAGTATGGAGTCTACCCACTGGTGACGCTACATTTATACCCACATTACTTGATTCCAAGAGAGTCAATTTGGGTGTACCCATTGTGGGTGTGGTACTCGCGAAAAACTTGAGACCTTTTCCAGCCCCAACTATATTTTCAACCCGTGTTTCCCCATTGGGAACACTCGTATACGCACGCATCGCGATATTACCCGTAGATCCCCATATGTTACCAGTTGAAATGGTGTTACTCCCAATCACATAGATATTACCCGACACTGTAAGTCTCTCCGTTGGACCTGTATTTGCGATTCCAACATTGCCATCCGAAGTGATTCGGATTCTTTCAGTATTCTTTGTCTTCATAGTAATCTTTTGTTGTGTAGCTGTTGTACTCGCGCCATAGACTTCAATAGCACTCACATTTGACGCAGTTGGACCGGATTTAAGCACAAGTACATTTGATGTACTGTCACCACCGAATCTATCTGCGTGAACAACGAGGTTTGAACTTGAAAAAACCATTTCAGTTGTGAGATTTGTTGTTGCGGTATTACCCAAAATTCGGAGGGTATTTATAGCTGTTGTGTTTGCAAATATTTTGGCACCCACGGAGAGTGTATCAGTGGGTGATAGGTTTGAAATACCCGATGGAGCCGTACCCACAGTGCGTAACGCATTCATTTGGACATTTCCACTTATCGTAACTGGTGTATCAGAAGTCGCATCCAATACGAGGAGATTCCCCGCACGCAAACCAGTTGATCCAAGTATGAGACCCTTGGCGTACACATTACCACATCCAATGTGAGCAGATTACCAGCTCTCAAACCAGTTGATCCAAGTATGAGACCCTTGGCGTACACATTACCATCTGCGTAGACAACATTTGAGTTTGTGTCGTCAATAAAGACATTTGAACCTACACAGAGGTCGTGTGTTGGATATGTGTTCGCGGCACCTATATTGTTTGATGTGTAAATGTCACCATATACATGAACATTAATTGACTTTGTATCATCAACTGTTATTTGAGTTGTGGGTTGACCAGCATAATCATCGGTTTGGAAAAATGCCATCTCACGACCACGAGCTCCAGCCACAAACGCCATAGCTACATTTGAGTATCCCGTGCCAGGTGTCATTAAGAGACCAGTTTCTTTGGATAAAATAGAATTACCAAAACCATGATGAATAAGTGCATTACTAACACGCAAATCTTGTGTAGAAATATATGTCGCAGTCTCTGTTACCGTAATATTACCCATCACCGCAATATTACCTACAAGATTCAAGTAACCTTCTTGATACACATTACCCTTTAACATCATGATATTGGAACCTTCTCTAAAAATACCAACATTACTCCCAACACTTATATTTGATGCTTTGATACCACCTACAACGGTGATGACATTTGAATTTGTCTCCTTAATTGAAAGATTTGCCCCAGATGTTATAAGTCTATCGGACACGATCACATTTGTAGCAACCAAGTTACCGCTCACTGTCATCAAATCACGACCTGTTAAATCAATATCAACTTTTCTCGTTGCGCCACTATTTACCTGAAACGCCTTTGTTGGGTTCGTTGTACCGATGGCAAATTGATTTTCAATGAATAAACGCTCAGCTTTACCACGACCTTTCAAGTCAAGCACAATTGTGTCAGTTTCATCCACAAAAAACTTGTTACCCACGGAAAGAGATTTTGATGGTGTTGTATTTGATATACCGAGGCGACCTTTCACACCGGTTTCGGGATCTGTAACAAGTAGGACTTCATTTGCCTCTACTTCTCTTGTCAAAATACTCTTGACACCCGTAAGAGTTTCTTGTTCAACGGGTTCTGCCTCCAGACTTGCCACATAAATCTGTTCGAATCTTGCGGTGCGACCCATTTATACTTTAGTTCCCGAATAAAATTCCAGCCAAACCATCCTTGATCCTGAGGACATTATAGTTTACTGCGTACACATAAATATCTTTTTGATCCCCCCTAAAGCTACCCTTTTCAGCTCCACGAATTATGAGTTTAGCATTATCGAGTCTGCTGAAATTACATGTCCCGGATGGATTGTATTCTGAAACATTCAAACCAAAATGATACGCAAAATATCGGGTATACATTAGATCTTCTGTGTCAACTCTGAAGTCAGTTTTACCATATTTTGACTTGTAATAATTTTGAACCGTGTGAAAGTATGTTGGGCTCATATTTTCAAGAAGTGGTGTACCATTTATGTGAATATCCGCATTCTTAAATGTAAAACGATCATTTGTTGGATCAATATTTGTCGCCGAATACCCAAAAAATATAGACTTCACGGGGTGATTAAAGGAACTCAAATCCAAATCATTGTATCCACCAGTTTGAATGGAGTTATCGACTACATTAGAAAGTGGAAAATCCAAACGCTGTGTTTGAGTAATTATAAAGTCCATCTGTCTTTTTACGAGAGACTCTCTCTCCTCTTTGTCGAGATATACATAGTTTCCATATACATTGATTCTCTTTTGAGAATTATTATAACCAACCAGACTTGCTTGATCAAAATTAACCCTCACTTCAACTTGATGATGAGCTAAAGATATGAGGGGTAAAAATGCCCCGTGATCACAAAAGAAAAAGTGAAGTGGTTGGAAGTTTCTGTTGGAAGTACTCGTTTTATTTGTAAGTTCCTCTTGTTTTACCCATGTTTCTGAAAGATAGTTTGGCCAAATGTCCGCATAATAGTCATAATGCTGAGAATCAATTTTCTGACCACCCACATAAAGATCAATTGTTGAATTATACAAAAGATTTGATGAAACATTGGAGTTCTTATCAAGACCCTCAAACCAGAGACAATTTATAAGATCACCATAAACGGGAACTGTAAAAACAGGATCGTTGTCTGTGATGGTCTTAATAAGCTTGGGAGCCTGTGAAAAATTTGTGTGTCTCGTAAATTTCATACGAAAGAACGAATGACCTTCTTCACTATTAAGATAAATGTCTTGCGCGCCTTTTGAGACAAGTTGTATCAATGCACCAGACATTTATTTATTAGTCAGATTATAAAAACAGACACTTTCCCTGAGGGAACTCATTCTTCTTTTCTTCTTCGGCAACCTTCCCATGGATCTTAAACCCACCTTGACGGTACACCTTGAGACGCTTATAGTACATAGCTGTAAATATGGACCATGGATCATGGATGTCGTAGATATGTGGATTGTTCTTTTTACCTTTAGTCTCTCGCATAATACGACCTATACTTTGTGTAATATCGGATTTGGGGGACGCTAAAATCACCGTATCTAGGGTTGGGATATCCAGACCTTCGTGGGCTTGTGAGAAGGTGGCAAAGATGATCTTCTTTTGTGATGAAGCCTGAAGGTCGGCCTCTTTCATACCACCCATGTAGAGTCCTGAGTTTTTGGGGAAACATTGGTGGAGCATCTCACAATGCCACCGACGATCACTGAGAACGAGGAGTTGCCTCGTGCCCTCTGAAGCTTTCTTCACGAGTTGAACGAGCATTTGATTCCGCTTCCTGTCTTCAACAACTTCTGTGACCATATTGGGCATTGATAGTTTACCGTTTCTCGTACATGGTGGAGGATTTCTGTAGTTGAATGATTCATAAGTTACTGGAAATACTTCCACCTGTTCCTGATTCTTTCGCTCCACCGCAAAGAATGTGGGTCCCATAAACCAATGAAGAACCTTCGTGAGACCATCTTTTCGTTCGGGTGTCGCCGAAAGACCAAAAATGTGCTTGGGACACATCTTGAAGAGGGACTGACTGAAGACCTTCGCACAAATGTGATGGGCTTCATCCACGATGAGTGTACCAATGGAGTCAAAATCACTGAAGGAATACTCCTTGAGGGACAGGGATTGAAGCATGGCTATGACAAAATCACAATCGGTCTCCTTCTTATTCTGTTGAACAATGCCTATTGTGGCACCTGGACAGAACTGTTGAATGCGTTCTCGCCATTGATCTGCGAGAAACTGTTTGTGAACTACAATCATTGTGCGGTAGCCCAACTTACACGCTATTGCCAGGGATACGGTGGTCTTGCCATACCCGCATGGGAGCGAGAGAACACCATGGCCCGCACTAATAGCTGCAGCAAGAGCCTCGTTCTGGTGGGTTGCGTCTCGTAACTGACCGACGAACTTGGCGCTGGATTTCGCTGGCTCAGGGCGACGATCCTCCTTGTCGCTGGCTCGGGGCGACGATCCTCCTTGGGCTTTCCCACCTTACCAACTCCGTAGAATCTTGGAACGCACACTCCATTCTTAGCTGTTCTAAAAACCTTGAAAGGTGGGGGAGGAAATCCATAGTCGCTGTTGACCTGTGGTCTTACTGTCAGTTCCTTTTTAATTTCCTGAATTGGTCCCTCAGTGACGAGGTATCCCGT
>Ga0206683_10001491_pt1 | contig 16189 bp, 15 predicted proteins | sample M280m12015metaG_FD_155483 | JGI IMG/M metagenome (GOLD analysis project Ga0206683, IMG submission 155483) | Ammonia-oxidizing marine archaeal communities from Monterey Bay, California, United States - M2 80m 12015 | ecosystem: Environmental > Aquatic > Marine > Intertidal zone | place: USA...
AGGGGTCCAAGATTTCGGCGCCGGTAAAAGGACACAGTTGTATCTCTGTCCTTTTCCCGAGCACAAAAATCACGAGTAGTGGTACGCTTAAGTACCTAGAAATACACCGGACTTGGAACATAAAAAACACTAAAAAAAAAACTTTTAATGTTTACCAGAGTAAAAAGTACGTCTAAGTATGCCCTTGAAAATTCTGTAACTTTTCTGTAAGTGAGTGTCGAACCCTTTTTTGTGGCAAATAGAGTTGCAGAAAACCTGCAGAATTTTCAAGTGCATACTTAGACGTGATTTTCTGCACCACAAACAAAGTTTTCTCTTTTTTTGCCCACTTTTGTGTTCCAAGTCTGTCCTTTTTCTGGGTACTTAAGCGTACCAGGGGTCCAAAATTTCGGCGCCGGTAAAAGGACAGAGATACAACTGTGTCCTTTTCCCGAGCACAAAAATCACGTGTGGTGGTACGCTTAAGTACCTAGAAATACACCGGACTTAGAACATAAAAAACACTAAAAAAAAAGCTTTTAATGTTTACCAGAGTAAAAAGTACGTCTAAATATGCCCTTGAAAATTCTGTAACTTTTCTGTAGGTAAGTGTCAACAGTGTATGGCTCGTCAATGATCTCCCTAATTCCCAAAACCACACGCATGGATTTTGACAAAGTGTTTAACGACACCATGGGAGACAAGGTGCGCAAGCGAACGCACGCCTTTCAAATTTCCCGCAGTTCCAAACGCTCCAAGGTGAACGCGGTCACGGAACCCACCATAATGTCCATCAAGGGCAAGTTTGTCGTAGAACCTACTCTGCTGGTTGCCCAGACCAACTTTTTCAATCGCAACAACCAGCAAAAGGAGTATGCTCACGTATCTCCATGGCACTACCCCTTCGTGCAGTCGCTCCTGCAAAGAACACCTTTGCCCAACTTCGACATGAACAAGTTTGAACATGTAGGACGCTACCGCGACTCAATTGAACCGGTCACGCGCAGCTACGAAGAGACGTTTTTGACAGAGGCAGTCGGAGACCAGCGCTGTTGTATCAACGAGGAGAGCTGCGAGGGTCTGAACATCTGCCAAGAGGGTTTCGTCCTGAGAGAATTTCTCCTGCCCACGCAGCAAAAGTTGTACGAAAGCACCAAGCGCTACCCTTTAAACCGCGAACCCTGTCTCATGTGCCGCCGCCTTCGAATCGCCAAAACGGTCATTGCTACGCGAGCTGCCGGAAACGGACTCAAGCACGACTACCTGGTACAAGACTACTACAATTTTGTGGACATGGAGGGCGAGTATCGGTTGGAGGACTGCCTGCTGAGCAAACAAAACACCTGGGAAGGACTGTGCAACCCGGTTGTTTTGCACCAGCGCAACAATTATCGCTTTCATATGGACAACAAAGTCCGTACGTACAAACAATGGAGATATCCCTACTACAGACCGTCCCCGTGCCAGAAGCTCGGCGAGACCCCGAGCAACACTACCCCTTTTTAAAGGTCATGGAACCACTGGCTGCCTTTTACGCGGGCTCTGACGTCGAATACCTGTTTACGCAGAGTTTTTCGGAAATAACATATCGCGTGCCCCAGCGTCGCTCCCAAACCTGGAATCCTGCGAAAGACACGGACCAGACGGGAAAAATCTACAATGCCGTCGGCTATGTACTGGATGAGCTGGTCGGACTGACGGACTCCGGGGTAAGCAACTTGGTCTCCTTGTACATGGACATGTTTTTACCACTTATTCACTACATGGAAGCCAATGGCTTCACTGACAACATACTCTGCACCGACATCGACGGTCAGGGTGCCCCCATTGAGAAATTTATGCCGAACCGCTGTTTCCATGCGGGACTGCTGCCCAACCACGTGTCCAAGCTTATGCGCTGCTCCTTTTGGTCGGACAGCAGCAAACAGGAACCAATTGTACATCTGCTCAGCAAGAGTACGCCACAGCGCTGCCAAATTCGCAGCCTAGCACACATTGTCTACAACTACTCGCGCCTGCACGACGACGTCTACGACTTTCTCTTTGGGGCACTCCGCTGTTCGCTCATGGGAGTGTATCCGGGCAGCCTTCGTCCCAACTTTGAGCAGCGTCTGCAGATATTTACCGAGTTCGAAACACTCAACAAACACACCTTTTTGCAGTGGATCAAAGCCGGTCACCAACAGCTGTTGTTTTTTACAATGAAAGAGTACCTGGTCTTTGCCGCAGACTGTCTGCCCGCCCTGCACTCGGAACTGGTGGAGCGCTACAACTGGAAATCATTCGAGTCCACTGTACAGGAGGCGATGAACAGCGTTAGACAGGAGTATAGGGATCTCACAATGGTCGGAGTAGAGCAGCAGCTCCTTGCAGTGACCAAGTCCCAGACCAATCTGTACCGTCCGTCCAAATATCCGTTTTCACACATTGTCATACAGGAGCTCGAACACCTGGACGACGCCAACTACGCTACGTCCACGCAGCTGAACTTGGAATACCTGGACCTGTTTTACCAAATGCTCATTCGAGTGGAGACCAACCAGATGCCGTTCGAATGGCTGGTGTTTTTCGGAGCCACGGAGGAGCAGTGCAGCACACTGATTCGCATCTGTGCACAGTTTTACATCGACGGCGCCAAAACGCCGCTCCGAAAGTTCCTCCAAGAGATGTCCGTCAAGACCATTGCCGCCATTCGCGCAATGTCGATCGCATACGATCGCAAGGTCAACATGAGAATGTTCACACTGCCGGTACACATGACCGTGCAACAGATCCGAGTACTGCGACGTCTTCACGCCGTGCCCAATGGAGATCCTGCAGGCGATATGGGAAGGTCCATGGTGTGCTTGCAGTGCAAGCAGTTCAAAGGATTCGTCTCGCACATGCAGGGCGGCAAACCGGTGAACCTGTACGCCTACGGACACTCCAAAGTCCTGATCGATTACACCACCGGCGACATGTTCTGCGGGAGAAGGTGTGAGAAGGCAGACAAAAAGAGACCCACCGTCCTGAACGAGTGGGATTTGGACCAAGTCACCGAAATACGGCAGCGCAAAAGAGTCGCCAAGGATCAAAGAAAATTAGAACAGAACGAAAGATGCATACAGTCCACACTCCAAGAGGTTCCCCTGCTGGGCAATGTACTGCAGTTTTACGGCGCACTGTTCACAGTCTGTCCACTGTGCGGCAACTTCATGCGGTTCAATCCTGCCAACATGTACAACGGCATGTACTGCGGATGCTGTATTCAAAACGGCAAGCCGGTCAAGGAAATACAGTGCGAAAGGTGCGGAGATCACCAACATTTGGGAGATCCGATTATGGTGACGAGCGGGGAATCCATCTACCTGTGCAAGCAACACTACAAACCCTGGATTCGAGAAGCCAGCGCAGTACTCAGTAAAGAAACCATCATGAGAGGGTTGGAGGAGAAGTGGAAAAGATTACAGTCGGTATAATAAAGTTTAAAATCTTAATTTTGCTATAAAACTTCTGCGAGATCCATCTGGAGCTGTATCTGTATCTGTATCACCAATGTCATGTGGTTCTTGGTCCTCATTGGCAAATGTATGTACTCTTTTTAAATTTGCATCATCAAATCTTAATCTTGGACCTTGTCTACTATTGCTTTCTTCTTTTTCAAAACTGGATTTTGTTCGTAAGATAGACTTTAGCTTAGACTGTGGAATTGGAGGCGGAGGATCCGTGGGCTCCGGTTGTTCATCCTCGAAAGTCTGGTGTAGATCATCTTTCAGTGGAGACTGCTTCTTTGTATTCTTGCTAGGGGGTGTATAGAAATCATCATCATCATCATCATCATCATCATCGTCATCTTCTTGAGACAATGGAGTTGTGGATAAATCAGGGTTTTGTCGTTGTATTTTGTCCTCTGGTTTGGGCTTCTTTGGTGTCAATAAAGCATTGTTTTCTTCCATCAAAGCTTTCATTTGTCGTGAGAGATCTGCATATGTCGGTAGAGGCGGTTGACTTGTCAGTGGAGGCGGTGGAGGCGGTGTACTTGGGATTGTGTACTTGGGATTATTCTCTTGGTATACGCGCTGCATCATCTTTTGATATATACCCGAAGTTTTTGTCGGCGGGGTATTCTTCCCTGTGCCTTTGATTACTTGTATTGGCGACTGGGTCTTCCCTCTGCCTTTGACTACTTGTGTTTTGCTTTTTGCTGTCTCATCGGAATATTTCGTCCAAACCATGGCGGCTGAATGAACTGAATGACCTTTAAATTGTTTAAGGTATTCCTCCGATTTATCTCTACTTGTTGATTGAAAAAACATGAGACGCACAGGTATATAGCCGCGAGTTTGATCCGTTTTAATTGATATGATAAACGTCCGCAAATCTTTCATAAAATTTTCGTCAGCACCAGGAAACCATTTACTCAGTGTCTTTTCTACTAAGTACCCAGGATCTTCTTTGAACTCATTATATTCCATTATAGCTTGAGATTTTTGCTTGTTTGATTGCCTGTTTGTTGTCTCCTCTGGTGAGTTTTGTGACTGCAACATCAATTCGGCATGCTTGTTAATGTAATATCTGTATGGTCGATCTTCATCTTCAGTTATTTTCACATATTTTTGAACATAATCACTTTTTATGAAACCGCAAGATGCGATAACAACTGCTAATGCCTCGCGAGCTTTTGTTTCATTGGACGCCCGGAGGTATGTAGTTGTTCGGCGTCTAAATGAGTCAAGTTTTCCAGACAAATTCGCTTCTATATCGATACCGTTTACCGATCCAAGATTGTTCCGAATCTGGTCCAAAATGGATCGCTGTTCTTTAATGTCCTTCGTTCTATCTATATTTTTTCCCTTTCTACGGTGTTCAAATACGAAATCACTTTTCATATATGCACACATTGTGATCTCATCCTCGTAATTTGGTACTCTAAGTGTACACGTAGGTTGTTGATATTTCAAAAAATTTAATAACGATAAACCGTCCTTTGACATCGGAGTTTGATGTATAAACTGAATGTGGAGAGATTCATCATATGTGTATGTTATTGCGGCGGATTCCAAGTTTGACACCTCGTAGTTTTTGGTTTGAGTATCATCATCATCATAAAGCATTACAGTGTCTGTTGTTCTGTACTCACCTGTGGACTCGCCCACGTATTTGCCTGTCCAGTAAAAGGTAGGCTGCAAAGATCCTTTTTTTTTCGAGATCTTCTGAATCTTCTGATATTTCGTCAACATCCTATCGAATGGCTCTGCACGGTTGTCAAGAAGATAGTACTTCCTGCTTGTCATTTGCAACGGTGGAAACTCTTCATTTTCTTCTTCGTCTTCGTCTTCCTCTTCCTCTTCTTCGTCTTCCTCTTCGTCTTCGTCTTCGTCTTCGTCTGTTGACATACTGCCAAAATTTTCGGTAGATTTTGTTTCGTTTTCTTCGTCTTCTTCGTCTTCTTCGTCATCGTCTATATGCCTACTGAGAAAATCATTGATATAATTGTTTTGGGCTGCTGATATGTTTTCGCGTACACTAAGATCTGTTATAAGTTGATTCGCTGCCTCTCTGTAATCGAAATCACGTTGTATCGACCAAATATAATTTTTGGATTCTCGTTCGGGATCTCGTTTAAGTAATGCTACTGCATCTAACGTAATATTTTCTAGATTCCATGTAATGTCATCTCTTAATTCGTTGATTTCCCTCTCTCTAACAATTTCACGCACATCATTGACAAATAACATTTGATAAGTATCTTTAAAACAAGCTGACATTATAAAAATCATCAGGTAGTTGATAACACGATACACAATACCTTCAGCGGTGATCATATATCTTGATAATATTTCTTGCACCTTCTTATGTTGACCTAGAATCTTATGTTGACCTAGAACGTTGCTATCATTATTGTCATCAGATGTCATCGACACGTGTACTTCTCGGCATTTGAGTAACATGTCAGTCAGTATTGCTGCTCCGTTTTGTGTATTCCATTTCGATGTAAACAATTTTTTCGCTTTACATATAGCAATAATATCCATTACAGTTGCTTGGTAATCAGCTATCTGTCGGGGATTCAAATAATCCCGAGAATGGTGATCCAAAACAAATCCGGATTTAATATCCTTCAACAAAGTTGATACTAATCCGCTTTTTCTGCACACATCCTGTTGTAGTTTGTAATATGTTATCATCGTATCACTACCTGGGCGGACATAGTCTATAACACAAGTTGTATTCTTCATACTATCCACAATAACATGCGATAATCCCAATTCCCCCCCGTCGATGCCGTTTTCACCTGTGTACTCCAATTTTTTTTGCATCTCATTTTTAAATTGTGGACCTAGCACATCATCAAATAGTGGATATTGCTCATCGGCTAGTAGTATATCTTCCGATTCTATATAATCTTTGAAATTTACATATTCCCCCAACTGAATTATAGTCATTGTATTATCCAGATCTGCTTCTTCTACGATATCGACATTTGACAAATTATTTTTTCGGTCGTTCGTATCTTTTTCACTGGAAGTGGTGGTATAATCTTCTTGGTCTTCTTGGTCTTCTTCGTCTTTTGACAACAAGTCACTGGGAAAATTCTGTACTACTGTGGCGTCGTCTTCCTCTTCTTCGTCTTCGTCTTTGTTAGTTTCGAGTTTTGTGACACCCTGATCTGTATCTTTTGCACTGGAAGTGGTGGTATAATCTTCTTGGTCTTCTTGGTCTTCTTCGTCTTTTGACAACAAGTCACTGAGAAAATTCTGTACTACTGTGGCGTCGTCTTCGTCTTTGTTAGTTTCGAGTTTTGTAAAATCATCTTTAGTTTCTGTTTTAAGTGTTTCATCTTTAGTTTCTGCATTTTGTAGTGCTGGTTGGTTTATCATTCCGTACATCTGTTCTGATTTCTGGTATGCTTCAAGTTCACCAATAATCTGGTTTTGTCTATCTGTTAGCATTTTTTCTTGTTGATCTAGAGGTTTATTCATGTCCCGAAGCTCATCATCTTTTTTATATTGGGCAAGCTCAGTTATACGTTGTCTCAGTTCAGTCAGTTCAGTTATCTGTTTTTCAATTTGAAACATTTCGCGTTGTTTTTCCGCTACATCGGACGTCACGAGAGAATTAACGGTATCGGATGTATCGGATGTATCGGATGTATCGGATGTATCGGATGTACCTCTGAAGAATTGACGTGAAATGACGTTGTCACGTATGTTTGGTTCGCGTGTGCCTGGTGGTGTAGTCAGTGGTGAAGTCGGTGAAGTCGGTGATCTGGATCTACCACTATCTCTATCCATTCTGTACACTGGTGGTTGTGGAGTCAGTGGTCCTGGTGGTACTGATGTTGCTGGTGATGGTGGTACTGGTGGTACTGGTGGTGCTGATGGTGCTGGTGGTGCTGATGGTGCTGGTGGTGCTGATGGTTCTAGTGATTCTGGTGGTTCTGGTGGAGGAGTAGGTTGACGTTCGAGGACATTGTGTCCGTTCATACCGTGAGATGGACTGCTATCGCTGGGGCTACCACTGCCACCACTGATACTAGCACTGTTACTTTCGTCGACATTATGACCGTCCATGTCGTGTAATTGAAATACAACTCTTTTCATTTTGTAATCCTGTCACAACTCTATTTATAGTGGTGTTTTTTTAAAACAAATGTCTAGAATTTCTTCGGAGGAAATCAGTGTGGGCTGGCATGCTATGGATCTGTTCAATTTATCAATAGTATGTGTGCTGGTTCTGCTCGTCGCGTTAAAATTTAAACTTCGAGATTGAGGGTTTATCTGTTTTGCCTGTCGTCTTGCGGCTGTTTTTGGCGGCGTGTCCAAAGTAGATGTTTAAGTCTTGTTTGGATATGTTCAAGTTGTTTTCGTTGGCACCTATGGCAGTGAGATGGTCCCAAGTCCACCCCATTTGGTGAAGTTGTTGCGGTGTAAGCTTCAGTGCGACAAGATCGTGAACAGACAGACAGGTTTGCAGCATGGCATTGGCATCAATTTTGAGCTGCAAGTAGTGGCACCAGTCTAGTTTTTGGAAGTGGTGGGGTTGAAAATTGAGTGCAATCATGTGGTGCCACTTGAACCCAAAATCAATAAGACTGTCGGTGGAGTAGACCATTTTGTCCCAGGGAATAGCGTGCTCCACGAAATCTTCGGGCGTGTAGCCCTGCAGCTTGAGAGTGGTCAGAGACTGTCCGATGAGGTGAGGCAGTTCTTTTTTGTTGAACATGGCAGTGGCATGCTGCCAGAGAGAAAGGGTGGGTAAGGGAATTCGCCTGGCGGCTACAATATGTTGCATCGCTTCCAGAACACTAGTTCCGAAATCAGGTAGAGACATTTAGATTTACAATAGGATTATTTATAGGATACAACTAGGTCTGTCTTGGATGTAGTAATATATCTAGTCTCTCTCCCTTTTTGGCGTAGCTCAATGCTTTGGCAATGTATCTCGGTCTGGTCGCTGCTACTGATTGCTGTATCTGTGCTATCAGATCTGCTACTAGTACATCGTCATGTTCGTAAAAGTTTCGGACAGCCTCTTCAATGTCTTCGTCTACATGTACCCGCGGCGATTCCCGTTCGAAGATAAATCGCATTTTTTTGGGGTGAATACCGTGTTGTGTTGCCCCGTGTTCTGGATTACCCAAAACTAACATGTCGCCCGGATGGATAGTACCACTACTTTCGTTCAATACGGTGACGACCCCACTGACACAAGCCACCAGCCCTTGGTCAATGTTTAATTTTTTGTCGTACTTGTGTTCGGTTTGCGCAATGCCAATGAACTTCATTTTGCTCTTATCCACATTAGTCCCATTGAGCGACGAAAGAACACGAGCAAACCCGTCTCTTGCGGTGGATTTGCAGCAGTATAATATTTCACCCTCCTTGATGTCAAATAATTCTGGCTCATTGACTACATGGTGGTATAGTCTTGGATCATTACGTTGAATCGTTGCAGCAGAGCCCTCTTTGTTCTTCGTGGCGGTTGCTTGGTCAAATTTGACATTGATGTAAAAGGCTGGACCGGCTAGGCGTTTTGATAATCGTGACATTTATTACAGAGTATATAGTAGTTATAGTGTGGTTTCTTTCTTGTATTAAAGCATGAGAATTTCTATTTGTGGCAGTGCTGCAAGTCTGTCACTGTCGCGCAATGCTTCGAATATTTGTGCGTGGTCTGCTGGTGGAGAGACTGCATGCGAAACAATCCCGAGTGGAATGTGGTATCGAATGGGATGAGAACTTGTCAATGCTTTCGAACTGTGAATCAGTTTACCGTTTAAAGTTGGACGTATCTGCCAAACAAATGGTACACCGTCGCGGAACTCAACGCGAACGCCGTTCATGTCTTTTATCGATTCCGTACGCGGTATTTCGACGACTGCCAGACCCACGTGCATTCCCTTGCTAAGTCTTTTCTGTCCACCGGAAAACAAGTTTGAAATTTTAGAGCGTCCATAGACGTCAAAGTTGAGGATAGACTGTTGGGTGCGGCGACTGCCAAAGACCTGTTGTCCCATGTTATTGCGATAGATACCAAAAAAATTGTACTTGTCGAGCAGTCCGTCTACGGAGGACCCAATGCCTTCAATGCCTTCAATACCTTCCCCGGTCGTGGGTCTGACACCCTGCAGTAGCATGTGATTGAGCTGAGGAATGTCCGCCATCTTGTGCAAAGGTGTTTTGCCTCCGGATGCACTTCTGCTTACGAACATGGGACTGCCCGGCATATACTTGGAGTGCCAATCGCTTGCGTACGGTTTCACCAGGAGCGGTACCGAGGCGGTGTTGTTGGTCATCTGGTGTATCTGCGAGTTCTGGGTTTGAATTGGAATGTTGAAAATACTATTGGAAAAGCGCGTAGCATTATTAGGATTATGACCCCTCGGGCGCTTGGGTACATTGTATGGACCGTGCGGATGTACTCCTCCCGACTGAACCGAAGTGCTATATTCTCTGGGACGTTTGTTGATGTTGATCATATTTTAGATGCAAATGTGGATGTTTATATAGTACAATATTCTACGTAAAGGCATACGGCGTTGTCGAAGTCTGGCTGTTCTGTTTCCTTTTTTGTACAGTGTTGAAATATTTCACCAGTTCCAGCTTGTGTCTGGATATTTTGACGTACTCGTTGACGCTTGATGGGTTCAGTACTACGGACCCACTGTTGCCATTGCGCAGTCCTATGTTTTTTTGGTAATGGCGCTGCATCTTGGAGCAGTAGTGAATGTCTTCTGCAATTTGCTGCGAGGTGTTGATGACGTGGCGCGTAAAGTGTTCGGCACATATTTCGGGGGTGAGAGGGAGGAGTTCTTTGCCCTGTCTACGCAGAGGGGCTGCGTTCTTCTCGTACATGTCGCAAACGATGGTGTAAATCTGACTGGCTTGCACGTTCCCGGACAGAGACGATTCCACTTTGGTAATGTTGCGAATAATGTTGGCGTCCTGGTAGCAGCAGAGAGGACATTGTCCTACGGAGGTTTCTTCGAGTTCGCAGGTATCATCTTCTTCCACGCCTGCAAATTGTGCGGCGAAGGACATTTGCAATGGAGCTTCGGGTAGTTTATAGGGCTGTAATTTCTATGACACTGGCGTGCAAGACTTGCTCGGAAAATAGTTCGTCTTTGAGCATACTGAGATCAATTCCGTGGGGCTTGTCTGCCAGTGCGACCCAGATTGGAAACACGTCTCGGACGCTACCAAGACCGTGCGTGGCTCCTTCGTGCAAAACGGTGTACCTGCCAAACCGCTGCAGCACAATGGGCACAGTCATGTTGTACAGAGCGTCTTTGTGTCGATGTTGCTTGTGTTCGAGGCAGACAAAAAATTTCAAAAAATCGAGCTGGTAGTTGTTGACGAAGTAAGACTGCGCCATCTGCAGCCACAGCGTATCAGCAAAATGCTCGCAAATCTCTTCGTACGTACCGTATGCCAGCATGTGCTGGTACTGTTGCATCAAGCAGATCGGCTGACGCTTGTAGAGGCACGAATATGCGGACAGAATGTCGCCCAGCTGGTCGTGCGTCGCGATTTCACTGTCGCCGTAGAGCAGCAAGCTTTCCCAGACTGCCGTTGCCAATGTGTCTCGAAACTTTCGAATTTTTAAGTGTCTCTTCTGCTTGTGCATGAACCGATCAAAGTGGTGCGGTTTACAGGTGTACGGGGTCTCTGGAAACCACAGCAGCTGTTGGAGTGTCTGGTTGAACCAGTAGTACCGGGAGAGCATGGACATTATAGCCTTTGGAACAATGGTCAGCCACTCGGTGTCGCGCACGGGTTCCAGTGCGCTGCTCGTCCATTTCCCCTTGCGAAAGCGATGCAGGGTCCAGTGGCAAGCCAGATCCCACAGCACTCCCATGTAGCCACGCAATTCCGAGCTGTCTACCATTGTTTGCCAACGCTGTGCCAGTACGTCCAGTGCCAGCAGCAGCTCGTCCAGGGACCAGGTCGACGGTTCCGCTTTAGACACCAGCAAGTTTTGGGCTGCCGCCCAGACCAGAGTCTCGGGACGCTGTGTGGGACGCGGTGTGTGACGCGGTGTGTCGGAGCTGCGACAATGCAGCAGAGTTACCCAGAGGAGCATGGTTTTGGTCCACCGAGGAAGGATACCTGGGACCCTTTCCTGTTCCACGTGAAATTTTTGCATCAGCTGTTCGTGTACAGCCGCCTCGCATCCACCACCCACATCCCAGGTATCTACCAGCCACAGAAGAGTATCTACGGTCTCCGTCGGTTGTACCTCGGCTGCTTCTTCTGCCGTGTGAACGCGCATGGTCAAATACGTGCTGCTGTACATTGGGTACACTGTGTAGGGTATTTATATATGGATAGTACATTCAAATGACCGATACTAAAGACGAGACCGAAGCAACGCAAATTGAAATGGCGGAGGACGACGAGATTGAACAAATCTACGAGCGCAAGACCCTGCTGCACAAAATCAAGAAGAAGGAGCAATCCTGGGTACAGACCTGCTGCCGTTTTTGCATGTCACTGGCGGCAATGGTCATTTTTGTGCTGATGTTGGTGCAGCTCTGGTCCAACTACGGCGAGTACATTGAAAATCGAGTCATGTCGCCGACGATCGTGGGAGCCGGGAAATATACCAAGGGGTTTGGACCGGACGAGTTTGTGATAGGATGGACAAATGGATCAACGGCACTCTCTACTTGAACGTAACCCAGCCAAAGGCGTACATCGTGGACATTCAGCCGCCTCTCGACTACGTGTGGAAGGAAGACTGCTTGCAGCTCCAAACCGATGCAGTGGAGAAGCTTCACGTCTTTGTTTGGAGCTTGTAGAAGAGCATGTACGGCAGGCGACTGTGCAGAGGCAGATCGTCGAGCGCGGTGACAATTTCGTCGTTAAACATGTACCAGCCAGTGGATGTCTTGGCAGTAGCCGTGTAGTGCCCACTGTACATGCTGCCGATGTGGTTGCAGACGGCAGACAAGTGCCATTGCTGTGTCCCCCGCGTCAGGGTTTGAGGCAGAGCGACGGAGTAGTTGAGCTTTTTGTCGACCTCGAAGCGCTTCAAGTGCAGCACCCAGACCTCTCCCGGAGAAACCCGCAGCTGCTTGGTCATTCGACAGTTGCCGCAGCCCTCACAATTTGCCCGCACTGTCTCTGCCGCTTCGAAGTCACAGAGACCCTGAGTCACACCCCCACCGACCGAAGTAGAGTAAAACGTTTCGTGGGCTTCGCTCCGCTTATCGCAGTTCTGGCAGGTAAGTGTGGACACCATTTTGCCTTCCATCGGATTGCTGACGTTCACTTCGCTGAACAAGTGGTCTATAATTTTCAAGTAAAACTCGTGAGCGTCGCTCTGCATGTGCGGATCCATGTCGATGGTCGACAGCGTCTTCAAAAATGGTCGGACATGGTGTCCAAAGCCCTGGTAGAGCAGTGCACAGAAATGTTCCAGTATGGGAGCCGTTGGACGACAATGGATTAGACGCCTGCCCAGTGGATGCATGTAGCGCAGGCACTGTATAACGGCATTCACGTAGCAGTTGTTGCCCAAATTCTCAATGCCCTGCATAGTTGACAATGTATATGGAGGGTATTAGTACCCCCAGGTTAGGAATAATGTACTCCATAGCCAACAAGTCTGTCGAAAAAGTAGCTCTCGCGGCAACCAACTACTTTATTCCATGCACTGGGTCCACGGACTTTGCCTATCTCTGCAATGGCAAGCAATTCTATCGCAAGCGCTGGAACCCCAATAGCAACGACCCCACCGAACTGGAAAAGACCAATGCAGCCGTACGTAGTCAGTGTCCCAGTGCCATCTTGGTACCGCACCCCATCAGCGGTAAGGTCTCGGGCAAATGCCAAGGTCTCACGGAAATTTACTTGACGCCGGACGGCGAGGCACTGTTGTTGCCCGAAGCGAACCAAATACTGCCACGTCCCCGGTACATGTTTGCACAGCGCATGACGGCATCCACGCAAACGTTTGACTTGCTGCTGGTGTATTGCTCTCAGAACAAACACACCGTTGTTACCCTCAGCGCCATCATGAACAACGTCTTTGAACGAGTGCACAAGTGGTACAACGAAAGTATTTACTGCGGAGGTGCCGACCCTCTGCCCACACAACTCATCGTAGACGCATTTGACCAGGGAAACACACTGAGCGACATCATTCTCTCTCTCCAGGTTGTCAGCGACTCCGACGAGGAATGGATACCGAGTGACAGAGACTACGAGACCGAGGAGGACGAGGACGAAGACGAGGACGAAGACGAGATAGACCTACAAGAAATGAGTTAAATAATATAGAGAGTAATTGTATTGTTGATAAAATCGTGTATGTTGACATACTTGCCGCGCAACATTTTAGTGCACTCCTCGTTGAGCAGAGCCGGAAACTTCTCGTAACGCCGCGGGTTACCACTAATCTGGATGTCACCCAGCCACATGGCAAACAACAGCATAAATAACTTGGACATGCGATCGCCGATGCACGCCTTGTTCAGTGTGTCGTGCATCGAGGCTGTCAACTTGTACTTGGTCAAGGACTGCTGGATCTCCAGCATCACGTCGTCCATCACCCGGTGTCCCAAGAAATAAGCGTACACCGCATCGCTGTCCGCAGTACTCTGTAAAAATTGGTCTGAACGCTCAAACGTTGACATTTTTTAGCTGCCATTTGGGCTGCCATTTTGGTTGCCATACCGTCAGTCTGTGCAGAGAGTGTGGGGCAGAAAATTTCATGATTTCCATGCACTTGTACAGAGGCAGGTGCAGTACCGCGTTACGATTGAGACAGACCAGGGTACTGACACAGGAGACTACCGCGGTCAGCAGACAACTGCTCTGCAAGATAACATCCCAGAGGAGCAGTGTGTCGTCGACGCTGAAAATGTTGGAGAACATCGTAGGCACCATGCTACTGACGAGGCTCATCACAAACGGAGCGTACTCGTCCGAAAACAAGCGGTGGCGGAGAGCGGGCTGCCACTGGGTAGCTTGAAACTTGACGTTCGAACAAACCAAATTTAAGTACTCCGCCGCAGCAGAGTCTAGTCGATCGACGGGGTACACGGGGAGCAAGACTCCCACCAAGCGCTGCAGCGAGTAGAGGGTGTCCTCTACCGCCCACTCCGGTGTCGTATTATAGTAGACCTGCCAGAGAGGAAAAACCAAATAGTTCAAGCCCTGTGGGTAGCCGAAGCCCACATTAGTAGCGGCAAAAACGTTGAGCAGCTGGCACAGGCGTTCCCTGTGCGGGTCAAACCAGGCATCTGTACTGTGTGTGCGCGCAATGTCGCTGCGAATTTGGCTGTCGTACGCAGAGACTATGGACAGCGATTTCACCTTCTGACGTATTTTGTGCCACTGGTTCACCGGACCCAACAAACGAACACGCCACTTGACGGCGCGCATTTAACATGTGTCAGTCGTTTGGTTATACTAAATTTTTGCAGTATAAAGGGGACACACAAACACTACAAAAAATATGTCAGACGTCGAATCTGGAAAAAATGACACCGCAGGCACCGCAGTCGAAAAGACTCCAAATACTAAAATTGTAAAGTGGATCAACATTATGGTGCGCGCGACCACCGCCGGTCTCGCCAGCGCATACTTTGCAACCACCAGCAGCACGCACTGTGTACTAGACACCAACAGTACTACCATTATCAACAGCATTGGACTCGTACTTTCGCTGATCGCCTGCTTCATGTCTCTCGTGAGTGCCTTTTTTGGTACCGAATTTGCCGTTAAAGGGGAGTTCGAAAAAGAATACATCAAGCAAGAACACCTGGCTACCACCTTTGCCAACATCGCACTGTTCGCGCTCTTGGGAATCTCCTCTGGATTGACACTTACTGGAAATACCTCCGGGGATCTGCTCACCACACTCACAATCATTTCCATGTTTGTGGCTCGCATATCGCTCAAATTTGAATTCTTGCTGGTCAGCGAGGTTGCCGAATCGACCAAAGTGCAAAACTTTCTGTCCATCATATTTTTTGGTTTAGCTATATTCAACGAACAGAGAGACAAGGCAGAAATAGCTTGGATTATTTGGTTAATCTCCATCGCCGCTGCCCTTCAGTTTGCTTTGGCAGTGTCCAAACAGATTGCCCCAAATAATTCCGAGCCTCGCACCAAATTGGAAGAAGGAACTGGCGCAGTCATCAACTTTGTCATTCTTGGATTAGCGATCAGCCAAGCGTCCGACCTCAGCGGCATCCGAACCGTTCTTTTAATCTTGCTAGCCGACATTGTCTCCAGAGCCAGCGTCAAAGACGAAGAGCAAACATTCACTAATCCAGCTGTCTTTGGTGCGGCATTGGCTGGTACCCGCGTTGCCACAGCTGTCCTCGGGGCTCTACTCTTGTGGCAATCCGCGGAACAGTTGGATTCCGCGACAGGGTTAAACACCGGCTACCTCAACAACATTGTGGGCGTCTTGTTGGGAGCAGGTCTTGTCAAATTGCTTGTTGGATTCTGTGCTTTGTTGGATTCGCCATATGACAAGACCACATACAACATGCAGATGTACAACTACCTCAACAACGGCGGCACAACTGTTGCCCTCCTTGGATCAGTAGCAGTTCTGACCGATGCAATTGCCCAATCCAAAGCCCAAGTGTACCCGGCATTTTTACTCGTAACAGCTCTGACCGCGCGCGCCGTTGATCTCTTTCAAAACTCCATTGAAAGGGACGAATACGAATATCTGAAATATTCCTTCGAGCGCGACGACATCGGAC
>Ga0206683_10001494_pt1 | contig 16169 bp, 14 predicted proteins | sample M280m12015metaG_FD_155483 | JGI IMG/M metagenome (GOLD analysis project Ga0206683, IMG submission 155483) | Ammonia-oxidizing marine archaeal communities from Monterey Bay, California, United States - M2 80m 12015 | ecosystem: Environmental > Aquatic > Marine > Intertidal zone | place: USA...
GCCCCACCTTGGGATACTTCTTCTGAACCTAAAGTTGTTGCAGCTGCTCCTGCTCCGGTTGCTGCTGTCGCAGCTGCGGACGATACTCTATCTTACTTCGCGCAGATGGCTGCAGAAGAATAGAATATATTGTAGTTGATAGTTTTAAGGGGACTTCGGTCCCCTTTTTTTATGCTGTTCTGGTACCCGATAGTTGGTCGTAGCTATCCGCTGACGTGAGTGCGCTTGATACCAAACTTGTGTTACTACTTGAATTGGAAACATTAGATGATTGTGGAGCAACCACGGTTGTACCACCACCCAATCCAGCGAGTGCCTGTGACTGTGTAGTACCGTCTTTAATCTGAGCACCAGTTGCGGTTGGCATCTTCATTGCAGGCGGTGCACCAGTTAAACCACCACTACCACCAGCAACAGTACTAGTACCACCACCACCCATTCCGGTGATATCTTTTATGGTATCGACGAGTTCACCGCCACCATCTATCATCCACTCTGCAATGTTTTTCGCTAAGTAATCCCCTGAGAACCCACCTAATATACCACCTACTAATCCACCAACCGCTGTACCTCCAAGAGGCAGCAGAGCTGTACCTAGTGTCGCCCCTGCAAGTGCACCAAGAGTACCGCCACCGATACCACCAAGTGCTCCAGCGATTTCCGCTGCTTTTTCTTTGTTGGATAAGTCATCGTTTGCTAATACTAATCCAATAGTACCGACAGACGCGAGTTGACCTACTATAGGCAATTTCATAAACTTACCAAAGTTCTTGTACTTTGCCAGTGCAGCTGATAACCCTTTTGCTTGACCGGAAGAAGGTGCCTTGACACTCTTCAACGCATCATCCATCTTGTCGGCCGACATGAACTTACCGTTCTGTTTCATTCCACCTTTATCTACAGTGATACCTTTCTTTGCAAGTGCATCCAGTTTCTTTTTACTCAATCCACTGGCAGTCTTATTGTTAGCTGCTATTCTTTCCTGTTTAGTCATTGATGATGCTGGGTTGGTAGGCGGAGGTCGGTTTGCCGCCAGTTTCTTATTCAATTTTAAATTCGCCGCATTAGCAATACCACCAGCTGCCGCAAACCCAGTTACGTTTTCAGCCATACCTTGAACGTCACCCTTGAGTAATGAATTGATACCACTTAGTATTTCATTACTACCATCTGCAAGTGTTTTGTAAACATCTGATAACGATGGTAATGCTATACCCAATCCAGCAATTGCGTCCTTTACTTCCTTTCCTTTCTGTCCTAGAGTATCTCCAATTTCCCCTAACATCTCTATGTTTTCTGGAGTAGCAAATGCACCAGCAACCGCACCCAGTACTGCAAACCTCTTACCGAACAATGCACCTATACCACCGAACTTAGCAGCATTCGCGGCTGCGGCACCTAGGTCACTATCCCCAGTCATTTCTGTGATGGCACTACCTAGAGTTTCGGACATCATCTGAGTAAGACCGAAGATACCTGCCTTCGCAAGACCCCCACTCATTCTACCTAAACCTAATGCAGCACCCATCCCAGCGAACATACCACCGGAACGACCACCACCGCCACCGCCACCACCGGATCCAGTTGCACCACCAGCAGAACCACCGGCACCGGAAGCAGCCGCGTTATCTCGTTCACGTTCTAGGTCTTCTAGTCTTGCTTGTTCTTGTGCAACAAACCACTTAGAGAAAGACGCATCAATATTACTGATACCATCATTGATGTTGACCAGTTGCGTATTCTGTGATCTTAAAGTATCTGCTAGTGTTGAAAGTGCCATGGTTTAACCTTGTTGTTGTTTTGCTCTCTCGTTTTTTTCTTTAATATCATCGATTAACATACTCAAGTAAATCTCTCTCTCCCAAGGCAACATACTTTCCACTTCATCTAATGAGTAACTATAATTGTTCATTAGTTGGAAGTTAACTTGATAGTAGTTTGCCAAGTTATCATGGGAGAGATTTATTAAAAAAAATCGTCCATTCCTTTTAGTACACGATCATTGTGATGACCGCAATGGTCACACACAAAGTCCGCTTCTTGTTTTATTGTTGGTATTCCATTCACAAACTCTGTCACCCTTTCAAACTGTTCGGCTGACATAGATTCTACAAAGTCGACCAACTCTTCTCGTGGCTCATCTTTTGTAGAGAATTTCTCTTCTGGGGTGTTGATTGACTCTATACAAGTCATCACCATTTCCAAAATAGTCTCAGTTAAAGAATTGTCCTTGAACAACTTATCATTGTCCATAAAATCTGCGTAGGTTGGGTACCTCATCTGTACAGAGATGTCGTCTGTCAACTCAATGAGTTTATCATCAACCACTTCACCCTGTAGCATAATCCTTTCTAGTTCTATCGGTACTTCCGAACCTTGATTACATTCTTCACATGGGATAATCAGTGTTGCTGTTTCCCCGACAGACTTTGCACGTATCTTCGTGAACATATAGTCCACGTCGAAAATAGTCAGGTCCTTCATTTTCTCTTCTACACACGACTCAATAGTTCTCACAACAGCTCGCATCATGTCGCGTCTCTCTTGTGTCTCTATCGCAATCAATAGATTCTTTTGTTCCTTCACTAGGAAGGGTCTGAAAGTAACTAGTTGTCCTGTAGATGGTACGTTTAATTCATATGTTGGTGATGCGTTTAACTTTGGTAATGCCATTATGTAATCCTATAATTTAAAATATTGAACCCAAACTCAGTTTTAATTCTCCTAATCCTCGTTCGTCTTTGATGACTCTCCAGTTAGTGTAGGAGAATGTTACACTAATCTCCACCAAACCATCCGCTTCATTGGTCAGTTCGATGCTAGTAATTGTGGTTGGGAATGCGTCCACCAACTCTACGCTGTATATGGATGCACCTAATAGATCAAAGTCTATACTAAAAGGTCCTACGTCGAATCCTACCCTAGCAATAGGCTTTCTCAGTTGATGTATCTTTATCGGAGCAACGTAATCGTCTTTGTATCCGACGGTACCTTTGGGTAGAGGAGTTGGTTTAGGAGGTTTAGGTTCTCCCTCTTCCTCTTCGTTCGGTTCTTCTTTAGGTACAGCGTACTCACCTAACATAGCAGAACGCCACGTGTCGAAATACTTCTTTGCGCCATAGTCGTTCAATGCGTAGAAAGTCATTGTGACATCATCTACTGCAAACCCGTTAACGACCTTCTCACTGAAGATACCTATCTGACGATCTAAGGTAGTAATCTGTTTACCAGGCATGGAGACACTTTTGCACAATAGATTAGCAGTAGTACCCGACATCCCTTTGAGTTTAGTTTTAACACCACCATCTAGACCACTTCCTACCTCAGAGGGCATTTCCACAGAATACTGGTTGGACATCGCCATACCATTCTTGGATATAAGTTTACCTTTTAAATCTTCTATTCCAGCCATCTGTTAATCGCCTATCATTTTCTTGGAGTCGTAGTATACTTTCTTAGAGTTTGCCTTACGGAAGTCTGCGGTCGGTAAGAATGTAGCAATCTCCCACTCTGGTGCTGGGACCATAGAGAACTTACTCTTTACATGTTCGTTCAGGTAGTGCTTGAAACATGGTTGAAAGTACTTCAACTTGCTTGACTTGACCAACAACTCATACGACATCTTGAATCGTGTAGAGTCATTGAATTTAGTGTTCGATGTAATGTCCATCAACGCATCCAACATCTTGGCGCGTAAGATAGGAGGTAGATAGTGTAGGTTCAACCCATAGAACCCACCTTCTGCTGGACCCACTACAATGACCAATGGAAATGTGTCGTAGTACGGTAGCGTATCCTTATGTTTAGGATCGTAGAAGAACATGTACATACCACCGACGATCTCTTGACTCGTTTGCTTCAACGGGTCTTCTTTCATCAATGCTTCACGTTTGATACTACGCATGTTCTTGATCTTCTTACGAAACCAATCACGGGACTCTTTCGTGCGCGGTGTAATACCAGCACGGAACGCTTGTAGTTCTAATCTTTGAAATATGTTAGACATCGAAGTATCCGTTAAAATTCGTACTTCTATTTATACGTTATTTTCTCTTCTTTCTGAAAGGAGGCAATTTCTTTAACGGTTTCTTGGTACGCATACGTTGTGTTGACTTGGGCATGATACCCATAGCGGTGAGTTCTTTCTCAGTCCATATCTCGAAGTGGTACCCTCTATCCTTCGCGTATTCGGACGCGGCCTTCCACTTGGACTGGTTCTTGATGTAGGTCATACCCTCGTTTAATAGAGTGCGACGGGTCTTTCCCTGTTTGCGCTCGGGACGTAGGGTTTGTTTGTGGGGTTTGACTTCTACCAGTACAACACGTCCAGACTTGTACTTGATGACGAAGTCCATGAAGTATCGGTGAGGTCGGTTATCGGTCTCACAGATGTATGGAATGACTAGTTCTTCGGACATCCACTGTACCACGTCCAGATTGCTGTCACACCATTTCATAACATGTCGCTCCCACCCCGAACGGTAGACGACATTGTCCACGTCTCCAGCGTACTTGGCTGGGTTCTTAGGTTTGTATCTACCTTTATAGGTCTTCACGTTTCAATAATACCATGTGGTTGATTCTATCGCTAGAAGGATACGCGAACTCATGTACTTTCTTGTACGGAAAATCTGGTTTAGATAGGTAATGATGTATCAATCTCTTGGGGTTCGGTGACTCTACTCTATCATCCATTGATAGACTACGGACGTAATCATCAAATAGAATGTACTCTACCCTTGATTCGTTACATAGGTTCAAGTCTTTCGACATACCTTCTATGCTATGGTCCCCATCAACGAACACCATATCGTATAGGTCGAGGGTACGTGGCTCCAAATCATGTGAACTCATGTGACTGAATACGAACCTGTCGGGGTACATCTCTTCGAGTTTATTGGCATTGACCAAAGTGTACTCGTGATGTCCTATGTCCACCGAATGATACTTGACGTTCTTATCCACGTTCAAGAAAGTGAATGCGCTGTGACCATAGTTGAACCCTATCTCCAACACGTTTCTAGAACGAGTCATCTTCAATATGGTGTGAATGATCCGGCAACTAGTAGCATCTGGGTATACATGCCCTTCATCATACGACCAACCTTCGGTCAGGAACTTACTGTCCTCTACTAGATTCATTTTATATCTTCATCGCTTCTGTATAAATAGTATCAAAGTATTTATAAACATAGGTTCCAGACCATGGCAGAAGATAAAAAGACAGTAAGTGTTCCTCGCGAGTATACGGCAGAAGAACAGATAACCAAGATCAATGAGTCTAAGACCGACAAAGAAGTGGGGTCGCATGACGGTACTGCACATAAACCTCTAGTATACCCTATATCAGATACTAATAGGTATGGTGCGAAGGTTACTTTTATTCCTCAGTTGATCACAGGTCCTAAGCTAGACGGTAATGCTAGTTTTGGAGACGTTCTTAAAACTTTTCAAAAGGGTCTTACATCTACAATCAAGGCAGAGGACCTTGAACCAAAGAAAAAAGACCCTAAAGGCGTGCCTTTAACCGGAACTCTAGAAGATACCGAAGGTTCTGGTACAGCGGAAAAAGACCCAGATAGTACCAACAAAGAGGATAAGCCACTTACAATAAGCCCTGGCATCCATATGCCATTAAGTACCAAGAAGATATCGGTTTATCTACCTATCGCATTCGGATCCACAGATACACTTACTTATGATAGTCCTAGTTTAGGTCCGTCAGGTGCACTCTTGAATAACGCACTAAGTGGTGCGAATGGTAAGGCAGGGGATGTACTGGGAAATGCACTTGGAGATTTCATCGATCTATTCAAGGGTGCTGGTGCAACAACTGCTAGCAGCCTGGGAAAATTGGGTATCGCTAAACTAGCAAAACGTGGACCTACCGAAGTAGGGGACGGTGCCGCAGCTGCATTACGTGTAACCGTTGACCCTAACATTCGTACCTTATTCCGTAGTGTTGCGGTACGACAGTTTGCATTCTCGTTTAAGTTCATTGCGAAGAACTCTAGAGAAGCACAAGAGATTAAGGCAATCATCAAACGATTTAGGTTCTATGCTTATCCAGAATCGATTGGCTTTGCAGGGAAGGCAGTGAAAGATGGAGGGAATGGCAGCGAGATCAGTGTTGGATTCAAGTACCCACACCCATTCGTTATCAAAACAGAATTTGTTGATGAAAACCAAAACACTATCGATATAGGACCTAAGATCAAGTCGTGTTACCTTACTAGCATTACTACTAATTTCAACCCATCGTCTATGGCATTCCATCGTGATGGTGAACCTGTCGAAATCGACCTCTCATTGAACTTCACTGAAGAGACCACCTTGAACAAACAAGATATATTGGATGGATTCTAATGGCATATTTTAAATCATTTCCTAAGATCAATTATAACTTTAATGGGGAATCCGCTGTAGCCGTCAACCTAACTGCATACGCAGAAGTAATGGATGATGTTAGATTGTCTGCTTCGTTCTACCAAGACTATTACATATCAAATGGTGAACGTGCTGATAACGTTGCATTCGGTCTGTACAATGATCCTCAGTTGCATTGGGTGTTGTACCTAATGAACCCTAAGTTAAGAGAACAGGGTTGGCCAGTGTCAAATACTGATTTGGTGAAGATTGTCAAGAAGAACCACCCTAATACAACTTTAGTTATTCGTGCTGATATGACTTCTCGTCTCAGTGTAGGGGATGTCATCAAAGGGTACACTAGTGAGGCGGTGGGTACAATCGTATACAAGGATTTGGACCTAGGACAACTTACTGTAGAAACAGACGGCACCTTTGTAGCAGGGGAGTTGCTAGGGGATGTTGCAACAGAAGTGGTTTATTCAGACTTTACAGTAGACACTGTCGTTGCAGAGCATCTGTCAGCACACCACTATACAAAAGACGGTGAACGTGTGGACATCAACCCATATGAACCTGTACCCCAAGACGTTGTCAAAACAACCTTCTTGGATGAATATGAAAAAACGAATGACGATCTAAAGCAAATTAGAGTAATCAAACCAAGCTCTATTAATACTGTAGTCGGTGCATTCAAAAAAGCGATTAAGTCATAATGAGTTCCGTAACTACAGATGCCGCTGAATCAGTATCGATCACGGCCGTGACAATACAGTCCGAACGAATCGGTGATCGGATTATCAACATCACTGATAACGTCAGTAACATAGACATCTATGAACACATCGATAAACCTTATCTAACTGCGGCAATCACTTTTTCGGATGAAAAGGATGTCATAGCGAGTGCTAACATCGGTGGGGGTGAAAAGGTAGAGATAGAACTACAGAGTACACGAGAGGATAGTGAACCTGTTTCCAAAACATTCTACCTAGACACCATCATAGCATCGACCAAGATGAGTGATAACACTGAGTTTTTTGTATTGCACTTGATAGAAGACATTGGATTTCTATCTAGTCTGGTAAACGTCAATGAGTCATACTCCGATAACCCATCTGAAATCATCAAAGGTATTTCTTCAAGTTACTTAGGCAAAGAGGTTCTTTCTACTGATAACACTCAGAAGAAGATGAAGTTGATCGTACCTAACCTCTCACCAATCGAAGCCATGTGTTGGATTAAGAACATGTCGTGTACCACAGAAGGGTACCCGTTCTATCTTCTATCTACCCTAGTCAATGATGAACTAACCTTCATCGATCTAAAGACGCTTCTATCAGCACCCGTTATTAATTCGGACCTACCATTCTCATATGGTGAAGCAACTATGTCGACCGGAGCTCCATTGAACCCTTCACATCGAAGAGTGATCAAAGGATACAAATTCTCTGATACCGACAACCTACTATCTCTTATAAAGAAAGGGTTGGTTGGCGCACAGTACAAGTACTTGAATCCTACCAAGAAGGACACCGAAGAACTAAAGAATCATTATGTGTTTGATATACAGAAAGATGTCATCGACATCATGCCAGAATCGAAGTATCATTATAGTGATGAGTACAAGGCACAAGATAAGTCATTCAATGAGTTTCCATCTAGGACAATAACACAGGTAGGTTCAACGGATGCGTACGATAAGGACTCATCGTACCACCAGAGTGAGAAAGGTCACTATAAGTTGAACACTATTAATCGTGCCATAGACAATCTAATTAAAAACAATCCACTGTCAATCATCGTCAACGGAGTAGATTTTCTGGATGGTACTGCACACATGACCACGGGTCGAAAGATTGCGGTCAGGTTCATGCGTAACACGGCACCCGAAGACACTGATTACTTTTACGATAATAGAAAGTCAGGGGACTTCTTAATATTCGCAGCAAAGCATTCCTTCAATAGGGAAGAGTACACTGCATCTTTATCATGCTTGAAAATATCAGAAGGTGATGTACAATGATACCTAAAGATTATATTGAATTTTATGGGGACCAATCACGTTGGTTCCTAGGTAGAGTCGTTGATATAAAGAACGACCCTTTGAAGTTGGGTCGAGTCAAGGTCAACGTGTACGGGGTATACGATGAGATCAAAGACGAAGACCTACCTTGGGCCCAGATAGTTGTACCCGTTACCACTGGGATCCACGAAGGTAATGGACAGAACCTAGGTATCCTCGTGGGTACACAAGTGTTCGGTATATTCCTTGACGGACATAACTCTCAGTTGCCTATGGTGATTGGTACTGTACCCAAAGAGGACGATACGAACAAGAAGGCACTAGAGAACTACCCGTACAACAAGGTGTATCAAACAGAGAGTGGACACTATAAAGAGTGGGACGACACCGAAGGTATGGAACGTATTCGCGAACAACACAAATCGGATACGTACTACGAGATACAACCAGACGGTTCACGTATAACCATAATTGAGGTAGACGACAGTCTTGTCGTGAAAGGTGATTGTCTTATCACCGTCGTAGGTAATGCTACGATTGCAGGGAATAATGTTTCGGTTAACGCAGCAGAGAAGGCGACGGTGTCTGCGAAGAATGTCTCAGTAACAGGTACAGATAGTGTTACAGTACGCGCAGGGAACAAGGTAGTATTGGGATGACAACCATTGCACTTCCATGCCCACCTTCAGGTCTACCGACCAAGGCGGACCTTACCAACATGTTCAATCAGATCACTGCGATACCTAGTGATATTGAAGCGCAGATAGAAGAACTGAAAACTAAAGCGCAGACGGACACTAGGGAGACACTCGAGCGGATCCAGAATCTAGAAAACGAGATGAAGGAGAAGACGGAGGAAGAACGTGCACGGGTTCAGGCACAGATAGACGCATTAAAGAATGGAGAAGATCCACTTGGTATTGTATCAGAGTTAGAAGATACAATCAAGGAAATCGAGGATACAATTGAAACCATCTCTGACTTGTTTAAGCCATGGTGGGATAAGGGTAAGGTTCGGCAACTAGAGAAAGAGGCAGAGGACGCATTCACCGAACTGGTACAGGAGTTTCATATTTACATTCCTGTCAAGATGCTGGAGATGATATCCAAGATCATTCCTTTATCGTTCGACGTACCTGTACTGGGATTGACTATCGATGTGTTACGCATCATGGAACCAGAATACCAAGAAGAACTAAAACAAGAAATTGCTGGTATCACTGAAGAGTATACCACAAAACTAGAAACATTGCAACAAGATTTTGAATCCGGTAAGTTGCAAGAGGATGCATACAACTCTGCAATGGATGAGTTGGAAGATCAGAGAGCACAGGTCATTGATGCACTGTATGCACTTGTACCTGAGCAGTATCGTTACTTTGACGGTGAGTTCGGTGTAGAGTGTGCAGAGTGGAAAGCAAAACTTACATGGTCGTACATAAAGAATGAGATCATGGAGTGGTGCACAATGTCCCTCTTCAAACTACTAGATGAACTGATCGGTAAGTTCAAGGAGATATGGGACCTTCTGGGATTACCACCCCTTCCGGTTCCTCTATCATTCGACATGGCGGAATGGGTACGTGCGGTTATAGATCAGATCGTCGCAAAGTATCAAGAAGAGATGGACCGTATTGTTGGAGACATAGAAAAGCTACAGAACTTTGATGTAGAACAGGAACTCGCAGACTTAGAACAGGATGCCAAGGATAAGGTAAAAGAGACAGAAGACAAGATCAATAACTTTGATGCACAGAAAGAACTCGAAGATCAACTAGCAAAGTTGCAGGGTGATATTGTATCACAGATTATGGAATTGTCAATACCTTTGCCTTCACCTTTTGATATCAGTATACAAGACATCATGGGTGGAGAGATCGAAGGTAAGGTACAGTGTCTCGAAGATAAGATAAACCAGATATGTACTGCGGCTAGAGACTGGAAGATTATCACTATGAAGGAACTGTTCAACATATGGTTGAAGAAGATTAAGAAGTTCCTTGATGCAATTGGTCTAGGTAAACTTCTAGATTTTCTCACCCTCACTTTCTGTGATGTGCTTGAGTTAATAGGTCTTCCACTAGAGATTCCATTGCCAGGGTTGGACAAACTATCAGCACTAGGAGTGTTGCCTCCTGTCCTTACAGGAGACATACTTGCGTCACACGATAGACCGAAAGTTACTCTTCCTAGTCTCAGTGACGACGATATACCCGACTTTGATAGTATGGCAGAAGAAGAATTTCAAGAATTTCTTGATGGTCTTGTATAAGAAGGCTTCTGTTTCTGTATAAATAGTACAAAAGTATATAACGATGGATAATCGATATGGGTTCCTCAAAAAGAAATTTTTCTGTACAGGATGGTAATTTACAGAATGCTCCGATCACGACTTCGATTCCTCGTACGTATTCGGACATAGACTGTACATTTGATGCATCTCCTACTGGGGGTATCTACAAAAAGACAGATGCCGCTGCGGTAATGCAGTCTGTGAAAAATCTTCTTATGACTAATCACGGAGAACTTCCATACAGACCATACTATGGTGCTAACTTGTACGATCTTCTCTTTAGTCTATCTACAGACTTAGAGGTAGAGGACGTTCGTGCTAACATTTCTTATGCCATACAGAAGTTCGAACCTAGAGCGAAGATACAACAAATAAACAGTTTGCTAGACCCAAACGGTAATTCCTTAAATGTGACTATAGTTTTTGAAGTGGTGAATACCCAAAAAGTTGTTACGTTGAATTTAAACATTGCAAGGACCAGATAAATGGCTATACAAAATTCAGAGTTAGACTTCTTTTCGATAAAGTCTCAACTACAAACGTATCTAGAACAGCAGACAGAATTCCAAGATTACGACTTCACTGCAAGTGGTCTATCTAACATACTAGACGTGTTGGCACACAACACTCACATCAATGGACTGGTTGCCAACATGGCAATCAACGAATCCTTTCTGGGTTCCGCACAGTTGCGGTCATCGGTTGTATCACACGCAGAGTCACTAGGGTACATTCCTAAGTCACGTACTGCGTCATCTGCAATCCTATCTCTATCAGTTGTAAACCATCCTACAGGTCCTGCTTCGTTGTCTCTGCCTATCGGTACAGAGTTCACTTCTTCTTTAGGTACATCGGTATATACCTTTACTACACAAGAACAATGCACGGCACAGTTCGACGATGGAAACTATGTATTTAAAAACTTTTCTAATGATACAAGAATAACCGTACGGGAAGGATCTAAAAAGACAAAGACATTCATTGTGGGTGAAGGTGAAGGTGCTATATATGTACTACCAGACGACACTCTCGATGTGTCTACTATTAATGTAAAAGTTTACGATAACTATCTGTCTAACTCATTCCAGAGATTCTCGAACATCAACGACGTTACTACAGTAAACGCTGACTCTAAAGTATTCATTCTACGAGAGACTGCAAATGGTCAGTATGAGGTATTCTTTAGCGACGGTAATATCTTAGGTACCGCACCTCGTGCTGGTAATCGGATAGAAGTGACTTATATCACATCCCGTGGTTCAGAAGCAAACGGTGCAGAGGCGTTCAGTACCTCAACCACCGTTGACGGTCAACCTATTCAGGTATCAGTTATCGCAGCAAGCGGTGGTGGTGCAGAGAAGGAAAACGTATCGTCAATCAAACTAAATGCACCTAGGTCATTTGCCGCACAGAACAGACTAGTAACAGCAGACGATTATACTGCATTGATATCAAAAAACTACGGTAACTTCATACGTGACGTTATTGCATGGGGTGGTAATGATAATATACCAAAACAATTTGGTAAGGTATTTGTCAGTCTTAATTTCCTAGATGGAGTGGCACCTTCGGTTGAAGAAGAAGTTAAACAGAATATCAAAGACCAGTTGACATCCAACCTATCTATTATGTCAATCGATACAGAGTTCGTTGCTCCAGAGATGACGTTCTTAGAATTGACCACAGTGTTTAACATCGACCCACTAAAGAGTCCTTCATCTACCGAAGCATTACAGGCTCAAGTCGACGCATTCATTAGAGATTATATGGATAATGTTTTGGGTACATTTGAATCAGTCTTCCGTCGGTCTAACCTATTGACTCAAATAGATTCATTGTCGTCTTCAATACTTAACTCTAAAATGTCAGTTAAAGTACAGCAACGAATTGATCTTAACAGTCAGATTGCAGAAATCGAAGAATCGAAGAATCTACTAGGTAGACCCCTTCTATCGTACATAGAAAAAGATCACACAATCAAATTCCCATTCTTGCTTGCAGAGCCAGACAAGGATGACCATACAATAAACTCATCTGTATTCAAGTCAAATGGTAAGAACGTTGTAGTCAAGAACCTATTGGGTTCAACTCAATTGCAACTACAAGACCTTGACGGTGCAGTTGTTATTAATAACATTGGTACGTATGACCCAGTGAAGGGAACCGTATTACTTAATTCAATACGTATTGACAAGGATGGTTATGTAGGAACTGGTATTCGAATATCAGCGGTGCCTGCAAATCAGAGCACAATTAGTCCACTACGCAATTACATCATAACATTAGATGAGAGTGTATCGTCGACTACGGGGTACATAGATGCAGGGGCTACTAGGACTATACTATAATGTCTAACATATCCAGACAATACAGAAGTACTCCTAAGTTTTACCAGAGTCAGGTATCTCAGGTACTACCAGAGTTTTTCGTAGATGAATACCCTAAACTAGTTTTATTTCTAGAGAAGTATTACGAGAGTACTGGAGAAGAAACGAATACTTCTATAACCGAACAAATTCATAACTTGTTTGATGTAAGAAATATCTCTAATACCGAATTAAGTTATTTGGATCAACTGATAGGAGAGATAAGTGACGGACTAGAAACGTCATCATTCTATCAGAGTCCACGGTTGATGGCAAGACTTCTTGCTGACCTTTACCGCGCTAAGGGTACTGCCATATCCACCGAACAGTTTTTTAAAGCATTTTATGGTGAAAATGTAGAAATAAGTTATCCTAAGAAAAACATTTTCATATTAAATGACAAGCCTGGCGGTTCATTAATTGGACCTCAGTCATTGAGGTATATACAGGACGATAAGAAATACCAGATATTTTCAGTTCTTTTGAAAACAGGTATGTCCTTGAGTGACTATGAAACCCTATATACTAAGTTGATACACCCAGCTGGGTTCTACCTCGCTGCCGAAACAGAGACACAATCAGTTGCAAGTGTTGATTTAAAGGCAGGGTTAACCGTAGACCCATTAGAAGTTCCTAATTATGCTATACTTCTTGAGGCAACTGCATTAGGTAAGCATGTACAACCTACTTATTCTCTACTTACTATGGAAGAGAATGATGCAGTAGACGTTAGAACACAAGCGCAAAGGGATACGGGTACAGGTATCATTGTAAGTTCTCTAGAGACTTTGGACAGATACGAAAATGTATCTCTGCAACAGTTGGTTGATGACTTCGTTACAGTCGCAGATTGGGCTGGCGTAAGACCACCAACTTTGGATGATGAAGGTTTAGACCTCTCTCAAGAATACGAAACCCTAGACGCATCAGACCACACATAACGGAAACCTATAATGTCGAGAAAAATTCTAAATACTGGCGGTTCTGCAAACGACGGAAGTGGTGATACTCTCCGCGAAGCCAGTGAAAAAATAAATGCAAACTTTCAAGAACTATACTCTTCGGTCGACGTTGGCGGTGGAAATGGTTCTGGTATCACTCCGGAATATATCAGCAACTTAGTTGATACTGAAGTCCTAGAGGCCTTTGAGGGTATAGACCCTACTACAATCACCGACAATGCTAATGAAATCATAAATTTAGATGCACGGGTTACCAATATCCAAGATATCATTGATAACACAGACATTGGTGATAAGGGACCTCAAGGAACTCAGGGGCCAGGTGGTTCTCAAGGAACTCAGGGCCCGAGAGGTACAATAGGACCAGCTGGGCCAAGAGGAACAGAAGGACCACAAGGCCCACAGGGACCAACGGGTGCTACTGGACCAGTAGGAATAAACGGAACAGAAGGACCACAGGGTCCACAGGGCCCAACGGGTGCTACTGGACCTAGGGGTATTAATGGTACTGAAGGACCGCAAGGACCACAGGGTCCGACAGGTCTTACAGGTCCTATTGGACCAACTGGAACAGAGGGACCAAAGGGACCACAGGGTCCGACAGGACTTACCGGACCTATCGGCCCTACGGGAACAGAAGGACCAAAGGGACCACAGGGACCAACGGGACTTACCGGACCAATAGGACCAACAGGAACAGAGGGTCCAAAAGGTAACACCGGACCACAAGGATTGACAGGACCCATAGGTCCAACAGGTACAGAAGGTCCGCAGGGAACGAGAGGTCCACAGGGTAATACTGGACCCATAGGACCAACAGGTACTGAAGGACCACAAGGAACTCAAGGCCCACAAGGATTAACAGGACCAATCGGTCCTACAGGAACAGAAGGACCTCAAGGTAATACTGGACCACAAGGATTAACAGGACCAATTGGACCAACTGGTACCGAAGGACCTCAAGGCACTCAGGGTCCTCAAGGTAATACTGGACCAATCGGACCAACTGGTACCGAAGGACCTCAAGGTAATACTGGACCACAGGGTAATACTGGACCAATCGGACCTACAGGAACAGAAGGGCCTCAGGGAACCGCAGGCCCACAGGGTATCACAGGTCCTATCGGACCACGGGGAACAGAGGGTGAACGAGGACCAAGAGGTACTACTGGATTAACAGGTCCTATCGGACCAACCGGAACCGAAGGACCACAGGGTACTGCTGGTCCTCAAGGTGATACTGGACCAAAAGGTTTCCGTGGAACTAAAGGATTGCAGGGCACGAAGGGTCCTCAAGGAGATACGGGACCACAAGGCATAATCGGAACAGAAGGACCTCAAGGTACAAAAGGACCGCAGGGTACTGCCGGTCCAGCAGGTCCACAAGGAACAGAAGGACCTCAAGGTACAAAAGGACCGCAGGGTACTGCCGGTCCAGCAGGTCCACAAGGAACAGAAGGACCTCAAGGAATAACAGGTCCAGTCGGAAATACGGGACCTATTGGACCAGCAGGAACAGAAGGACCTCAAGGTACTGCCGGTCCTCAAGGTAATACAGGACCAATTGGACCTATAGGAACAGAAGGACCTAAAGGACCAAGTGGTAATACTGGACCAGCTGGTCTTACTGGACCACAAGGAACAACTGGTTTACAAGGAACTCGTGGACCACAGGGATCCGCAGGTCCAGCAGGTCCAGCAGGAACAGAGCCAGGACCGCCAGGGACTAGAGGTCCACAAGGATCGCCAGGCCCAGCAGGTCCAGCAGGAACAGAGCCAGGACCGCCAGGGACTAGGGGACCACAGGGATCTCCAGGCCCAGCAGGTACAAAAGGACCAGTCGGTTTACAAGGTACACAAGGACCTCAAGGACCTATAGGAACAAAAGGACCAGTAGGACTACGTGGAACCATTGGCCCTCAAGGTACTCAGGGACCTCAAGGTAATACAGGCCCATTAGGTCTGCGTGGAACCATTGGCCCTCAAGGTACTCAGGGACCTAAAGGTAATACAGGACCAATCGGTACTAGGGGACCTATCGGACCGCAGGGAAATACGGGTCCACAAGGAACATTGGGTCCAGTTGGAACAAGAGGTCCTATCGGACCACAAGGAAATACGGGTCCACAAGGAACACTGGGACCAGTTGGAACACG
>Ga0206683_10001496_pt1 | contig 16165 bp, 14 predicted proteins | sample M280m12015metaG_FD_155483 | JGI IMG/M metagenome (GOLD analysis project Ga0206683, IMG submission 155483) | Ammonia-oxidizing marine archaeal communities from Monterey Bay, California, United States - M2 80m 12015 | ecosystem: Environmental > Aquatic > Marine > Intertidal zone | place: USA...
CAATTTGTAGGTATAGAAACTACATCTCCTTCAGTAAGAATCGTATGATTCTCTGCATGCAGTCCCCAATAAATGTCGAAAGTTCCTTCTTGTATCAAAAAGACTTCAGCAGTAAAGTGGCTATGTAATGAATTTTTGATGCGAGGTGGCTGACCAGCGGCTCCGATGTTGAAACCATGCGGCTCACGGATATTAATTACCTGTTCCGGATTCTCCGTCACGCCAGGTCCAATTATACTGAAATTATCCTTGAGGTGACTCCCTGGCGTGTAAGTATCAATAAATGCACTCTTACAGGGAACCATATCACTTCGGCGTACAATACGTTCTTTCATGGAACAAAGCGTTTGTTGTGATTACCTAAAAATCTTGCTGGTCTTGACTTCAATAAAAGGCAGTCCTGTTATTAGTTCGTAATACGGTTTTGACTCTCTGCATCAAAAAGATAACATTTTTCACGATTGATCCTAACACCCACTATTTCGTCAATTGAAACCCTGTATTCTTTGGGACCACGTATTGTAAGACGATCATCATCCAACTTTACGGTGACCAGTGTAGATTCCCCTGTTAATTCGAAGGAGTAGACCCTCCCGGAACAGTCCGTATTATCAGGACCAGTTAGTTCTAAATCTTCCGGACGTATTCCAAGTATGGCTTCCTGGCATTCACCAAACCCAACCCTAACCGAGAAATTAGAATGTTTGAAAATTCCTTCTTTCAAATCTCCTTTTACCAGATTCATTGGAGGTGAACCAATGAAACCCGCAACAAACAAATTTGCCGGATCATTGTAGATTGTTTCAGGAACATCCAGTTGGGAAATGATACCTTTATCCATAACTGCCACACGGTGAGCCAGAGTCATTGCTTCGATTTGATCGTGAGTTACATAGATCGTAGTGATTCTGAGCTCATGCTGTAGGTGCTTCAATTCAGCACGCATGGTCACACGCAGTTTTGCATCTAAATTGGAAAGTGGTTCGTCCATTAAAAATACTGTTGGGGCCCTTACGATCGCTCGTGCGAGGGCTACGCGTTGCCTTTGTCCTCCGGAAAGTTCACGAGGGCGACGATCGAGGAGATTTTCAATTTCTACTTTTCCAGCCGTTTTCCTGACTAAATCTTCATGTTGTAATTTTGGGACTTTGCGAACTTTTAGTGGATATCTAATGTTTTCATAAACAGACATATGAGGATAAAGTCCGTAATTCTGAAACACCATCGCTACATCACGATCCTTGGGTAATTCATCATTGACACGTTTTTCACCAATGTAAATATCTCCTTCGCTTGGTTCTTCCAGACCCGCAATCATTCGCATCGTGGTTGTTTTTCCACAGCCTGAGGGGCCAAGCAATACCAGGAATTCATTATCCCGAATGTTTAAGGAAATGTCGTTTACTGCTGTGATATCTCCCCAACTTTTAGTAATATTTTTTAGTGTAACAGATGCCATACGTTCTTACATTTTATCGAACCGCGCCCATTGTCATACCTTGAACGAAGTGTTTTTGAATTATAGTAGCCAATACAAACATCGGTAGCATAATCATTATACCAGCAGCGGAAATCAGATGCCAGAGTACTCCTTCTTCTGCGTGAAATAATGAAAGTCCGACAGGTAATGTCACTGCTTTATTAGTAGTTATAATTACGGCAAAAAGGAATTCATTCCAGGCCAGGATAAAGCAAAATATCCCTGCAGTGATAACACCTGGAAGTGCCATGGGTAGCGTTACATTCAAAATCACCTGAAACCGGCTGGACCCGTCAACTAGTGCTGCCTCCTCTGAATCCAGAGGAATGCTGTCAATAAAGCCTTTTATCATCCAAATTGCAAAAGGCATGACCAATGAAAGATTAACCAAAACCAGTGCGAGCCTCGTGTCGAGGATGCCTAGGTCCCTGAAAAGGATGAAGAATGGAAGAACTATTACAACAGCCGGAACAAATTGTGTCGCCAGAATGGTCACAAACATCAACCGTTCTCCTTTCATCCGGAAGCGAGAAAAACTGTAAGCGGCCATGGTGGCAATCGGTATTGCGATCAGTATCGTTGACAAAGCCACCAGAGTTGAATTTACGAGTTTGTCGAATAGGTTATAAGGAGATCTGAAAATGATCTCAAAATTCTCCAGAGTTGGAGTAAAGAGAAGTTTCAACTGAAAAATATCTACCTGCTGTTTGAAAGCACCTGAAACGATCCAATAGATTGGCACAAGAATGAATACCGCGGTCAACAATATCACCAGAAACTGTAGAATATCTAAGAATTTATTTTTGGATCCCTTAACCATATTTATCTCTTCAAGAAAACAAGTTTCATATAAAGCCAGGTCAATCCAAACATGGGTATTACCAGAAGATAAGAGACAGCTGAAGCGTAACCCATGTTGTAGTATTTAAAGCCGTTAAAATAAATGTAATGAGCCAGTGTCTGAGTCGCGTTTCCAGGTCCTCCGTTGGTCAACATATAGACCTGATCAAACATTTTTAGAGAAAAAATGGTCTTTAAGACGATTCCCACTGCAAGCACTGGAAGAATCGAAGGCAAGGTCACGTCACAGAATATTCGCCATGAGTTCGCTCCGTCTATCATTGCCGCCTCCTGGGCGTCCTGGGGAACTGTAGCAAGCCCTCCTATGAAAACCAAAGTCAGGTAAGGTGTCCAGTGCCAGACTTCACTTCCCACCAAGGCGATCATGGCAAGGTTAGCATCTCCAAGCCAGTCAACATCTGCTAGTGGCGGAATCAAGACATCGAAAAAAGCTTTGAAAAGCCCAAAGTCAGGCTGAAACATAAAGCGCCATGAAACACCGATTAAAGCCGGACTCATAGCGAAAGGTAAGATCAACAGTGTCCGTACCGTAAGTCTGAATTTCCCACCAGGGGCCAGCAGAAGTGCCAGGCCGAGTGCCAGGCCCACCGATACCAGGACTGAAGCCACCGTAAATATGGAAGTCACCCTTACGGAGTTCCAGAAAAAGTCGTCTCCCAGAGCCAGTAGGTAGTTGTCAAAAAGGTAAACAATGTTTTCCAATCCATCATACTCATAGTCCCAGAGTGGCCGTGACTCCCTTGCACGGTTAAGTTTCCATTCTCTAAAACTGAGATAAAATGACTGAAAAAGAGGCCACAAAGCTGTCGAGGCCACTACAAAAATAGCTGGAAAAACAAGAAAGTACTTAAGCAGTCGGTCGCGCATTATTATCAAAATATAGTGGCAGGCTCCCGGGTTGACGACTCTCGGGTACCTGCCAAATGAGGAGTGTGATATAAATAATTATTAGTAGTAACCGGCCCGACTGAGGATCCGTTCAGCTTTCTTGGCCGCATCCTTCATCAGCTTATCCACATTACCCCCTGTGGATGCTTTCTGAATGGCATTGGAGAGCAGATCTCCAATCTCAGGCCATTCTGGGATCTGTGGCATAATGTCGGAGTTGGCCAGACTTGCCAGAGCTGCCATCTGAATGTTATCGTTCGCGGCATTGACTCCTGAATCGGCCATACTTGACTTGTGAGTAACTACATTATTGACAATTTTTTCGCCGCGTACAGAACGTTCAATAGCATTTCGACGATCAAGTTCAGGGTTGGAAAGCCACTTCATGAATTCCCACGAGGCTTCCTTATTCTTCGAATATTTCGATATGGAATAGGGCATTGAGATAGCGTAAGTTACAGTCTTACCCTGGTAGGAAGGCATGCCTGCAAATCCAACCTGATCTTTCGTGAGTTTGGACTGATTAGGATTGTAAAAACCTGAATAGGCCCACCACCAAACAGGCATCATAGCGGCATTGCCTTGGGCGAATTGAATACGTGCATCCTGTTCTACGTTAGACACGGCCCCTTTGCCACATATATTATTCTTGGTGTGCAGAGAGACGTAATCCCGCGTGGCCTTTAAACCAGAGGGAGTGGCCCAGGCTGGTTTCATTTGCTTATCAAACACATCAGTTCCAGTAGCCCATATATAATTCAACCAGAGAAAGAGGTTCTGTCTGTTCCCATCTGCACCGAAATAGCAGGCCAAGCCTCCGATACCTTCCTTTTGCTTTATGGTTTTGCCTGCACTGGCTACATCATTCCAAGTCTCCGGAACGGAAAGACCATGTTTGGCAAAAAGATCCTTGCGGTAGAACATCAGCATGGGATGCGCACGCAAGGGGAATCCCAGTGTCTCTCCCTTGAACATTGCACTTTTCTTGAAGGCTTCTGGATAGCGGTCCATACTGATCCCGTCACGCTTGAGCCATCCATCAATCGACTCAAGCCAATAGGCATTGGCCGGACCCCATGAGTCCAGATAGTTTACTACATCAAAACTGCCGTCTGCTGCTACTCCAACACTCGCTATTTTCTCCTGAAGTGCAACAAATGGAATGTGCGTCCAATTGACCGTGATCCCTGTCAGGCTTTCGAATTCTTCGTCACGCAGTTCATAGGATTTGAACTGCGGCGTAACCACTGCCATAATATTCAGAGTTGTCCCAGCAAAGGGCTTTCCTGATTTCAATTTGTATGGCAGTACATTGTCTCCTGCTCCTGCGACAGATGACAAAAAGCAGAAACTAATGAATGATATTATTATTTTCATTCTCATATTTACCTCTTTTTAATAAAGTTAATAATTTATGTTTTCTAAATGAAAACATATTCGATCTTTTTTTAAAGAAAAAGAACAGCAAATTTTGATAAAGTCAATAATTTTAATACCTCCTTTCTATGTTTAAAACTACTCGTTTAAGTACTTCAACAGAAAAATAAGAATCACTTTAGATTGATGAAAAAAACAAGTGGTTTCCAACTTTTCCTTCACAACGAATAAATCTGAGAGCCTAATTTAAAATGTTTCTTCCCAAAAAAACTCACCAGAGCCTTTTTGAAGCGATTTCTGCACCTTTGACAAGCGACTCAAGCTTGGCATAAGTGATATCCCCATCCACAGTTCCATAACCGGCAAATGTTGAAAATCCGCAGTCAGAGCCTGCAATAACCCTCTCACGTCCAACAATATCAGCAAATCGGCAGATACGTTCAGCCACCAGTTGAGGGTGTTCAACAAAGTTGGTAGTTGAATCCAGAACACCTGGAATTAAAATCTTTTCCTCCGGAATATCTGCATCTCGAAATACAGTCCACTCATGACTGTGCCTTGGATTGGAGCCCTCAAAGGAAAGAGCCTGAGGCTTTGCTTTCAAGACTGCAGGAAGAATTTTTTTCATCTCAATGTCACAATGGTGAGGTCCTTGATAATTACCCCAGCATACATGCAAACGAAGCTGTTCTGCTGGAATATTTTCGAGCGCATGATTAAGCGCTTCGATGTGCAGTTCTATCATCGAGACAAATTCGCTGTCACTTTTATCCTTAAACATTACATGTCTTCCTAGCGCAAGGTCCGGACTGTCAATCTGTATTACAAAACCTGCTTTGGCAATCCCTTCATATTCCACCTTCATTGCGTCGGCAAGAGCATAAAGGTAGCTCCGGTGATCATTATAGTAATCATTGGGCTGGAATTGGGCAACCACACCTGGGGAGGCTGCGTTCATGAATGCATCAGTAATAGCTCTGTCCTGAAGGGCATTCTGGAAATTTTGCAGATCTATCTCCAGTGGCTTGATATCCTTTACAGAAACTTCTCCTGTACAGCGTGGTCGGGTGAAAGATGGAACTCCTCCTGATTTTGAAGCTCTGGAAGAGAATCCCGGATATTCCTCCAGGTCCCTGGGGGTGCGGCGTGGACTGTCTCCTTCAAAACCATTCAGCCTATACTTGATGTAGGTTGCGTAACTTATCTTGCTCTGCTCACCATCACTTACGATGTCAATACCTGCTTCCTTCTGTTTTATAACAACACTCTTCACCGCATCAGCAATTACCTTGTCATAATCGTTATTGTCCATTTCTTCTCCTGCTTCCCTGGCGAAGATTAATTTAAAAACCTTTTCTGAACGCGGAAGGCTGCCCACATGAGTGGTAAGAATTCTGTCTTTGCTGATTTTCATATGATTAAATTGTCAGAAGTTTCTGCTTGTTTATTAAAACCACGATAAATTAAAATGCCAAATTAAAAAACACTATATCAGTTTTTTTATAAATTTAGTTGTTTTATGAAGATGTTAAATTATATTTATTCAAGAATAAAGAAAAGTTGGAAATCTGAGATCATTTCTTTTTGAATCATCTTGAAGCCGCAATCTGCATCATTAAATCCAATTCATTAAACAACATCCATTCATTTACTATTCTACCTCCAATCACCTGGTTTTGTGTGATTCCCCAGATCTGGACCGTCGTATCAGTTGGGTCACCATAATTCCCATTACCTGTATGAGTTCCAGTTGCGCTCCACCTGGTGGAACTTAAATAACCATCAATTTCATTGCCCATCCAATAAATCTCGTCAATCTGCAAAATTAAATCAGGGAAAGCAGTAATCAATGAACGGATAAAATCTTTAAAAGATTCCAGCCCCTTAAATTCCCTGTTGGTAGGTCCTTTAAAATATATATTCTGATCAAAAAAATGATTCAGTTCACTGTGATCCTTTTTATTCCAAATTATTTCGAATGTTTCCCTCAAAAATCGATCTATATCAAATCCTTCAATTTTATCAGTTTCACAAATCGGAATTTCAGGACTTGCCGATAGTCTCAAATCATTCCATGTTTTTTGATCCCTTGGCCAGCCAGACGGTGCAGTAGACACGAGTTTTTGCAGCATACTGTCAAGATCCATTCCCAATTGAAGAAGCATACTGGAAGTGTTGTAGCATACATGTTCCAAAAAAATCCTATTCTCCAGTGCTACACAGTTGGCAATGACAAGAACATCAATATCTTTATTTGTTGCAGGGCCATAATTGCTTCTACCGTCATTCTTCCCGCGTATAATTGTTCTATGAGAGGTATGAAACCCAACATCGTCATTACCAGCCCAAATTATTTCATCTGCAATCAATTGTATATTTGAAAACGCCCCGGTTGTGTGGTGGGTATCATCGACAATTTTTTGATTCCCTAACTGGAGTCCATAATCATCAAAAACTCTGGATGATTCAGAATAGGTGTCAAGGATGTATTCAACATCACGTTCTTCCCAGATTTTGAATGTTATTCTAACTATATAATCAATAATGTTCTGATAAGTTTCCTCAAACCCTCTTAATGACTGTTTTGGTCCAAAGTCATCAGGTATTCTTTTCTCACTTGGTGTTCCCTTTCCTGTATACTCTGACAAAGAAATATGAAAGTTGGTTGGCATATGCTTTCTGGAGAGCGGGCTGGATTCCAGGTTATTCTCATAATAATCTGTTTTTCTCATAGAATTATTGTTTCAGAATTCTTCTTGCCATTAAGTTACACGATAGAATTTGATTGCTGTCTCCGCAGCAATCAACCCCTGCTCCTCTTGAGAAAGAGGAGAGATCCACTTCAGCATTTGTGTTACACAGAAACTGTATGACTTCATCAGGCTGTCAACCGGAAAATTACTGCCCCACATTATGCGATGTGCACCAAATAACTCCAGTATTGTCTGGAACAGTACTAGAGATGATTCCGAAGACCAGTCACTATCATACATCCCGAAACCTGAAAGTTTTATGTGGATGTTTGGCAACTTTGCCAATGCCGAGAGGCCCTCACGCCACAACTTAAGGCCGGCGTCAGTTTGGTCATATGGACTTCCTGCGTGGTCGATCACAATGGGGACTTTGGGAAAACCACCAAGGAACTCTGCTGCTTCTTTCATCTGTTCCGGATAAAGCTGGATATCAAAACTTAGTTGGTGCTTTTCCAACAAAGCAAAATTTTCCTGCCACCTGGGATTTCTAAGAAGGTGTTCTTTTGTAAAGGAAATATTAGGGCGCTGTTCAATCATTCCGATGATCTGACGTACCCCTCGAAATTCAGGAAAAGAAAGATGGTTATTCAGGACAGCTTCAGCATCTTCCCTGGTAAGATCAACGAATCCGATAATTGCTGAAGGTATTCCTGATGGGCTTAGGCTACTCAGCCAACTAGTTTCAGTTACCGGGTCAGGAAGTGCTCCATCCACCTGAATGTGAACTGATCCGACTAACTTGACGTCTACAGCTTCTGATACATCATTCTGAAAGTGCTGGGTCAGATAGTCCTTTTGAATCGGTGTTGGATCACCAAATGGTTTCGGAACTCCGAGTTGTTTAAGCCATACATAATCCAGAGCCTGCAAGTCCCAAAGGTGGTGATGCGCATCTAATAGCTTCATCGACATCTTCTTATCCGCATAAGACATGTTGTTTCTCTTTTTTTTATTTAGGGCCCTAATTTATATATAAGTTTGCATACGTATGCAAGTAAATTTTTATATTTTTAAAATCTAGCGTTAGTGATCATAATTACAGACATTGACTTTTTATTAATCAATCTTTAAAACTTAACACAAAGTACATCGTTGTTGTATCTATTGTAATCTAATAATATTGCATACCTATGCAAGTATATTTTATGTTCAAAATCCAGTGTTTATGCTTATAATTACAGATATTGATCAATTTAGATTAAATAATCTTTACAACTTACACCATAGTACATATGTTGTTGAATCTATGATTACAATAACGATCCTTAAAAAACTTAAACTCATAGCAATATTGATTTGGATAGGGTGAGGCAATTTTAGAATAAACATGAAGAAAAAAGCTAAAATAACTTCTATCGAAGTTGCTAATCTTGCGGGTGTTTCACAATCAACAGTTTCCCGTGCATTCACACCGGAAAGTCTGGTAGCAAAAAAAACCAGAGAAAAGGTTATAAGCACTGCGAAACGCTTTGGTTATCAGCCAAATGCCATTGCTCGCAGCCTGATAACCCGGAAGTCAAACATGGTTGGAATAGTTATTTCAAACGTAACGACAAATCCGTTTTACCCGGAAGTATTAGATCTATTGAGTAGGAAATTTCAAGAAAATGGTCAGAAAGTGATGTTATTTGTAGTACACAGAGATCAGAGCTTGGACGACATCCTTCCGCAGTTACTCGAATACCAAGTAGACGGGATTATAATTACAGCAGCTACATTGAGCTCAGACATGTCCTATGAGTGTGAGCGAAGAGGGACTCCTGTCACCCTTTTTAACCGATATATTCCAAAATCAAATGCCAGTTGGTTCTGTTGTGACAACAAGGCTGGAGGCAGCATGGTAGCTCAATTCTTACTAGATTCAAGACATAAACGCCCAGCATATCTTGCAGGCAGTGAGGATACTACAACTAGTATCGATAGAGAAAAAGGGTTTCTTGAAATTATGAATAAGAATGGTGTAGATACATTAAGAGAAGTTGGTAATTACAACTACAATGAAGCATACGCAGCTACTGTTCGCTTAATGGAAAGACCCGATCCAGCAGACTCTATTTTCTGTTCTAACGACATTATGGCATTTGGTGCGCTTGATGCCATTAGAAGTGGTATGAAATTAAGAGTTCCAGAAGATGTCTCGATCATCGGTTTTGACGATATCCCTATGGCCTCATGGCCGAGTTTCAACCTGACAACAGTTCGCCAACCTGTCAGGGATATGGTTGATGCATCTGTAGAAGATCTTATCTCACGAATAAAAGAACCGGAAAATCCGCCGAATCATAAAGTTATAATGGGTGAATTGATTGTCCGTGGATCATCAAGAATTCCTATATAAATATCCTTAAGTTAGAAAGTATTTTGAACTGTTATAGTGGATTGTGTTATACAATTGTCCGTCGGCAATTTATCGATGGGTAGACTTAACTGAAAATCTTGAACAGCCTTTACAGTATTTGAATAAAATAGTTCATGGGGGATACACTTAGTAATTAATAATCTTCTTTGTTCTTTCTAGAACATCGACTCCTTGTTGTTTTAACCACCAAGGCAGGTCAATTAACACCCAGTTTTCAGAGAGTTTTTCTCCTTCCCGGCGGTAGATATCCACAACCCTCATATCTGCTGCAATATTACTCGCAGGCAATCCCAAAAAACCGCCAATGGGAGTATTAGTTAGGTTTGGCCAGCCAAAGAAACCTGCATAGTTTCCCTCTGCAAATCGGCATATGTGGCCATTAAAAACCTTATCCTTAAGCCCTCTCCTGAAGGGGAACTGATGCTGTTCCTGGTATCGCGGAATAGTATAAGATGCTCCAATACCAGCTGGGCCGTACCAGATCATATCATCGTGCCAAGTTTTTTTTAGCAAATCTGGATGTGGACAGTCATTTTCATTTTTATTAAGATCTGTAAGATCGCCTATCATTTGGTTTACCAATTTAAGAGTCTTCTGAGACTCTTGCTGATCCTGAGGCTCAATTAATAAACCATCATGTGTTCTTGGGCCGGGATAAACGAAAGAAGCACCCGTTTGAAGAGGCAATGGATTGAGACCCAATTGATGCATTAAGCCAATGAGATCGCAAAAAAAACTGCTTCTTATTATTTTACCATCTTTAATGCAATTAAAATCAGCATAACGTAGAAAAGCTATTTTTCGGCTGGCAGGTAGACCTAACCAATTCCCATCCAGAAGGCCCATAAAGTGTCCCATGCTGATAACCCAGTCAGCATTGTCAATCTCACTGGTACCTGCGAGAAAAATATCCTGCCGGCGCTGGACATTGGACCAGGCTGAGAGAAACGGGATCCAGAAAACTTCTGCTACAGCATCCCCACCTTTCTGCTCATTAAACGGGTAGACTCCGTACCACTGAAGGTCAGGTTTTGTAAATTTTCTTATGACCTTAGCAATACTATTTGCATTTGCTGCTTCTATCTCATCATAAAATGACAAAATCAATGATTTTTGAGTTTGATAGCTTTTCATTTTAGTCTACGATTGTAGTGCTAAACCAGTAACAGGGTCAAAACCTCTACGCGCCTTATTAAACTCACGAATTCTGGCAAAAACATCAACACCGATTTGGTCATAGATGTCAAGCAAATCTACAAGAACCCAGTTTTCTCGAATCAGTCCATTTTCCAGCCTCCAGAAATCTAGACTTCTCAAACTAATTCTCATTCCTGACGGAGCAATACCCATCCAGCCTCCATGATAAATAGTCTGTATCATGTTGGGCCAACCTGTAACTCCCACATAATTACCATCACCAAAGAAATGGTTCGTAATCTGATCGTCAAACTGCCCTCGGTCCGGCATGGCAGCAAGAAAAGGAATCTGATGCCAATTTCGGAATCCTTCTATACCTCGGCCTGTTCCGATGCCGGAGGGACCATACCAATTCATTTTTGGGTGCCAAAATTTTTTCATTTCCATTACTTCAGGGCCTCCCTCTGACGGATGCCTATTCATTGAAGTAAGCATGTCAAGTACTAACTGGCAAGCTGCTAAACTACTAGATTCATCATAGGGGTCTTGTATAATTCCGTCTTGAGTTGCAGGTCCAGGAACTTGCCATTCACGGCCAAGACTAGGAGCCATTGGCCAAGCTCCCGCCTGCATCATTAGCTCAGGGATATCCCATAGAGCCTGTACTTCAGTCACTCTGTTATCTTCAAAGCGATAGAACTCGTGGAATCTCATGGCAACCTGATTTCCTGTCGGTGGAATATCCAACCATGATTTACTGAATGTGCCTGTGTAATAACCACAGCAACCTACCCAATCAGAGTTTTCTTGAGTTGCTCCAGCCATCACAATTGTGTCACGGCGCTCTAAATCTGGTAGAGACCAAAGAAGTGGAGCTAATACATTCTTGTAAAAATTTTCTACTCCTGTTTTCTCTCCAAATGGATAACTAAGGCGAAATACTGGCTCTGAAATAAAAAGACCATCAAGTGCTTTGCGGACACTACTTTCGCTGAAATCGTACATTGCCCTCCTCAAAGTAGAAATCAGTTTTTTATTCTTTGTGTGTCTATCCAAATTCACTCCTTTACCAATCTGACAAAATTTTTATTACTATTTAAAATAACTGCAATAAATTTTATTTTTTAATATTTATATTTCTAATATGTTAAAAATTCTCAACCTTTTCAATTGATGTAACAACGTGCAGTATTTCTTTTGTCTTTGACAAGTCATTGTGTTTCTTCATTTCTGGTTGAGTTTTATGAAATCTTTTCATGCAATTCTAAATAAATTTAGTCCTTTTTATTCGTCAATAGATGTCTTTCCCATATTTTGAAGGCAAGTTATTTTTCCTAGATTTATCTTAATTTACAAAACATTCCTTTTATGGATCTACATTTGGTTAACAATAATTACATATTTATTTTTGTATCTGCAATATTTTTCTTGCATTGAATGAATACGTATGTAATTCTTTACCACTCCAATGTGTATATAAATGTCGATCAATTTTTTTTAACATTTTTTATACTTTGATTGAATATGTTTTTATACCATTGAGACTAGCCAAATATACCAATCATATAAACGGTAAGTTTGGATAAAACTTTGGATTGTCTTTATTAAACATTCCAACTCAATAGTCCCTGTGGGTCTGAAAATTAATTTAAGTTCCTCATTAAATAAGGAGAGAGAAAATGAAACTGCTATCTAAAATAACAGTAACATCAACATTCATGTTTCTAATAGTCCACACTACCTATGCTGCTTGCGGTATCACTAGTGGTTCAATAAACATTTTGGCAAATGATTTTCCTGCTTTGCGTACATACACAGATACAGCAAAAGCATGTGCAGGGGCAGGAGCTGATTTCAAAGTGAATCACACATCTGAACATAACAATCTAGCAATGGCTGCTCTTTCGGCTAATCCGGCGGAATATTCAGTTAGAATTGGAGCAAACAGTTCTATAGTACCATTAATGAACGAAGGTCTGATTAGGCCAATGGATGACCTTGTTGCTAAATACGGAAAAGGCCTACAAAAATCTCAGTTAATCACAATAGATGGGAAAGTGATGGCTGTTGCTTTCATGGCAAATACACAGCATTTATACTATCGTGAAGATATTCTTAATGAACTAGGAATAGCTGTACCAAAAACTTATGAAGAAGTTATAGCGGCAGCTGAAAAAATGAGGTCTTCAGGTAAATTGCTTAATCCATATGCAGGTGCTTATAAAGCCGGTTGGAATTTAGCAGAAGAGTTTGTAAATATGTTTCTAGGTCATGGTGGTGAGTTTTTCAAACCTGGTTCAGCAGAGCCAAATATCAACAACAAAAAAGGTGTTGCAACTCTTAAGATGTTAAAAAAACTTGCTGGTTATAGCAATCCAGATTTCCTCACTCACGACTCAGAAGCTATCAAAGTTGAGTGGGAAGCAGGGAAAGTTGGTCTTATGACTTTATGGGCTTCAAGATCGGGGACCTTGCTTGATGATGATGGTGATCCAGCAATTACTGCTGCAACCAAATTGGCAGCTCCGGCAACTGTTGGAGGAGGGTCTATTCCAGCAGCCACACTATGGTGGGATGGCTTTATGCTAGCAAAAAATAGATCTGATAAAGATGCTGAAGCTAGCTTTCAAGCCCTTGTTCATGCAGCAACCTCCAAAAAAATGGCAAATGATGCATCAGATCAAGCAGTGTGGCTAGTAGAAGGATTTAAACCTGGTCCAAAATCACTTGGAGTACTTGCTGCAGCCAGGATGGGAGCAAACCCTTATCCTATGTTAGCCCAAATGTCACTTATGCATGGAGCCCTTGGCTCAGAAATTGTTGATTTCTTAAAAGGCAAAGAAACAGCTGAACAAGCGCTTGCAGATACTGAAGCTGCATACAGAGGTAAAGCTAAAGAAAAAGGCTTTCTGTAAAAATAATAATGCTAAAAGGTGGAAATATTTTCTTTCCACCTTTTTTACTTTCCTGAGTTGACGAAATTCATGATGTCGTTTTACATCAAGCTTTGCTGATACTGCTGTTCATCCTGAGCTAAAACACCTAAGATTTTGACCCGTTGCTAGCTTTCAGCTCCTCAGTAGCACATTCATGATACCTGTACTTCCTTTTGCTTAGGTTGCAAGGGAAGTATGGTCATTTTCGACTCATCATGAATCTTCAAGGATCCAACCAATTTCTATATAATAATTTGTGAAAAAGTTGCTTACATGAAACATAAAACGTTTTTTTGGTTCATGCTTCCTACTTGTGTAGCAATGGTTTTGTTCATTGCTATTCCTATTGTTTCAATTTTTGTTCAATCACTTTTTATTGAACATCAAAAACCTTCAATTGAAATTGAGATATGTGATCCATTTGGTTGTAAAAAAGAGATCGGTGTAGATGTTGAAGCGTATGCTGCTCTGAACAAAGAAAAACCTTTAGGTAGATTTAATGGGTTTAAAACTTATATAGATAGAAATCATTTAGCATTCAAAGAATTGAATGAAGGGTGGATTAATTCAAAAACATTTAGCGAATTTTCCAGCATTTTTTTTAATTTACCTTTTTATAAGGCATTAATATTTACATTAACTTATACCCTATTTGTTACACCTTTTGTAATTTGTTTAGGTTTTATTATAGCGCTTTGCATTAATTCTTTGTCACAGAAGATAAAAGGTCCAATTATTTTCGTAACAATCTTGCCAATGATTGTGACTCCTCTGATGGGTTCTCTAGTACTATTCTGGATGATTGACGCAGAAGGTATAATTGGATCAACAATTCAAGAATTATTCAATGATCCTTATCTATCTTTGAAGGCGTCAACTAAACTTACTTGGATTACATTAATAACCTATGGAATATGGCACCATTCCCCTTTTGCCTTTATAGTTTTTTATGCTGCACTTCAAACAGTGCCACAAGATCCAATAGAAGCTGCGATAATAGATGGGGCAGATCGCTGGCAAAGAATTAGACATGTCGTGATTCCGCATCTATACCCAGTAGCAGTTTTTATTGCTCTTATTTCAATGATGGATAATATTAGAGTTTTTGAACCAATACTTGGATTTAGTGCTGAGGCTAGTGCTCAATCATTTTCATGGTTAATTTATAATGATCTTCGAAATATAGAGGTAATGAATTTTGGTTCAGCAGCCTCAACATCTATTTTAACTATCATAATGGTAGGTATACTATTGACTCCAGTACTTATCAAAACATGGCGCGAATTTGGTGAATCAAGATAAAACATGGAAACTTTAGCAGACAAAAAATCTAAAAAATTATTAATTATTAATAGTATATTTATAATAGCCTGGTTGGCCATTGCAGCTTTCCCATTTATCTGGACTTTCTTAGGATCATTTAAGGTTCGTGAGGATTTTTTTTCAAGATCTGATTGGTGGTATGTAATTTCAGGTTTTAATACAATTATTGAGACTGGCGGACGTTACACTTTAAATGCATTTAGAGAAGCTTGGATTGAAGGAGAATTTTGGTATGCAGCAAGGAATTCAGTTATTGTAACTTTCTTTGTTGTTACGATCTCTTTGTTTCTAGGTACTCTTGGAGGATATGCTCTCTCACGCTCACCATACCGATATGCATATTGGATATTAATAGCTGCCCTTGTTTTTCGTGCTATGCCACATATTACGCTTGTTTCAGGATATCTTTTCCCCTTTTTCCAACTAAATATCTGGGGCATTCTTCCAACTACAATTATTGTTCTTGTTGCGATTAATCAACCATTCACATTATGGCTATTATATTCTTTTTTTAAAACAGTTCCAAAAGAGTTAGATGAAAGTGGAATGATAGATGGGTGCTCACATTTTCAGGCATTTAGATATATCATAATGCCCGTCATGTGGCCTGGGGTAATAACAGCCGGATTATTTAGTCTGATGCTTGCGTATAATGATTTCACAGTTACAGCAATGCTGCTAAGTTATGAAAACCATACGTTGGTCCCCAAACTTCAAAGTTATTTAGGTACAAATCAACATGAGGGAAATATGATGTGGGCTGTTTCATCAGTGGTTTCTGCGACAGCACCTTTATTTATGGTTGTCATGTTTTTTCAAAAACAAATTATAAGTGGATTGACTACTGGAGCTGTAAAAGGATAGAAAAAATGCATTGTTATTCAAGAGTCGGATAATCTGCGGTTCTATGTATTTGCTGTAAACAGACGAAAAGTTATAGGAATATTTTTATAAAATGGAAGGATTTGATTCAGAATTTAATGATTTAAAAGATTACATTCTTAAAATTACTTATCGTATCTGGGAGGAACGTGGCGTTGAACGTATAAGA
>Ga0206683_10001498_pt1 | contig 16157 bp, 10 predicted proteins | sample M280m12015metaG_FD_155483 | JGI IMG/M metagenome (GOLD analysis project Ga0206683, IMG submission 155483) | Ammonia-oxidizing marine archaeal communities from Monterey Bay, California, United States - M2 80m 12015 | ecosystem: Environmental > Aquatic > Marine > Intertidal zone | place: USA...
GGGAGCCGCCCCCGGCTGGTTGGGTAGATCCGCGGGCCTACGTGCGGTCCGAGAAGGCGGCGCTCGAGGGTGCCGGGGCGACAGTCCTGGACGCCCTGGTCGGCTCGGTGGTTTCGGTCGACGGGGTCGTGGAAGTCCGGACTGAATCCGAAGCGGTGGTCGGTAACCGCGTGCTGCTGGCCACCGGGGCCTTCTCGGGCTTCGGCGAGACGCCGGCGGCCGGGTTGGACGTCGAGTACGCCCTCCACACCCAGCGGTATCTTCAGTTGGACGACGACGAGGCGGCTCGTCTGGCTGGGATGCCGAGCATCATCGCTAAGAGCCCTGATCCAGATGAGGACTTCTACCTCACCCCGCCGACCGTCGATCCCCGGGGCCGGACTGTTCTGAAGGTTGGCAAACCCCAGGACGACCACGTGCGGGCGTCGGCGACAGATCTGGCGGCCTGGTATCGGACCGACGGTGACCCGACGTTTGCCACACGCCTCGACCGGACGATCGGCGGCCTCCTTCCCGGCTTGCGGTGGCTCGACCGGTGGACGACCTCGTGTGTCACCGCCTACACGCCGACCGGGCACCCGATGATCGACGCGTTGGACGACCGGGTCTTCTCTTGCATCGGCGGCAACGGCTATGCGGCCAAGTGCGCTCCTGCCCTCGGCGAGTTGGCCGCCGGAATGCTGCTCGGAAACTCCTGGCCGACCGAGGTCGACCGGGATCTCTTCCGGGCCTCCTTCGCAGCCTGAGGGTCTCGACCGTTAAACGTTCTAGGTCGCGGGATCAGGCCCGCACTCGCTCCTTATCCGGGTCGTAGTGCGGGAACCGCACCACGGTGGCCGGGAGGCGCTTCTGGTGGCCGTCCATCTTTCCTACCTCTACCTCGGTGCCGATCTCAGCGTGCTCCACGGCCATACGGCACAGGGCGATGTTCTTGCCGAGTATGGGGGAGCGGGTCCCGCTGGTGATGGTGCCCACTTGCTGGCGGCCGACCATGACCATGTCGCCGTTACCGGCCGGATCATCGCCGGACAATTCCAAGCCGACCAGGGTGCGCTGGGGGTGTTCCTTGCCGCGGACTAGGGCATCGCGACCGATGAAGTCGTCCTCCTTGGTCTTGAGTGGCACGGTGAAGCCGATGCCGGCCTCGAACGGGTTGGTCTGATCGCAGAACTCGTAGCCGGCGAAAATCAGGCCGGCCTCGATCCGCAGCATGTCCAGGGCTTCCAGCCCGAGAGGGGTTAGGCCCTTTGGCTGGCCGATGGCCCAGATGGCGTCCCACACCGTCTCGGCGTCCGATGGATGACAGAACACCTCGAAACCCAGCTCGCCGGTGTAGCCGGTACGCGACACCACGATCGGGGTGCCGTGCTCGTCTCCGATGCGGGCCACCGACAGCCGGAACCAACCCAGTTCCTCAATCGTTGGTTGGTCGGGTCGGGTCCAGACCACCTCGGACAGGATCTCCCGGCTGAGAGGTCCCTGGACCTGCACGTTGTGGAGTTGGTCGGTGGAGTCCCGAACCCAGGCGTGGAGGCCGAGTTCTTTCGCCTGTTTGCGCAACCACAGGCCGCTGGCGTCCGAGCCGCCGATCCACCGGAAGTTGTCCTGGCCCAGGCGGTACACCGTTCCGTCGTCGATCATGCCGCCGGTGTCGTAGCACATGGCCGTATAAACAACCTGGCCGATGGCCAGCTTCCGGATATTGCGGGTCACACAGGTCTGAAGCAGGATTTCGGCATCGGGTCCGAGGACCTCGTACTTGCGGAGTGGAGACAGGTCGATGATCCCGGCCTTCTGGCGGGTGGCCCAGTACTCGTCGATGGCTCCGTGCCCGGTGTAGCTGTTAGCCAGCCAATAGCCGGCGTACTCGGTGAAGTTCCGGGTCAGCGCAGAGGTCCGGGAGTGGAAGCCGGTCTCCTTGGTCAGCTCGGGGTCGGCATCGGTAGACATGCGGAAGGCCGTCGCTTTCTTGAAGGTGTTGGTCGCCGGATAGACGCGGAGATGTATGTCGGTGGGTTGCCAGCCGTTGGCGGCGTCGATGTCGCACGGACAGGCCGATGAGACGCAAACCAGGTCAGTCAGCGCCCTCAACAGGACGTAGTCGCCGGGACGTGACCAGGGCTCCTCGAAGTACATCTGGTTCGCGTCGTCGAGGTTGGTGTTGTAGAAAAAGTTGATGGCTTCCCAGCCGCGCCGGGGAGCGATGTCGTAGGGCGCCAGGACCCGGTTGAAGTTGTCGCTGCAGTTGATGTGACCCGGGTAGCCCATGTCCTCGTAGTACTTGGCGTTACACGCAGTGTTGAAGGTGTCGTGGCGGCCCACGGTGTCATGGACAACCTCCACCATGGGTTGGAAGTCCAGGGTGTAGTACTTGGCGTAGAGGCCTGGCATGGGGTAACTGGCGCCCATCAGGCTGCGGGTGATGGTGGCGTCCAGCGCCGCCTCCACGCCGCCATCCAGTCGGGTGGCGTCGAAGCACTGGAAGTCCGAGCACTCCCTGCCCTCCACGTCGATGATCTGGATGAACTCACCGGCTTTCACCTCGTAGGTCCGGGCGGTAGCGGCTGGCACCCGCAGGTCCTGGTTCTGGTCGGCCAGGGGAGTAGGGAGGACCTCCAGGCCGGGTGCCGGGGGGGTGGTCCGGTGGACGAACGCGATGATGTCGGTCGGCGGGTTCTGCTCGTCGGGCGACATCTTCGAGCCGGGTACACCGATTACACAGACCACGTCGGCCGACGCGGTCAGCCATGCCGTTTCGGCAGCCGGGGAGTCGGGGGCGAACAGGTGGACCGCGGTAGCCGAGCCCAGATCGATCCCCTTGACGGCCAGGGCGTCGGCTACCCGCCGAGCGTCGTGCTGGTTTCCGGACAGGATCGCCGCGATGCCGGTCGCCGGAGCGCCCGACGACTCGCCGAGCAGACCTGGGTCGGAGTTCCCGTTGCGGTCGAAGGCTGCCACCTCGACCGGTTGACAGCCCTCGGGGTCGATGACTTCCAGGCGGTCGCCGGGTCCGAGCAGTACCGCGGTGACGGCCCCTCCGGTGATCCGGTAGCGCTCGATACCGGGCTCGAAGTTGGCCATTCCCGGCATGAGCAGGCGGGGTCCCTCGGCCACCGTGATCGTCATCCTCGCCCCCATCTCGTTGCCCGTTTTGGGCGGGTTGCGACCTGATCTTGGCACCGGGACGGACCGCTGACCAGCGCTTCCAGAGGGGACCACCCCTGTGTGTGGAGGCAGTTTCCTACGGAGGAAGATTTCACTGGCAGTGAGTGTAGTTGATCGGTATGGTGTGCGGGTTAGGGATGCGTGGCCCCGGACAGAACGCAGCTGCAATGACCGCCACGTGCAACGCATCGAACGATGCCAGGGGGAGACAATGACCGACATCCAGGCCTTCATCGAGGCTGAGGGGCGCGCCGAGCAGGTCGCCGAGGTCCAGAAGCGGATCGAGGCGGAGGGCATCCAGTACCTGTACTGCCAGTTCGTGTCCGTCACCGGGCGCATCATGGGCAAGGGCATCCCAGCCAAGCATTTCGGCACCATCGCCAACAAGGGCTTCCAACTGGTCTACGGATCCACGGCCAACCTGTTCGTCGATCGGCACGGCGAATACATCGGCTACGGCCCGGAGTCACGCGAGCTGGTCGGCGTAGCCGAGGTCGACACCTTCATGAAGCTTCCCTGGGACCCCAAGACGGCCCGGGTTTTCTGCACTCTGTTCCGAGGGCGTGAGGAAGAGGTCGACGGCGGCATGTTCCTCACGTCGGACTGCCGCGGCAACCTGCACCGCATCCACAAGGCCTTCGAGGAGAAGACCGGCCTCCATCTGCGTGCCGGGACCGAGCCGGAGATGATGTGGCTCAAGGCCGACGCCGATGGCAAGCCCACCGTGGAGGGCTTGACCAAGCCGAACTGCTACCACATCGACCAGTTCGCCGAGCTCCAGCCGCTCATTCACAAGGTGGTCGAGTACAGCGAGGCCATGGGCCTGGACATGATCCAGGGCGACCACGAGGACGCTCCGGGCCAGCTCGAACTCAATTTCAACTTCGACCGGGCCGACCTCACGGCCGACCGGCTCACCACCTACCGCCAGATCTGCAAGCAGGTCGGTCGCGAGATGGGTGCCTTCCCGTGCTTCATGCCCAAGCCCTTCATGGGCGTGTCGGCCAACGGCTGCCACCACAACATCTCCCTGTGGACCGGCGAACCCGACGAGGGTGGCGAGAACAAGTTCATGCCCGAAGGCGACAACCCGCAGATCCCCGGTGCGATCGGCATGCAGGCCATCGGCGGGATCATGGAGCACCTCGATGCGCTGACCTGCTTGGGCTCACCGACCGTCAACTCGTACCGGCGCCTCTGGGACACCGGCTTCTGGGCACCCGTCTACGCCGACTGGGGCTTCCAGAACCGCACCACCGCCCTCCGGATCAGCGCGCCGGGACGGTTCGAGTACCGGTCCGTGGACTCGGCGGTCAACCCCTACCTGTCGTTTGCGGCCCTCCTCAAGGCCATGGAGGACGGGTTGGATCGCAACCTGGATCCCGGCCCGCCCGAGGAGCGCAACATTTACGAGGCCATGGAAGAAGGCAAGGAAGTCAAGAAGATCCCGATGAACCTTGGTGAGGCCCTGGATGCTCTGAGGGCCGACGAGGTTATAAAGAGCGCTCTTCCCAATGAGATGTTCAAGGTCTTCGAGCACTACAAGCGCGACGAGTGGGAGCGCTTCATGCACACCGTGACTGACTGGGACGTCGAGGAGTATCTCGACATTCTCCCGTAGCCCACGACCCGCGTCCCAGAGAGCACACGACCCGCGTCCCCTAGAGGACCCGCGTCCCAGAGAGCAGGAGACACCACATGTGCGGCATTGCCGGCATCATCCATCGTGACGGCCCGGCCGACATCGGCGACGAGCTCACCGCGATGCTCAACTCCATGAAGCACCGGGGCCCCGACTCCACGGGCTACGCCATCTACGGACCACCCGACGAAATGGTCGTCGTGCGGTTCATGCTGGCCGAGCCGAACGACTACACGGGATTCGGCATGGAGGAGAAGCTGGAGCGCAGCCGGGCCGAGGTCGAGTCCCGGCTGGCCAAGATCGGCGCCGACCTGGCCACCATCCAGAACGAGACCGGCTACGCCTTCCGAGCCACCATCCGATACGGGGGCGACCTCAAGCCGCTGGCCGATTACCTGGAGGACATCGACGGCTGCAAGGTGCTCTCGCTGGGTAACTCCCTAGAGATCATCAAGGACCTGGGCGACGCCAACACAGTGCACGAGCAGTACGGGCTGGCGAACATGCCGGGCACGCACGGCATCGGGCACGTTCGCATGGCTACCGAGTCCGACGTTGATCTGGCTAGTGCCCACCCCTACTGGGCCTACCCGTTTGCCGACGTGGCGGTCGTGCACAATGGCCAGCTCACCAACTACCACGTGTGGCGGCGTCGTCTCGAGCGGATGGGTCACCGGTTCCAGTCCGAGTGCGATTCCGAGATCATCGCCGTGTACCTGGCCCAGCACCTCGAGGACGGCCTGCCGCTCGAAACGGCCATGAAGCACAGCCTCGACGATTTCGACGGTGTATTCACATACCTGGTTGCCACCGGCAGCGAGTTGGGCATCGCTAAGGACGAGATGGCTGCCAAGCCGCTGGTGCTCATGGAGTCCGACAACCTGGTGGCGATGGCCTCCGAGGAGATCGCCATCCGGGCGCTCGTCGGAACCGAGGTGGAGACCAGGGATCCGTTCGAGCGGGAGGTACTGACGTGGCAGGTCTGAACACCAAGAGCGGCGTCGTCTACGACGCCCGAGGCCTCGTCGAACCAGATCCCGAGCCACCCCTGACGGCTGAGATCGATGGCGACAGCGCCGTAATCGATGCCACCGACCTCACGACCCGCAAGATCAACCTGGAGTTGAAGCGCATCGTCTACGACGAGGGCGTCAACAACGTCACCATCGTGAACCCGGGCTCCAAGCACTCGCTTGGCGTGGGGATCCTCAAACGGTGCAACATCACCTTCGAGGGCAGCCCCGGCTGGTACGCCTGTGGCCTGATCGACGGACCGGAGGTCCAGATCAACGGCCGTGTCGGGTGGGCGCTAGCTGAGAACATGATGTCCGGCTCTGTCGTAGTCGAGGGCCCGGCCGGCTCCCTGACCGGTGCCGCCCTGCGAGGCGGCGACCTGGTGATCAAGGGAAATGTGGGTGCCCGAACCGGCATCGACCAGAAGGGCGGCACGATCATTGCCCTGGGGAGCGCTGGCATCAACACCGGCTTCATGATGCAGCGTGGTCGCCAGATCATCTGCGGGGACGTCAACGACGGCCTGGGCGACTCGATGTACGACGGCGCGATCTACGTCGGCGGCAAGATCGCTTCGCTGGGCGTGGATTGCGTGCCTGGCGAGATGAACGACGAGGACCAGGAGTTCATCAACCGCAAGTTCGAGATCTACGACCTTGGCTCCCCTCCGAAACTCCAGAAGTTCGAGTGCGGCAAGGTGCTCCACAACTACGACGCGCTGGAGCCTTCCGAGCGCAAGCTCGTGCTCTAGGAGGAGACGACGATGCCAGAAGCAAACGACATCAAAGGCGCAGATACCCCGCCGGTCGACACCAACTCCGCCACCGACGTCATTGGAAAGAGCAAGATCTTCACGCCGGAGGTCATTAACGACATCCACGTGAAGGCCGAGCTGGGCCGGTACCGGATGCGTGGGTTTTCGCTGTTCAAGAAGATCCCGCACTGGGACGAGCTGGTGTTCCTACCGGGAACTTTGACCCGCTTCGTGATCGAGGGCTACCGGGAGAAGTGCGAAACCAAGACGGTTCTTGGTGCACGGTTCGCCAACAATCCGCTCGAGCTCGACATCCCCGTCTACATCACCGGCATGAGTTTCGGCGCCCTGTCGATCGAGGCGAAGATGGCCCTGGCCAAGGGTGCCTCGATGGCCGGAACCGCCACCTGCTCGGGTGAGGGCGGCATGATCCCACCGGAACGGGACCTCTCGACGAAGTGGTTCTACCAGGTCATCCAGAGCCGTTACGGCTTCAACCCGCACCACCTCATGCTGGCCGACGCGGTGGAGTTCTTCATCGGGCAGGGTTGCAAGGTGGGCCTGGGTGGCCACCTCATGGGCCAGAAGGTCACTGAGCAGGTGGCCGAGATGCGCTCGCTACCCGCTGGCATCGACCAGAGGTCACCAGCCCGCCACCCGGACTGGATCGGCCCCGACGACCTGTCGCTAAAGATCCAGGAGATACGGGAGGCCACTAACTACCAGATCCCGATCCAACTGAAGCTGGGCTCGGCTCGGGTCTACGACGACGTCCGAATGGCCGCCAAGTGCGGTCCGGACACCATCTACCTGGATGGAGCCGAGGGTGGAACCGGCGCCGGGCCGCACCTCGCTACCGAGGAGACAGGCATCCCGCTGATGGCAGCAATCCCCGAGGCCCGACGGGCGCTTGAGGACGTGGGCCTAGCCGATGAGGTCGACCTTGTGGTGGCCGGCGGAATTCGCAACGGCGGTGACGTGGCCAAGTGCCTGGCGCTGGGCGCCAAGGCCGTGGCCCTGGGCACCGCCGCCCTGATGGCGCTGAACTGCAACAAGCACATTGAGGGTGTGACCGACTACGAGGGCACCATTGGCGTGCCGGCCGGCGAGTGCTACCACTGCCACACCGGCCGCTGCCCGGTGGGTGTTGCCACACAGGACGTGGAGTTGCGGGCGCGACTCGACGTAGACGAGGCGGCACTGCGGGTCTACAACTTCCTCCACACGCTGACCATGGAGGTCCAGTTGCTGGCCCGTGCCTGCGGCAAGACAAACATCCACAGCTTGGAGCCGGAGGACCTCGCGGCCCTGACCCACGAGGCGTCGGCCATGGCCAAGGTGCCGCTAGCCGGTACCACCTACATCCCAGGTGTCAGCGAGGAGCGGGCGCTGGCGGAGATGAAGGACCTGATGGCCAAACAGATAGCGAACCAGGGGAGCTGAACGACATGAGTGACAAGCGCAGCGTCGCCATCGACGCCGAACAGCTGGCCGGCAAGCGGTTCGAGTACCAGGAGGACATTTCTCTCGTCGAGGACCTCGACCTGATGGAGTTGACTCCCGGCAAAGACCTCAACTGGCTGGAGGACATCCACCTCCTAGAGGAGAACGACACCCCCGCCGTGTTCGATCGCAACTCCAACTCGTTCCTGAAGATCTACTTCAACATCCCGGAGGGCCGCGAGGACGAGATCGCCCGCAAGGTGCTGATGAAGCACCTCATCTCGGGCAACTCCTACGGCATCCAGCTAAAGGAGAAGCACTGCAAGTTCCACCAAGTCGAGCTTGGCCCATGGGTGGCCGACTCCAAGTCGGTCGGCGACAATTACCAGCCCCCAGTACTCGAGGGCTGGGAAGCCCCAGCCCACTAACCCAAGCCCTGGAGAGAGCCTCCGGTCCGGGCCCGTCGCCACGCTGTCGGTGGGCCGGTCGTGTTCCCGACCGAATAACCGTCAACCGGCCTGCGGGCCGCCGAATAACAGGAGTGCCCCATGAGCACGTCCGACACACTTCCTAAGTCGATCCGGTACTGCATCATCGGTGCCGGCATCCACGGCCTGTCCACCGCCTGGCACCTGGCCCGCGAGCTCAAGGCCCGCGGCACTTGGTGACGGCAGCGACATTGTCGTCATCGAGAAGTCTGAAGCGGGTGCCGGCCCGTCGGGCATTGCCTGCGGCGTGGTTCGCAACAACTATTTCCAGCCCGCCATGCGGGAGCTGATGGCCCACTCAGTTGAGATCTGGGAGGCCAACGCCGAGGCGTTTGAATACCACCCGGTCGGCTACCTGCAGATTTCCTACGACGAGATGCGCGACGACGTGGCCACTATCCACGAGCAGCAACAGGCCATTGGGTACGAGTCGGTGTTTATCGACGGGGAGGCCGAAACCCACGCTTACATGAAGGGCATCTTCGACGACTGGCGGGCCACCGGCGTCACCAGCGTGCTACATGAGAAGAAGGGTGGCTACGCCCACAACATGGCCACCGTCAACGGCCTACTGGCCAAGGTGGAGGCCGAGGGCGTAAGCGTGGTTGCCGGAACCCTGGTCACCGAGTTGGTGGTCGACGGCGGTGCCGTCACCCACGTGGTTACCCGCCAGGGAACCGAGTCGGCGACGATCGCCGTCGACCATGTCGTGGCGGCCGCCGGCCCGTGGGTTCCCAAGTTGTGGGAGATGCTGGACCTCCCCGACACCACCGACATCGTGGTGGGCGACCGGACGTTCACTGAGCCGACGTGGAAGTTCTGGGCCCTCCAGGAGGGCACGCTGGGCGTCGACCCCGGTTACCTGATGAACAACGACGGCGACATGCCGCCGGTAGTTCACGTGGACGCTGATGCCACGCTGTGCGACGAGGACGGCAACGTGCTGGTCGAGGGCAAGTGGGGCATCTACTACAAGCCGGACTTCAACTTCGGCGGCGTGCAGGGTGGCTACATGCCCTACCGGGTCGAGAAGCCGTGGCGCGAGGTCGCTATCGACCCCTACGGCCCGGCCAGTCCAGACTTCATCGTGGGCGAGGACTTCCGGGCTGTCTGGGCCGCAGCGTTGTCCCACTGCCAGGAGCGGTTCGAGGGCAAGGCCAGCCTGATGAGCCATGCCCCGTCGGGCGGTATCGGTGCTTTTACGCCGGACAGCTTTCCGGTGTTCGACACCTTCTGTGACAACGTCTACGTGATCGCCGATTCGAACCATGGGTTCAAGATGGTGGGTGTGGGCGCCTTGGTGGCCCGGGAACTCTGTGGTGACACGCAGGGTCTACTAGAGCCATTCCGCTACAGCAGGTACGCCCTAGGCAAGCTCCACCCGGAGAGCAACTCGCCCTATCCCTGGAGTTAGGTCATAGCGGCCCTCCGGGGCCGCCCAAGTGTCGACCGGCGGTCGGGCTTGTGCCCGGCCACCGTCGCGTCCGGGGCCCGTGCGTTCAGCCGCCGCCCTCCGGAGCTTCGTCCAGGAGGTAGGTCGCCATGGAGTCGTCCATCGCCTCCATCCACGGGGTGTGGTGAATCGGTGCCTCCGTGCCGGTCAGCGTTGACGGAAAGCCGAGGTTGCGGTAGCCCATGATGTCGGCGCTCTTGTGGCCCTTCCACTCCTTGAACATCCGGTTTACCTCGCCGATGTTGAAGTCGGGGTAGTCGGTGGCGTCGACCAGTTCCTGCGTGTAGTCGCCCTGGAAGTCGATCTCTTCGTAGGCGGTCTCCAGGGCCTCCTCGCGCTCGAGCCAGCCGGCGCTGTCGGCCGCCATCTCGGCAACTGACGGCAACTCGATGCGTCCGAGCATCACATCTCGGGCCCACCAGGCCTGAGCGTCGAACATATTGAACGTGTAGTACTGGTCCTGCATCCCTAAGTAGAAGAGTTTTGGGTTCCGCTCCCAGGCCACTCCCTTGTAGAGCCCGGGCGTCCAAAGGCGGTTCTTCGTCTCAAGGCGAAGGTCGTCGGGCATGAACGGGAAGTGATGCAAGTAGCCGGTGCACAGGATGATGGCCTGTACATCTCGGGTCTGGCCGTCGGCGAAGTGGGCGGTGTTGCCGTCCACGTGGGTCAGGATCGGAAACTCTTCCCAGTTGTCCGGCCAGTCGAAGCCCATCGTGCCGGCGCGTGATGTGCAGTAGATGTTTCTAGCGCCGTACTTGTGGCACTGGGACCCGATGTCCTCGGCCGAATAACTGGCTCCCATGATGAGGATGTCCTTGCCGGCGAACTCCACGGCATCTCGGAAGTCGTGGGCGTGGAGGATCCGCCCCAGGAACTTCTCGAATCCCGGGTAGTGAGGCACGTTGGGTACTGAGAAATGTCCAGTGGCCACGACGACGTAGTCGAACTCCTCGGAGCTGACGGTGCCGACCTTTAGGTCATGGGCGGTCACCGTGAACTGGCCGGTCGCGTCGTCGTAGGACACGTCGCGAACCGGGGTCCGGAACCGGATCTGGTCGCGGACCTTGCTCTTCTCGACGCGCCCCTTGATGTAGTCCCAGAGGACCTCCCGCGGCGGATAGGAGGCGATGGGTTTCCCGAAGTGTTCCTCGAAGCCGTAGTCGGCGAACTCCAGGCACTCCTTCGGACCGTTAGACCACAGGTACCTGTACATCGAGCCGTGGACGGGCTCGCCGTACTCGTCGACCCCGGTGCGCCACGTGTAGTTCCACAGGCCGCCCCAGTCTTCCTGCTTCTCGTAGCACACCAGATCGGGGATCTCGGTCCCGTCGGCCGCCGCCGAGGCGAAGGCCCGCAACTGAGCCAGGCCGCTGGGGCCCGCGCCGAGGACGGCCACTTTGGTCATGTCGTTTCCTCCCGGGGGTTAGGTCAGGAGATGAGGCCGAGTTGACGCTTGCGCTTGTCGGCCCATTCCGAGATCAGCACGTCAGATGCCATGCCTATACAGGCCACGGCAATGCCGGCGACGATGGCCCGGCCACTGTCGATATTGGGCTGGGCCTCGATGAGTTCCCGGGCCAGCCCCGTGGTCTTGATGAGTCCGGCGATCATGACCATGAAGAGGCCAAACATGATTGTCTGGTTGATGCCGAGCATGATTTCCGGCACGGCCATCGGCAATTTCACCTTCCAGAGGGTTTGCCGTCGGGTGCAGCCGGCCATTGTGGACGCCTCGACCAGTGGCGCTGGCACGTTCTGGATGCCGAAGATCGTGTACCGGATGGCCGGTACGGATGCGGAGAGGACCACGGCGACGATGATCGCCGTTTCGGAGACATCGAAGAACATGATGGCCGGAAATAGGTAGACGAACGACGGGAAGGTCTGGAAGAAGTCGAGGACCACTTGTACTGCCGTGTTACGTCGCGCGGTAGTTGCCGCCCAGATCCCGAATGGAACGCCGAAGACGATTGCCAGCAACACGGCAAAGGTCAGCTGGTAGAAGTTCCACATGGCCTGCCACCAGAACCCGGCGAGGGAGATAAAGGCGACCATGCCCGCAGCCATCAGGGCGGGTCGGCGACCGTTGATGAAGTATCCGACCACACCGAAGAGCAGGACAAGGCCTAGCCACGGAATGGTGAGGTAGGCGTCGCGCATGGGCAGCAGGACCCAGGACTCGAGGGCGTCCCGGAAGGTGATGGTGTGGTCGCGGAGGTTGACGGTGAAGGATTCGTCGATGGTTCGGAGGGTCACCCAGCCGAGCGTCACGATCACCGTCATGGCCGCTGTCCAGGTGAAGTGCAGCGACTGCTGGGCCTGAGCGGTGGCCGCGAGGTCCGAGTTGTCCTCCTCGGAGGCCTGGGTCAGCAGCCTGGTTCGTACCGAAGAGCCGTACGCCAAGGCGGCGACGCCGGCCGTCACGAAGACGTAGATCCACGGCTTTGTGGATAGGTGCAGGAAGTCGAACAGATCGACGGACCATCCCACCAGGGTTACGGCGGTCGCAGCGAAGAGCCAGCGGTAGCGCCGGGTGTCCCAGGCTCTCCATCCCGCGACTGCGATGGCGGCCAGGAAGAGCACCAACCACCGACCACCGGACAGGTGCCACCACGCCACGTCGCTCTTGCCCTTGTCCACGAGGAATTCCCAAAAGCCCTCATGGCCCCGCATCCACGAGTTGGGTACGCGAAAGGCGGCATCCCAGGCTCGGGCCAGGAGGAGACCGCCCACCACCACGGCCCCCGTGACCAGGAGGTAAGGGTGGCGTTTCCAGAAAGGCGCGCCCTCTGCATGGCGGGTCGGTTGGAGCCGACCCAGCGCTTGGCTGAGGCGATCCAGGGTGATGGCCATGACGACGATGGCGAGCCCGATCTCCGTTCCGGCGCCGATGTGGAGTCCCGTGAGGCGGAACAGGAGATCCTGCCCCAGGCCGGCGGTGCCGACGAAGGACGCGATGACCACCATGGCTAGGCACTCCATAACCACCTGGTTGATGCCGACCAGGAGGGAGTGACGGGCGGCGGGCAACTCCACCTTCCACAGCATCTGCCGTCGTGTACAGCCGCCCATTATCCCCGCCTCGATGACCTCACTCGAGATCCCCTGGATGCCGAGGATCGTCACCCGGGCCATTGGCGGGATGGCGTAGGCGATCGTGGCGATGACACCCGCCTTGTGCGAGAGGCCGATGAACACGCCGATCGGGATGAGGAAGGTGAAGTGCGGGAAGGCTTGGGTCAGGTTCATGATCGGGATCAGGAACTGTTCGACCCGACGTCGCTTGGCAGCCACCAGGCCGATGAAGCCTCCGAGCAGGGCGGCGATCGGAACGGCCACCAGGACCGCGGACAGCGTGATCATCGTCTTATCCCAGCGGGTCTCAGCTCCGGCCCGCTCCGCAGGTTCACCAACGAAGGCGGCGTAGAGAATGAACCCGACCGACAGGAGGGTGAGGCGCCAACCACCCAGCTTCCAACCGACGACACCGAAGAGGCCGGCGATCACGATCCACGGCAGGGCGGGAATATGCCACGGCTCGTAGAGGCTCACCACGGCCATCCAGCCCAACAGCAGGGTCGTTACGGCTAGGGGGGTGCTCCGGCGTTGCCAGGCCTGCCAGCCCGCGCCACCGACTAGGAGGACGAAGATGAACAGCCACGGCATGTTGGGTAGGTGCCACGGCCCGTAACCGCTGATGAGGAGCCCTTCGGTGACGTCCAGGGGGAATTCCAGCCATCGTGCGACCTGGCGGAAGAGGGCCTTGACGTTAAAGGACTCCTCGTTGGTCTGCAGGGCCAACCATCCGATGGTGGCGACGGTTGCGGTCGCCGCCATCCATCCGAAGGTCCGATTCTGCAGAGTCCGGGCCACCGAAGCGATGCCGACCACCAAGAAGACGTAGACCCACGGCGTCGTGGGAACGTGCAGGAAGTCCAACAGGTCGAACGACCAGCCCATCCATGCGACGGCCACGGTGGTCATCAGCCAGCGGTTGCTACGGGTGCGCCAGGCCATCCAGCCGGCCGCTCCGAGGCAGGCCAGGAGGACCAACAGCCACGGCCCCTTGGAGAGGTGCCAAGCCACGGTGAACTGGAAGAACTCCTCGTAGCGGAGGTGATCAAACCAGGTGTTTACCCACCCTGTGGCCTTATAGCTGACGCTGGCAAAGCCGTCCCGGCCCGCAAAGTTGAACCAGTCGACGGTCCAGGTCCGCGGAACCCGGTACAGCCATTCAAGCGCTGCGGACTCCCCTGCGTACTTGCCGGTTCGAGTGATGTTGTGCGACCCGAGCCGCCACCAGGCGAACCACAGGATCAGAAATGGGCCGAAGGCGATCGCTGCTTTCTGGCGACTGGAGAGTTGCTTCGCTGGTCCGTCGGCCGACGCGGCATCGGAGGTGTCGAGGGGCTCGGACGTGGTCTGATCGGTCATGGCCTGGTGGTCATTCGGCCTCGAAGAGTGCTTCGGTCACCTGCGCAGCGGTGATCGAGCCGACAACCTCCCCGTCTTCGACCACCCTCAGCGGGACCGTGGAGCTGAGGATCTGACTGGCCACCGACGCCACGAAAACGTGTCCGTCGACCTCGCCGACGGCGTCATCCGACGGTGGACCCATCAGGGTGTGGACCCGGAGCAACTTGGCTCGGGAGACATTCTTGGTAAACGCCGCTACGTAGTCCGAACCCGGGTTAGTGATCAACTCCTCGGCGGTGCCCATCTGGTCGATCACCCCGTCGCGCATGATGGCGATCCGGTCAGCGAGACGGATGGCCTCGTCGAAATCGTGTGTGATGAAGACGATTGTCTTCTGCAACGTCGACTGGAGCCGGAGGAACTCATCCTGCATATCGCGTCGGATGAGGGCGTCGAGGGCGGAGAACGGCTCGTCGAGGAACCAGACGTCGGGCTCAACAGCCAGGGAACGACCGATGCCGACACGCTGCTGTTGTCCGCCGGAGAGTTCCCTGGGGTAGTAGTTGCCACGTCCGTGCAGCCCGACGAGGTCGATGATCTCAAGGGCCCGGGCATTCCGGGTGGTCACGTCGACACCCTGCACCTCGAGCGGGAAGGCGACGTTCTCGAGCACTGTGCGGTGCGGGAACAGCGCGAAGTGCTGGAACACCATGCCCATCTTGTGTCGGCGAAGCTCGACCAACTCCCGCTCGGAGGCAGCACGCAGGTCCTCGCCGTCGAATTCAATCTCGCCGGCGGTCGGCTCGATAAGGCGAGACATGCAGCGGACGAGGGTGGACTTTCCCGAGCCGCTCAGGCCCATTAGAACGACGAGCTCGCCCTCGTGGATCTCCAGCGAGGCATTCCGAACGGCGGGGATGTAGCCGCCCTCCTTGATGGTGGCCAGGTCGGGCTCGCCATCGTGGGAGGCCAGGAACTTTTCAGGCTCGGGTCCGTAGAGCTTCCAGACGTTCCGGCAGGCGAGCTTGGGCTGGTTCATCGCGTCGAACCTCGTCGGGGAACCGGCGGTCCGGCTGGACGCCGCACTCTAGTGCTGAAAAGGAAACAGCGCCCTAGCCACTGATAGGTTCCGCGGCCGTCCGGGATCGACAGGGGAGAGCGAACCGTGAAGATCGCCGAGGTTGACGTGTTTCAACACGACCTCCCTGTCCGAGGGCCCGAGAAGGGGGTTCCGTACCGGATGGCCCTCCAGGACGTATGGCATCTGGACACCACCATCGTGCGCCTTGCCTGCGACGACGGCACGGTCGGATACGGCGAGACCTGTCCGCTGGGATTGACCTACCAGCCCGAGCATGCCCTAGGCGCCCGGGCCGCCCTGGCCGAGGTGGCTTCTCACCTGATCGGCTTGGATCCCACGGCCATCGGTCGGGTGAACTCCGCTATGGACGACGTACTGATGGGACACCGGTACGCCAAGGCGGCCGTCGATGTGGCCTGCTGGGATGCCACAGGCAAGGCCTACGGGGTCCGGGTCTGCGACTTGCTGGGTGGCGCGGTCCGGGAACGGGTGCCGTCGTACCACGGCGTTCTGATCGCCTCGCCGGAAGACTCCGCGGCGGACGCTGACCGACGACAGGCCGAGGGCTTCCCCCGGATCCAGCTCAAAGTGGGAGGTCGTCCGGTGGCCGACGATGTCGCCGCGCTACGGGCCGTGGCGGCGACCCTGCGGCCGGGGGTTCGCCTCTCGGCCGACGCCAACAAGGGGTGGACCACCCGCGA
>Ga0206683_10001499_pt1 | contig 16156 bp, 18 predicted proteins | sample M280m12015metaG_FD_155483 | JGI IMG/M metagenome (GOLD analysis project Ga0206683, IMG submission 155483) | Ammonia-oxidizing marine archaeal communities from Monterey Bay, California, United States - M2 80m 12015 | ecosystem: Environmental > Aquatic > Marine > Intertidal zone | place: USA...
CTCAGGTGTTCCTATGTCTCCTTAATTAACTTTTTCAAATCAATAGCGAAAAGCAGACCCCAAAAGACACCACCGATAAGACCACCGATCATCTGCTGAAAAACATTGGCTCCTCCCATGCCGATCCCTAATAGTGGGATGATCAGGGTGAGGTAAGCAACACCCACCATCCTTCGAATGATGTGACGTTGACGTAACCCTATTGAGACAAAAAGCGCCGCCAATAGAGGGAAAGGAATAAAAGTAGCCAATGCCTCGATCCCTCCGAGCGTTCCATCTCTCGAAAAGAATTCTTCAGCCAAGGAAACAAACAGACCTGTGAAGAGACCAGTAAGTACCGCCGCTAAAAATATCCGACCACTAATTCGCACCGAAAAGTCGTCTCGGGTATTAGTTCCTACTTCCGTTTTGAATAGGTTCAGTGTCAGGCATCATTTTATTTAACACGAAGTAGACAGGGCAGAATCGAGTCACTGGGCTAATAATCTGTAACCCTGCCACGATGCCAGCAATCCACAACCACTGTGTTGAGACTGTTGCTGCCAGTATCACGCTGAGCATGTTGGTAGCTCCGACAATTCCATCGTGTGCTCGAATCTTGTTTTGCATTTAAATCCTCTTTCCTGTTTAATCAAACTTCGTTATTTCGTAGATTAAACAATAAGACGATCCTGTGCAATTCTCCCTGAGTGCTCCTCATCCAGCTATGAGAAATCGGTAGTTTTCACGAACTCATAAAGACGAGGGAGGAACCCGGCTAGGTGTGTCATCTCGGTGTAGCAGTGGTTGATCAAGAATGGTCCCAGGAAATTAGGTGTACCTGTCGGAAGAATAAATCGACTGCGCATCTCACACCCTTTTCCAGTTCGGCGAACAGCGTGGATGAGTCGACCTTTCTGAGTGCCGCTCTCGTCGTCGCTACTTCCTGTAGTCGCACAGATCACAGTCCCATAATTGGCATTGTCGAGAGAGTCGGTATCTAAACCGATATCGCTTGGGTCATGAAATGTGATAGCGAGCCGAGATTGCAGAGTACCTATGTATTCATCGACCCAAGAGGTGTTGCCGATATAACGCTCCCGATCAGTCAGTCCCGATTCATTACTGAGGTCGTATCGCGGTTGGGCGAACAAATGGGCTTGAGGGTGCCATAGCTTGTATCTCTCCGTGCTGATTATGTGCCAGCCGAACCACCAGTCAATCATCTCGGGCGTAGTGTCAGGCCATGAGGTTTTGATTGCGATACTAAGCTCTCCGTTTGGACAGATAGCGAAACCATTCTCTAGGGGCAGATAGTCCGGTTCGAGGAGATCTCTGAGGTTTTCAAGGTTCATTCCCTCCATATCTTCCCTTAGTCCGACATTAATCGCATCTCGGATCTCTTCGGACAGGTCGGGAATATTCCAGTCAAAAAATGGCTTAGTGAATTTGTCATACTCATCTCTCCATATTCCGAGATGGGTGCTTCTGTCTGGGTCCAATGTTGTCTCGTGGGTTGTTTGAAACTTAGCGGGCAAGGTGTTTCCCTAGTCGTCTAAGTAGAGCCAAGCAAACTTCAAGATCAGGCACCTCGATGAACTCGTCGGGCCGGTGGGCCACAGCGATGTCTCCCGGTCCCCATAGAACTGCAGGAATGCCGGCTGCCTGAAAGAGGCCAGCTTCGGTTCCATAAGACACGACATCTACCGGTAGGGTCCCACCGTTCGATGACACTTCATCAGGTAGAAGAGCCTTCATCAGGTCAAGAGCCGGTGAGTCATCTTGCCATTCGAGACCGTTGATCTCGCAAACCATCTCAGTTTGGATTGAAGCTTCCGGATATACAGTTCGCATCTCGTCTAAAAGAGTGGCTTCTAATGTTGCCATTTGTTCCTTCACGAATGAAGCATCCTCAACCTGCACTGGTCTCATCTCCCAGTCGAAGCAGCAACGGTCAGCTACCACGCATCGCCCCTGTCCGCCACTGATCGTTCCCACATTGAAGGTGGTGGGTGGAGGATCATAAGGACTGTCACTAGGAGCTCGAAGAGTCATGTCATCTGCAAGACCAAGCAGACCGGAAATCCAGCGCATTGCATAGTGCACTGCGCTGACTGCCTCTGCAGGAACTGAACTGTGACCGTTCATTCCTGTCACTGTTGTCCGGTATTCGTAACAGCCTTTGTGTGCTCCTATGGTGCGGAGTCCGGTCGGTTCACCGATCACAGCCGCGGATGGTCGAATGCCACGCTCCGCGAGGTCATCCAAGAGAATAGGTGCTCCGTGGAAACCGTCCTCTTCGTCAAAGGTTAAAGCTATGTGTATCGGCAATCTCAGATCCAATGCCGCATATATGGGAGCCATAGCTAGTACACATGCCACGAACCCCTTCATGTCAGCCGTTCCCCTGCCGTAGACTCGACCCTCACGACAATCAGCTTTAAACGGAGGTGTCGTCCAGTCCGCTGGATTTACTGGGACAACATCTGAATGGCCTGAAAGTACTACACCACCTTCGATGTCAGGACCAATGGTGGCGAACAGGTTGGCCTTTGTGCGAGTGTCATCGTAGGTTAGGACTACCGTGGCTCCCAGAGATTCGAGACGGTCCTTAACATCTCCAATCAGATTCAAATTAGGAGTTAGAGCCACAGTGTCGTAAGCAATAAGAATGTCCAGCAAATCTAAAGCTTCCTCGACCGGTACCGCCTCAACATTCTCGATCATGACCAGACCTTACAATGCCGTTTACCAGCTTCCCACTTCCAGACTACGAGCTTCTCCTATTTCAACTCAATCTGAAGATGAGTTTGTCGTGTTCAAAGCAACCGCAAGTAGCCGCTAGTTCTCACATTCGCTATCTGTCACATTCTTTGCTTCTAAAGCCTTTTATCTCGATTCAGCAACCATGGCCAGATTTTTCAAAGTGGCTTCCATGCCTTTAAGATTGTGGGCGGCTCGGTCAGAAACACCACTAATGATCCAACCGATCTTGGCTCCCAACCATGTTCTGTTATCTGTCCACGACTCTGTCACGATACAACCGTCTTCGACCGCGTCTATCTGATAAGACCATTCACACCACTCTTTTCCACCCACCCGAAGAGAAAAGGACAATTTTTTTGGTGGTTCACATTCTGTAATTAAGACCTTCGTTGACCATTGTCGAAAACCGTTTTTGTTTTTCCCTCTGAAAATGGCGCCCTTTTCAACGCCGGTCACACCTTTTTCCCAGCGTCCTCCACTGTTTTCCGGAGAGAGATTTCCCATTGATTCGAGATCAGAAATAATTTCCCAGACTGCTTGTGGTGTAGCCGACATTCTTCTGTTTGTTTCAACCCTATCTTTCATAAACAATCACTTACCTTTTGTAGCTACTGGTTCAGGGTCAACAGCAGAGGCTTCAGTTAATTCCTCTGCATCGGTGTTCCAATCCTCATACTGAATTATCTGCATCTCTTGAAAACGTTCACGAAGCCACCCGTCACGGTGATCAAGAAGTCCGAGTTTTTTACAATTTGGAACAATTTTTGAGAACAACAAATGTTGAAAACGCTGCTGAGAACGTGTGTTTGAAAGCATCGTCTCTATTTCAGAATTCGAAACTCCAAAAGCTGGCCACAGTTCAGGATTAAGGCTTCGTCTTCTCATCAGATCACAAGCCTCAAATGCGAATTCCTGACGTTCTCTCAGCTCATCTCCGGAGAGCTCCTTATAAACCTTCTGTAAGGAGAGAATTCCGAATGCGACATGGCGAGCTTCATCAGCCATTACATAACGAATCAACTCTTTAAGTAACGGATCTCGAGTGGTTCCCATCATGAAACCAAAAGCAGCTAAAGCTAATCCCTCGATCACTACCTGCATTCCCAAAAATACGACATCCCAACGCGAATCGGCCAGAACCTGATCTATTAAGGTGCGAAGGTTTTCATTGATCGGATAAGTAGTTGGCATTTTCTCATCCAAATATCTGGCAAATGCTTCAACATGGCGAGCTTCGTCAACAACTTGAGTGGCTCCGTAATATTTCGCATCTATCCACGGAACTGCTTCAACAAGGCGAGCAGCAACCAATAAAGCTCCTTGCTCCCCGTGTAAAAAATTGCTTAACGAAGTGCACTGTGAGTGAACAGCGAATTCAACCCACTTGTCATCTGTCCATGAAGCGACTGGAGAACGATCAATATCAGCCAATGATCGGGCAGGAAATCCTGGAGGTACTCCGGATTCTTCTGCTTGTAAACGAATAAGTCTTTCAGGGTCAACATCAATAGACCAGTCCAGATCGTCACTAACGTTCCACTGGGAGCGTTTGGCTTTTTCATAGAGACGGTCAAGGCCACCTCCGTCACGGTCATAATCCCATGTAAAAGTGGTGTCAAAATCAGCTCTCACCCGAGCAACAAGATCCTCGAAAGACTTTGCATCCATGAATCGAAGTCTACAGAAAAGACTCAAAATATGATGGAACCCCTCCTATATGAAATATCTGGACGATTCCAACAAGTAATTATCTTAAAAAAATGTTCTTTCTGGCATTAAGTTGTAATGTTCGCTGATGTTTCAAAAAGGTTCCGCAAATAAAGGTACACGCTCGCCTGCTGGATTCTACGGATGGCATATGCTCGCGCTCGCTTCTCTTGTCGGCATCCTTACAGGGCCAGGTCAATCGGCTGCTGTCTCGGTTTTTCGTGAACATCTCTCTTCGGGTCTAGATCTTTCCGACTCGGCTATAGCCACCGCTTACCTAGTCGGCACATTGACATCTTCTGCTTTCCAACCAAGAATCGGAACTTGGGTTGACAATATTGGAGTAAAAAGAGCCACAATAACCGTCGGACTGCTATTTGCTATAGCTGTCGCACACATGTCAATGATCCATGGTGTTATCTGGTTGGCAGTTGGTTTTCTTGGAATCCGCATTCTTGGGCAGGGAGCTCTTAGTCTGACCTCAACTGTTGCTGTGGCACATTGGTTTAATATGCGTCGCGGTTTCGCTATGGGTTTGAAAACGACAGTGACTTTTAGTGGAATGAGCGCTGTTCCACTCATTCTGGCACTCACCATTGAGGCATGGGGTTGGCGACAAACCTGGCTGATAGCCGCAGCAACTATTCTTATAACTGTCGTACCGATCGCTTTTTTCGGGTATGTGGATCGACCTTCGGATCTGGGACAGGTACCTGATGGAGGCAAATATGAGGATCAAATTATTTCAGATAAGAGAGTTAAATCTGTAACTCGTGATGTGGCTATTCGCACAAGGACGTTCTGGACACTGGCGTCAGTAACTATCTGTAGTTCACTTTTTGGCACCGGTCTTATATTTCATCAGAGTAATATTCTCGGAGAAATCGGTTATTCAAACTCTGAGGCTGCCGCCATGTTCTTACCTACAGCTGTGGGTTCTATATTAGGAGGCCTAGGGTTTGGATGGCTCGCGGATAGATCTATCCGCCCCTGGCTTCCAGGCACTTCTGCCTTTCTGATAGCTGCAACAACTTTTCTCGGAGGCTCTGTCACTTCTTTCGGAGGAGTTATATGTTATGTCTTGCTTTTTGGCTTGGCAATGGGAGGGGTGGCTTCTTTAAACACTGCACTACTACCTGCACTTTTTGGAGTCGGACACATTGGCTCAATTACAGGGTCTCTCAGTTTTCTAAGTGTTCTAGCCTCTTCGATCGGAGCGCTCGCCTATTCATTAGGAAGTAACGTGTTCGGTGATTACCGAAGTACCAGTGTCGCATTCACGCTTGTTCCACTGTTTGTTGCATGTATAGCAATGATGAACCGTCGTTATTTCATTACAGAAAAATTTACTACGCCATAGAAGGAAAGAAACAGTAATACAAACCAGCATGTTTCACTTCAAGGCAACATCCGGCAAACCTTTTGCTTACTAGGTCACCTATTCAAAGCTTGTGAAAGCCCTTCAGGGTCATCAGTCCCGACCACGAGTCTTTTGCCGTTAACTTTGCGAATCTCAACACAACTACGTCCCCATACACGCCAAAGCCAACCACCTGAAATTCCTCTTATACCCGCGCCAACCCATCCTGAAATTTCAATGATTTCGTGAGAGACAATTTCACTTCTAGGTAGTCGGGTTCGAGGCCACCCGTATAAAAATCTGAATTCGAACTGTTCAAAAGTAACGACAGTGGTAGCTGACATGAATGATCGAATAAAAACAAAATAGATAACAAATACGGTGACAATGAGTATCCATGAAACACTCTTGGAAGTAAAAGATCCTGCAGCAATATTGGGTCCCACAAGGAACAAAACGCAAAAAATAAGAAAAAGCATTCTCCAATTTTTTGAAATGCTTTGAGTGTGTTCGTAAATCACATCTAGAAATTAGCAAATTTCAGCATGTATAGTTCAGATATGGCAGATTCAGATATTAAAGCAATGACAGCACAAATTCCTGGTGTGGATTTTGAAGAAACTTCTTTCACGAATCCTGTGCCTCTAAATGAGGCAATGGTAGCGATCGTCACATCTGCGGCACTCCATCATCCTGATGATGAGGAATTCACAATGCTCGATATTGGATATCGGGTTTTGGAATCATCAAAGCATGACTATGTATTGCGCCATTGGAGTCCCAACTTCGATCCAACCGGTTTCGCGTTGGATATAAATACTGTTTTCCCAATTGACCGTCTGCAAGAACTAGCTGACCAGAATGTAATCGGAAAAGTTGCTGAACAGCATCTTTCATATGCTGGAAATCAGTTCGATCTTTCTTCTATCCAGCTTGATAGCGGCCCTTCGGGGGCGCAGTTTCTAAAAGACCAAGGTGTCGATGTAGTACTTCTAACCCCTGTTTGACCTTTGTGCACACGTACCGTGAGTACGCTCGCACACATTTTTGAAGCCGCTGGTATGGCGACAATTGTTTTCGGGTCTATCAAAGAACAAGTGGAATCAACTGCACCTCCACGTGCGCTTTGTTGCGACTTTCCTCTAGGACGACCCCTTGGTGAGCCTCAGAATCCTGAGTTTCAACATAGGGTTCTCGAATCTGCTTTCCAATTACTTGAAGCTGAAGAACCTATTATTAAAGAATACGACGTTTCAATTCCCGATACCGCCGATGAAATTCTCGCCTGTCCCCTACCTCCAAGACACGATCCTGATTTACATCCTGCCTTAGATGAAGTGAGAGGTTTGCGTCCTGCATACGATCGGGCTATTGAAAAATATGGAAATCGAATTGGCATGGGGCGAACTGTTGATCTGGAGAATCTGGAAGAAGCAATCACAGCTCTGATCAAGATAACTGAGGGAACTCCATGGAAGGAAGCTGGTATACCTGGCTTTCCCTCAAGGGTCAGTCAAGACATTCGTGGATATTACGAAACTGCCGCTTTGGAACTTTCCGAAAACGCACCTAAAGCATGGGCGGGGACTCGTTGGTTTTTCAAAAATACAGAAGCTGGGAAGCTTCTCATGTCTGCACGTCAAACTATGGCCGACTCAGGGGCTAATCAACCTATATGGTTTTACATGGCTCCGGGAGACAGTTAAGTCTTGACTCACTTACTATGACTGAACATCTCTGGGACTTGACCGCTAATAACTTAGCCAGAAAGATTGCTGACGGTGAGGTTTCCAGTCTGGAAGTCATCGACGATCATCTGAGTCGGATCGAAGAGGTAAATGGTTGGTTGAACGCCATTACACGTGTTTTAGCTGACGAAGCCAGAGCCGCAGCTAAAGAAGCAGACAAAACCGTAGCCGCCGGCGATGAACTCGGTCCCCTACATGGTGTCCCTTGCACAATTAAAGAAAACATAGATGTAGCAGGTACTCCGACAACTCAGGGGCTTCCGGTTTTCGCTAATCTCATCGCCCCAACCGACGCTCCGCTCGTCGAACGCCTCCGTAAAGCGGGAGCGATCCCGATTGGTCGAACCAACCTTCCCGAGCTTGGACTGAGAGTAAGTACTGACAACCCTCTGCATGGTTTGACTCGTAACCCGTGGCATCCGGACCGGACAGCTGGTGGTTCATCTGGTGGAGAGGGATCTGCAATCGCATCAGGAATGTCACCTCTAGGACTTGGTAACGACATTGGCGGCTCTGTTCGCAATCCGGCTTTCTGCTGTGGTATTACAGCTCTCAAACCTACGCATGGGCGCCTGCCGGCTTTCAGCGTTTTTGAACACGATCAAAATCCTGCTTTATCCTCACAAATCATGCTCACTGATGGCCCAATGGCCAGATCAGTTTCAGATCTACAAACCGCTATGAAAATCTTGAACGGTCGCGACCCCCGTGATCCCAGATCTGTTGACGTTCCACTAAATGGTCCTGATGTCAAACGTCGAGCAGCTGTAGTTAAAAACGTCCCAGGTGCCGAATGCTCTCCGTCTGTGATCGAAGGAATTGAACGCGCTGCATCGTCTTTAGAGGAAGCCGGCTGGGAAATAGTTGAAAGCACTCCTCCCGGGATCGACCTCTGCTCAGAAATATGGGCTCATCTCCTGGGATCTGACGTATCACTTCTAATGGATGCTGCACGTCCGATCCTGAGTGAGGAAATGGCTAAAGCGCTAGATAGTGATATAACTGAACAGTTCTCCTCAGAAATGATGAACCCGAATGTGATACACACGGAAAGAACCCGTCTCGCTAGAGAATGGTCGATTTTTTTCGCTGAAAACCCTGTTGTAATCATGCCCACCTGGCCACAAGAACCATTCGAACATGGCGCTGACCTCCGTGAAGAATCCAGACATGAACTTATAGAAATACTGCGTTTTATCACGCCAGCGAATGTGCTCGGCTTGCCTTCCGTAGCTTTACCAGTTGGTGTATCTGAGGGTCTCCCTCAAGGAGTGCAATGCATCGCTGACCGTTGGCGTGATGATTTAGCTTTAACAGCAGGATCAGACATTGAATCTTCTCTGGGAGTAATCACTCCGATAGACCCAATTACTTCATGAAGTGTTTCTTAATTGATAAATATTTCGCCATCTAGATTTTGAATTTCATGACTAGAGGCGAAATTTTTTGTTGACACGGCCATTAACTCGTTTTCAAATGAGACAACTTGCGCTGAGCCTGATCGATTGTAGACAGCGTAACCATTGGTGAATTCGCGGATAAACAAACCTTCAATACTGTTGAAGAGTTGTCGTTTCTCTCCAACAGGAAGTCCTAGGTCAGCGTCCCAAAAGTCATACCAGTTGTGGTAATGGTCAGATGTTGGTTCAGCATTGTCGTCGCTGAACACAATATGTCCTTCGGAATGGGTTAAGGCAATAGTGGTGAACACCCTCATCCATTGCCGGTTTTCTGCAGAATCACGTTCTGAAACTTGTACACCTTCGTTCCCATAGTCGTAAACAACCCTCCAACCTTCCAGACAGTTGATCCGTGGTTTTTGTAAATTCTCAGACGCCCAGTGGAGTGTGTTTTCAACTTCAATCAAGTGTTCAACGGTGTACCCTTCCGAGTAGTCAGGTTTGTACAACTCCATAAACGTGCCGTTCACATACGGTGCAGATAAGGGAACTTTCCATTCGTTCGTGTTCACGAGAATCAAAAACTCATCACCAACCAGTTCCCGGATACGGCGCAGGATCGCCAATCGTGATTCGAGTTCTTCTTCCTGAGTCAGGTAGAAAGTTGACCAGTCCATGAAAGAAGCAGCGGTTCTGCTGTGTTCATTCCACCAGTCAAGGAAAATACCGTCGACTATGCCAGACTCTTTTAAAGAAAGTGCTTTTTGGGCGATCAGTTCAATGAGATCAGGTTTAGTAAAGTCAACTAGTCCCGCGAGTGCCTCTTCAGGTTCGATTACACCATCCTTGTCAGAATCTTCACCCCATCCAGGAATCGGATCCCCATTGGCATCCCAAAGCCAGAATGGAGAATCGGGCGGGTAATGACCGTATTCCCAAAACTCAAGATCATCCTCGTCAAGTTCAATGGTCGCATCCCTGTATTCCACTGATATCAATGTCTTAATTTTCGGGTTGAGGTTTAAAAGTTCTTCCTTCAGTTGTCTGGCTTGGGTTAATGCAGGGTCGCTGTTGGTATCGACGAGAGTCGTGGATAGTCCTTGATATGGCTGGTCTTGTGTTGTTTCCCAGAGGAGTTTGGATGCCCAAGGTCCGCCCCAGTAGAGATCATGTCGGGCGATGTTCTCAACTGTCGTAGAATCTGGACGATTTTGTACACCCATCCATGGTTGACAGATTTTTGGGAAACCTGACACCAGCCAAGGGATCTTATTTTCGATGCCTGCATCTTCACAAGGATCATGTCCTTGCGGATGGGTATCGGCGAGCATCTGAGAAAACTCGATCGAGGTCACATGGCAAAGAAGATACAGACCTGCTTCCTCTAAAAACTTCATGACATCATGATGAATGTCTCTGCCATTCGGATTTTTAGCTAATTCGAAAATCCCGTCTCTGCTGTAATAGTTATCTTTAGGGGTTGGACCACCAGTAAAAGTTGTCTCCTTGATTCCTCTTTCAGCTAAAGGTGTCACAAAAGAGTTCCATGTCATTTCGTCGAGATCTTCTATGTTGTACATCAACTGGTTTCTTATCCCAAACATTGTCGCCATGACACGATGAAACGCTTTTTCGTCGCCGCTCATTCCTGTGGTGGAGTTTTCAAACATCTCATCCCCATCAAACGCAGGGGTTCCTCTTGCTGTAAGGGTCTGACCCGCAGAATTTATCGCTACTGCGTTATCAACTGAAAAAAGCTCCTCTCCGTTGAGGTCAACGATTAAGTCACTATCGGGTTTTAAAAAATTCTTATGAGGTTCCCCTGTGAAAACACAGAACCCAGTTTCGTTGATAATGCACGAGTACCTGTCCGGCGGTCGTGTGGACGGCTTTGTTGGTTTTGAAGGGCTCGATGAAGCCACTGTTGTGACAGTCGTACTCGGAGCAACAGTCGTACTCGGAGCAACAGTCGTACTCGGAGCAACAGTCGTACTCGGAGCAACAGTCGTACTCGGAGCAACAGTCGTACTCGGAGCAACAGTTTTAGAAGTTTCGCTACAGGATGGTAGCAATAGGAGCAGGCAAACGATTATCGACAACCTTTGCACAAGCACATTATCAAAGTTTAGAAATGACCTTCGCATCAACCCTATTGTGTCAGAAATTTCTGACAGGCTCGTTGTAGAAAATAATTTCGCTCTGATATTAATCTTTGCCAGGTTTTTTGAATGCGATTTTTGGCACGAACTTAGCTAAGTCGCGTCCATGCGATCCGTGATTCTTGTGTACACCTGAGTAACTTTTTCTGATCCGAGAGTGTCGCTTATCTCCATCCGGTCACTCGCGGTGATCCGACGTCGTAATTCCTTCATTGCTGCCTCGAAGGCACCTTTTGACCCGTCAGCTAGTTCGTAGACAGCCAGATATGGGAATCTGATGGGCCATGGTCTGCCGGTCATGTTCATACCGGTCTCTTTGTAACGTGAAGCTGCGGAAAACCCTGGCACACCTAAAACCTCTGGTAGGTGAACTTCTTGATACCAACGGTTGAACTCTTCATCTTCTTCCTCTGAAGCTGATTCTGTGAATGGCATGAAAACAGTTTCGGGTATGTCATCGTGGCCGCCGACTCTTGGCCCTGTTTCGATGTAATACATTGATCTCACATTTTCGCGGTCGATTGTATCTGGTGGTGACCGGAGCATTTCGTTGGCTTCTATACGTCGCATGTGTTCATCAGATACAGCCTGAAGTGCATCTAAATCTTCGACTTCGAGTTCATACAGAGCCATGTATTCCTGATCGAATGTTCTTTCTCCGGAGAAGGCTTTGTATCGGGTTGCTCTGACGTAACCGGGTACGGCTAGAACATCAGGTAGATGCACGTTGGTGTACCAGTCGTTATAGGCTTCATCTCTTTCTGGTGAAACAGAACCGCTTAAAACTATTAACAATGAGCGCATCAGACTTTTATAACATCGGCCTTTTAGTTTTCAAAATCTAAGAAATCGGGTTGTTTGGTTCAACTCCAGAGGCTCCACCATTTAAAGGAACTCCTAGAATTACCCGTGTTTTGAAAACTTTGTCTATCAGTCTTTGTTTCTTCGGATCCCAAATAGGCCATAGGTAGTCAATCAGTTCGATAATGTTACCTATTCCCGTTATCCCACCTACTAGACCTGGAACTAGCCAACGGCCCACTCCTCTGGCTCCACCAGGAACTTTGCCTGACTCGGCATCCACCAGACAAATACCTTGGCTTCTTTTACCAGGAGTAGTACCGGTATCACCCTGGCAGTAACCGAAAAACCATCCAGACCAAACCAAAGCCGCTATACCCATAAGAATTCCCAATACAAGTAGCGTGGTTGACCCGCCAGAAAAATCGAACTCTTCCCAGAAGTCGTCATAAGCGACCACGAAGCTTGTGATGATTAGAACGCCTGGTATCAAACAAACTGCTAGAAAAATCAAAAAATCGACAATTGCCGCCTTGCCACGAGTCCACCAAGATGCTGCTTCTTGACTAGAAAAATCTTCACTCATTTAACAACTCTCCAAAATAATTTATTACTTAGTTGCAGGTAATGTAGCAAGAAAAACTATAAAAGCTAAGAATAGTTAACAACATGAAAAATTAAAGACCTCTTCAAAGAGATGGCCACAATGTTTATAATCTGGACGATCGAGTTGTCATGGTCATCACCATAGTTGAAAACTGAACTTGCAGTTGATTGAAAACATGATACAAAATCGTTCTAAATAAATAGAAAGGTCTTTCGAATGACTTATATGAGTGGACTGATAGTTAGAGCTTCTGACACGAACCGGCTAGTCGCTGATCTGGAATCTTTCGGACGCGAAGCTTTTCAAGAAGCTGGTGCAGCAAATTTGTGGGTTACACAAAACGTTATGGCCGGTGAAGGAGCTGGGGAGATAGGAATTGCATGTGATTGGGAAACTGTTGATGCAGCTGTCAAAGCACCCGATGATATGCGTGCAGAGCCAAGATTTGTTGAGGCCATGCAGGCTGCAGGAATTCAAACACTTCGTCGCAGCCTCTTAATAATAAATGCTGAAAGGGGAACTCTGGATGGCGAATTCGGAAGCATGATTGTAAGCGCTGGAGCACCTGCTGATCAGGCAACCATGGATGCTAGTGCGGACGCGATCTGGGGACACATGGAAAAAGGTGCAAATGGTATCCGTTGGGGTCAGGGAATCGCCGCCGGAGCATTGACAGGCATGTACATAACTATTTCAACCACTGATTCCCTTGATGATCTGATGGCAGCGAGCAATGAAATGTTCGCTGACCCGCAGATTCTAACAATGATGGGAGAACAAGGTTTTCAACTAATTCAAAGAGCGATGTTCAGACGCCTCGCTTAAGGAACCTGTGGCCTCTTTTTGAAAATAGAAACATTAGATTGCCGTTAGGGCAAACTTGGTTATGAAAAAGTTGGTTCGCTTCATAATCATGCTTTCAATCCTTTCGGCATGCGGTGACACTTCTGAAACTTCCACAAAGTCTCAGGCGTCTATTCCAACTACAACCTCAGAAGTACTTCAAGAATCTGATTTAAAGCGTCTGGAACCTTTGCCTCTTTTAGCGATCCGTGTAAGTGAAGCAGAACAGCCAATGGTTTTAATCAGCAAGCCTGACGGGAACGGTTTTCTTCTAGGTGAGCGGAAAGGTCAGATAAAAACCTCGGAGATAAACGACGACGGGTCTTTGAGTGTTGGTGAAACGCTGCTCGACTTGTCCGATATGGTGAGTACTGCCGGTGAGGGCGGCCTTCTTGGAATGGCTTTCTCGAAAGATGGAACTGAGCTTTTTGTCAACTACACGGCTAAACCTATGATGACCAGGGTGTCTTCTTTTACTTTTGTTGATGGCCTTCCAAGTGCTGCTGTGGAAAACGAAAAGAAGATAATTGAGATCCCTCAGCCTTACCCGAACCACAACGGTGGTCACCTATTAGTGGACAGTTACGGTCACCTGCTTGTTGGTTTAGGTGACGGAGGAGCTGGCAATGACCCCCACGGTCACGGTCAGGACACTTCAACTTTTCACGGTTCGATTCTGAGATTTAACCCGAATACGCCTAAGGGGACTCCTTACATAATCCCATCTGACAACCCTTTTGTTGGAAGTTCTTCCGATTTTCTTCCAGAGATTTTCCTTTACGGTTTGAGGAACCCTTGGCGTTTTGATTTCGATCCTTCCAACGGTGACCTTTGGATAGCTGATGTTGGTCAAGACCGCCTTGAGGAAATAAACCTTCTCCCAAACGACTCCTACACAGACGGGGCTAACTTCGGGTGGGCTTCCATGGAAGGCACATTAAAACGTCCCAATTACAAACCCGACGTCAACTATCACGAACCTGTCCACGAGTACGAACACGGTGATGGACGCTGTTCGATTATCGGAGGGGTTGTGGTGCGTGACGGGAGTCTTGAAGGGCTTGAAGGTTCGTTCATTTATAGTGATCTTTGCGATGGGAAAATTCGGGCTCTTGTATTCAACGGGGAACAGTGGGTTGATCATGACCTTGAAGCTTTTGTTGAACTTCCGATCTCCTTCAGTAGAGCTTCAGATGGAAGAATTTACGTATTGTCAGCGACTGGCGGAATTTTTCGTCTAGAAGGAAAAGATGAGTGACATAGAAATTTTTAGTAACTACCTATCTGAGGAAACTGGTCTCGCCACGGTTAGTACAACCCAGGCAGATGGAAGGGTTCTCTCAAGTGTCGTCAATTGCGGGATGATCAAACATCCGCTTACGGGTGACACCTGTGTAGCTTTTGTTTCCGGCAGTAAGGCCGCCCGGTTAAGACACATAGACCGTGGATCACAAGTTACTGTCAACGTGAGACGCGGGTGGATTTGGAGTTCAGTAACCGGACCTGCGGATTTGATAAGACCTGAAAGTCTTCCGGAAAGCATTGATGCAGAACAAATGAGGCTTCTACTGCGAGAGGTTTTCCATGCAGCTGGTGGAGTGCATGATGATCTGGAGGAATACGACCGGGCAATGGCTCAAGAAGAACGTGTCGTGGTTTGCATTACCCCTAAACGAATTCTGGGAAACCCTTAGTTTAAAATAAATAAAACACGTTGTTTTTGAGAATCATTCTCATTAATATCCTATCATGGAAATAATACTTATATCACTGGTCATAATCGCTGCTTCAGCTATCCCTGGATTTACTCCTACTCTTTTTGCCAAAAGATTTTCTATTGACACTCTAGGAAAGTTGACAGGAGTAGCTTCTGGTCTCCTACTCGCTTCTGCGATCCTCATAGTTCTACCTGAAGGATTTCATCTCTCAGCTGAAGCAGCTAAAGGCAAAGAAGCATTCGCTGATAAGCCTCTTATTCTCGGCATAGCAATTCTCGCTGGTTTCATTTTTATGCTCATACTCGAAGGGTTCGGTGTGGGTCACGCTGTACACGAAGAACACCATGACCATGAAGAGGGGCACGGCCATCAACACGTTCATCACCCCACTTCTGGTCCTCTTTTGACAATTGGTTTGTCAGTTCACGCATTAGCTGACGGTGTTGCTATCGGAGCTGCAGCTGCTTCTGGTAACTCTACTTTTTCCGCTTTAGTGGCAACAGCAGTACTCGTGCATAGGATTCCTGCTGCTCTTAGTCTCGGCCTTTTCTCCTTACATCAGCCTGGAGAAAAAAGTACAACCACACAACAGATTTTGATATTCACGGCTGCCTCTCCCGTAGCGCTCATCATCTCCTACTTTGCCTTAGATGGTTTGAGTGACTCTGTTCTTGCTTTGGTATTACTGTTCTCTGCTGGAACTTTCATATACGTGGCTACCGTCGATACTTTGCCAGAAATCCATAATCTAGAAACTGGTAGAAAATCAGCTCGCAACGTTGCCATTAGTGCTGTTGTGTTCTCTGCTTTAATACTGCTACTGCAAAGCGTTGGGATTGAACACAGTCATGATCACGGCCACGAAGAACATCATGGAATACACGATGAACACGATGAACACGATGAACACGATGAACACGATGAACACGATGAACACGATGAACACGATGAACACGATGAACACGATGAACACGATGAACACGATGAACACGATGAACACGATGAACATGACGAACATGACGAACATGACGAACATGACGAACACGCAAGTCTAGTTATTACCTAACT
>Ga0206683_10001501_pt1 | contig 16145 bp, 18 predicted proteins | sample M280m12015metaG_FD_155483 | JGI IMG/M metagenome (GOLD analysis project Ga0206683, IMG submission 155483) | Ammonia-oxidizing marine archaeal communities from Monterey Bay, California, United States - M2 80m 12015 | ecosystem: Environmental > Aquatic > Marine > Intertidal zone | place: USA...
AAAGTTATACTTGATGCTTATGCAGAAGCTATTCGGCAGCGCTACCGATTTTTTAGTTATGGCGACGCTATGTTTATTTACTAAATAGTATTGAGAGAACTATCGTATATCGGAGATCTTTGATTCTAAGCTGTAAGACAGCATCTCATCCCGAAGGATATTCTGATATACTACCCGGCTCTGTATCAGATTCATTCAAACCGCTTAATTTTTAAAACTATAGAAGGACTTTTAGATAATGAAAGCACCCGTGCGCGTTGCTGTCACCGGAGCAGCAGGACAAATTAGTTATTCGCTCTTATTTAGATTGGCAGCTGGAGAAATGCTGGGTACTGATCAGCCCATTATTCTTCAGTTACTTGAGATTACCCCTGCTTTGGAAGCGTTACAGGGCACTGTGATGGAAATCGAAGATTGTGCTTTTCCATTGGTTGCAGGAATCGTGCAAAGCGATAATCCTGAAGTGGCATTTAAAGATGCGGATTATTGTGTGCTGGTAGGCGCCAGGCCGCGCGGACCTGGAATGGAGCGCAAAGATCTGCTTGAAGCGAATGCTCAAATTTTTTCTTTACAAGGCAATGCTATAAATAAAGTAGCTAGCCGTGACGTTAAAGTTCTGGTTGTAGGTAATCCGGCGAATACCAACGCGTTGATCGCCTATCGCAATGCTCCAGATTTGGAACCCGGTCAATTTACCGCCATGACGCGTCTGGATCACAATCGCGCGATTGCGCAACTTGCGAACAAGACCGAAAATCATAATACCGATATCAATGGCATGATTATTTGGGGAAATCATTCAGCTACTCAATACCCAGACCTTCATCATTGCTCTGTTGGCGGCACGAATGCCTATGAACTGGTGAAGCAAGCTTGGGTTTCTAATGAATTTATTCCTACTGTGCAACAGCGCGGGGCAGCTATTATTAAGGCGCGAGGCCTATCAAGTGCCGCTTCTGCCGCAAATGCTGCAATAGAACACATGCGGGATTGGGCTCTAGGGACTGACGGAAAGATAGTAAGTATGGGAATATACAGCGATGGGAGTTATGGCATCGAAGAAGGATTGATCTACTCTTTCCCTGTAACCTGCGTAGATGGGCGTTATGAAATTGTCCAAGGTTTAGGTATAAACGATTTTAGTCGAGGACTCATGTCTGAGACAGAGCAGGAGTTGAAGGGCGAAAGAGATGCGATAGCTGGGTTACTCCCGTGAATAGCTAATTCGGCTTGAAGGATTTGTGATACAAGTCAGCATTTGTATGCAGGCTAAGAAAAGCACAAATTATTTTGGGGTATAGGACTAACTATGAGTTTTGCCTCTCTTACTAGAATCAGACGAAATCAATTCTGGGTTTTCCAGTTTGTAGGTTGGGCTGGCGTTGTCGTAATACTCCTTTTGTTAAGTCTTTTATTTAATCCGCCCACCACCGGATACTTGATTCCACTTGCATCTGTATATGTAAGCAGCGCAGTGGTCGCTGTAATTTTAACCTCGGTTCTTCGTCTTCTTTATCGTCTCGCTTGGAATAGGGGATTCATACTGCGTTTTTTATTGCTGGGTTTGGCTCTTTACTCGCGGCCGTATTTTGGCAGCTAACTTTGGACTTTTTAGAGCTCTTTTTTTTAGACACCGAATCCATCAATACTGCATGGTAGCCGGTCAGCCAGCAACTGATTTGGTCAAAGCTTCTTGGATTGTCGAAAACTTAATCCCCACCGTGCAACAGCGAGGGGCAGCCATTATTAAGGCCAGGGGTTTATCCAGCGCGGCTTCTGCAGTCAATGCAACTATAGAGCATATGCGTGATTGGGTGAGTGGAACAAATGGGGGGATGGTTAGTATGGGAATATATAGTGATGGAAGTTACGATGTTGAGGAGGGGCTGGTATTCTCTTTTCCAGTTACTTGTGAGGGAAGAAGTAACTCGGTGGTTAAAGGGCTTTCAATTAACGATCTGAGTCGAGAGCTAATCAAAAAAACCGAAGTAGAGCTTAAGGAAGAGAAAGAATGGGTTTCAGCTTTGTTACCGTAGAGATTTCAATGCAAGTGCTATCGGATTATCCTACAAAAGATGAAAAATAATGCTTTGGCGGTGATAAGAGGCAATCCGTTTTGGTCTTACCAGATAGCGGGTTGGTCGATTTGGTTTAGCCTTTTGGTTGCGGGCACCTTTGCTTTTGAACCAAACAGTTATCTTTTTGCCCGCTCTGTAAGTTATTTCTCCATAGCGGCTCTTGGATTCATATTATCCTCAGGGCTTCGGTATTTGTTTAATCTTGTATCTGGGTTTCGCCTCATAGTTCGCTCATTGATGTGTTTGCTATCTATTTCTATAGCCTCGGTATTGTGGCCAGTTTTAATTGTTACTGCTGGGCGAATGGTTTCCCTAGATTGGGCGGGGCTCGCGAGTTCTGGAGTAATTCCTCAGGAACCATTCGATGCTATTTTAGATCTAACGTATCCCGTTTTTTTCATATGGGGAGGGCTTTATTTTGTTATCAAATTAATGCTACTTCTCCAGTTAGAGCGGGAAAAGGTATTACGGTCTGAAGCTCTAGCCCATGAAGCTCAATTATTAATGTTGCGTTACCAACTCAATCCACATTTTTTGTTTAACACGCTGAACGCTATTTCGACGCTTGTCCTCTCCAAGACAACTGATCAAGCGAATGAAATGGTGACAAAGTTAAGTAAGTTTCTTCGATACTCTCTCGATCACTCTCCCTTAGATCGGGTAAGCCTGGCTCATGAGCTAGAGACTTCTAAACTTTATTTGGATATCGAGAAAGTTCGTTTTGCAGAGCGCTTAAAATTACAGTTCGATATAGAAGTGAGCGCACAAGTGGCATTAGTGCCAACAATGCTGCTGCAGCCGATTATCGAAAATTCAATTAAACATGGTATTACTAAGGTCGAATCTGGAGGTACGATTAGTATAAGAGCTCGCGAAAACGGGAATTTTTTGACTCTTGATGTCACCGATGACGGTCCTGGATTACCTGAGGAAGACGCTGAGGCAAGATTGTCTCTTTCCAAAGGAGTAGGTATCAGTAATATTAGGAACCGTTTGAAAGAAATTTACGGAAATGACCATAAATTAGTGTTTGCAAATACCAAGCCCAGGGGCCTTAAAGTTACAGTGGTAATTCCTTATGAATCAGAGTGAATCAAAAAAATTGAAAGCAATTATTGTTGATGATGAAGAGTTGGCGCGACAAGGGCTGTCTATGCGCATTGAGCAATATGAAGACCTTGAAATCGTAGCAGAGTGCCGGAATGGGAAAGAGGCTATTGCTGCCATAATAGAGCATGAGCCAGATGTCGTATTTCTCGATATTCAAATGCCAGGTATGACTGGCTTTGAAGTAATCAATGAAGTGCAAAGCGATGTTATGCCAATGGTAATTTTCGTGACAGCTTACGATGCTTTTGCGATAGATGCATTTAAAGTGCATGCAATCGATTATTTGTTAAAGCCTGTTGAAGGAGAGCGTTTGGCAAGAGCCATCGATCGCACTAAACAGCAAAGGGAGCAAAAAATTGCTGTTCCTGAGAAGCAGAAATTACTGGAGCTCGCAGTAAGCCTTACTGGGAAGTCGGCTTCGGCTATTGGAGAGCTGCTTGATAGTGAGGAAGACATTGTCGATCGCGCTGATCGTCTTGCAATAAAGGATGGGTCGTCAATTACATTCGTGCCGGTTAAGGATATCGATTGGATCGATGCGGCTGGAGACTACATGTGTGTGCATGCGAAAAATGAAACTCATATCATGCGCACAACCATGAAGGAACTAGAAGCCAAACTCGACCCTTCGATTTTTCAAAGAGTGCACCGATCCACTATCGTAAATACAGAGCGAGTGGAAAAGGTCTCATCCCATATCAATGGTGAATTTCATTTAACCCTGAGTTGTGGTTCATCATTAAAGATGAGTAGATCTTACAAAGGGAAAGTTAAACACTTTTTTTAGTTATTTGTGCTGTATATGGTTCAGTGGAAGTTCTGTAGAATTTATGACTTCTCGCAAAATGAAGCTGGAATGCACATCAGTAACCCCCTCAATGCGAGTAATTTTGTTCAATAAGAACTCTTGATAATACTCCATGTCTGGTACAACAACTTTTAATTGGTAGTCTGCTGACAGACCTGTGATTAGTAGGCATTCAATTACCTCGGGATAGCTTTTCACCTTTTCTTCAAAAATTTCGAATCGATCTGGTGTGTGTCTATCCATGCTTATTTGGATTAGAGCGGTAAGTTTTAATTCTAGTTTGGAAGCATTTAGCAATGTTACCTGTCGATCAATAATTCCCAGGTCCCTCAACTGTTTTACTCGTCTAGCGCAAGGTGTTGGTGAAAGACCTATTGCCTCTGCCAGTTCTAAGTTAGAGATAGCTCCATTTTTCTGCAACTTCTGCAGGATGCGGGTATCCAACTTATCTAGAATCATAAGAATTTTGATTTAAATTAGATAGAAAATCTTATGATATAATTAAATTTAGAGAAAATAAACACAAATTAAATATAATATAGTTATCTTAACTAAGAAACACTTAATTTAATAGAATAAGTGTGTAGAATAACTACAGATATTTTACTATAGTTCTGATACCCGAGCTGGCGGCTTGGATAAGGGTTAAACAGGCCCAAGCCCCGCGACAGCAACCTCAAAAAGGTCGGAGCAATAAGGTCAAATGGATAAGCACTTCTGTAGTGCAAGCATTATGGTCTGGGAGCCCGCGTAAGAATCTGCTTGCGTTGGCAAAGCTAGGAGCAATCTGATGGATAGAAATCGATTCGATCATAGAAAGTACAAACCCTTTCAACAGATCGATATTAGTGATCGTACGTGGCCGGCCAATGTGATTAAAGAAGCGCCGACTTGGTGTAGCGTTGATCTGCGTGACGGAAATCAGGCATTGATTGAGCCTATGTCTGTTTCCCAGAAAAAAAAGATGTTTAGCCTGTTAGTTGAAGTTGGTTTCAAGGAAATTGAAGTTGGATTTCCCGCAGCTTCGCAGCCTGATTTTGATTTCGTACGCAGTCTTATAGAAGAAAATAGAATTCCGGATGATGTCACCATCCAGGTATTGACTCAGGCCAGAGCCGAACTAATACAACGTACTTTTGAATCATTAAAAGGGGCAACTAAAGCAATTCTTCATGTCTATAATTCCACTTCCATTGTACAAAGAGAGAAAGTTTTTAGAACTGACAAAGCTGGGATTGTAGAAATTGCGGTTAATGGTGCCAAAGAAGTTAAAAAGTGTGCAGCGCTGCAAGCAGAAACAGAATGGACTTTTGAATATTCGCCGGAAAGTTTTACTGGCACTGAAGTGGATTTCGCTGTTGAGGTGTGTGATGCCGTAAATGAAGTTTGGCAACCAACACCTGAAAAGCCAAGCATTATTAATTTACCCTCTACTGTAGAAATGGCTACGCCTAATATTTATGCAGATCAAGTAGAGTGGTTTTGTCGTAATATTAAAAATCGCGATTCGGTTATCATATCTTTGCATACTCATAATGATCGTGCCTGCGCTGTGGCAGCTGCTGAGCTCGCAGTAATGGGTGGGGCTCAGCGAGTAGAAGGCACTTTGCTGGGCAATGGAGAGCGCACCGGTAATATGGATATTGTGGTAATGGCAATGAATCTCTATAGCCAGGGCATTGACCCCAAGCTGGATCTGCACGACATGGATCGCATCGTGTCAATAGTTAGAGAGTGCACTCAAATAGATGTGCATCCCCGTCAAGCTTATTCTGGCGACTTGGTCTTTACTGCATTTTCTGGTTCGCACCAGGATGCGATTAAGAAGTGCTTAGATATCTATGAGGAGGGTGCTCCTTGGGAGGTCGCGTACCTACCAATCGATCCTCGAGATATTGGTCGTACTTATCAAGATGTAATCCGAGTAAATAGTCAGTCAGGCAAGGGTGGTGTCGCTTATGTGTTAGCAAGCAAATTTGGCTTCCAATTACCCCGCTGGCTGCAAATAGAATTTAGTCGTGTCGTACAAAAAGTTACAGAGGAGCTCGGTGGTGAAATTAACCCAGATGAAATATGGGAGTTGTTTAATAGCCACTATCTTAATAATGAGAAAGTCATCAGCTTGGAAAATTTCACCATTGAAAAACAAGAAGGGCGAGAGACTTTCAAGGCGAATATAGATTACTTTGGCAAAGATATTGCTATTAGCGGAGAAGGCGACGGTGTACTTGATGCCTTCGTTGAAGCATTGAAAAAAGCAATAAATATTGACTTTGAAATCATGGAATATGGCGAACATGCCCTGGGTCAAGGCGCAGACGCTGAAGCTGCAACTTATATTCAAATACGTTGCGAAGGCCGACGTTATAGCGGCGTCGCCATAAGTAAGGATATCATCGCCTCATCCCTGAATGCGTTTATGGGTGCCGCAAGTCAATTATTGCAGGAACAACATGCCGCCGCTTAAAAGCGGGAGCTAATTTATTGAGCACTGTGCCTGCTTCATGCCGATGGGGCCTAGTATTAACCTTCACAAGGTGGCTATTAGTAAGGATCGGCTGCGCCTGCAGTCGGTCGCCAACCCCCTGTCAAATATATGCAGAATGCAAACTTTTTAGTAAGTCCTTGCGACTAAGTCTTCAAAACCAGTATTCTTCGGTTTTTCAGACACTTACTCTGCCCATATATTCTGGCACGTAAGCTAATTTTTCGTAGTGCGGGAAGCTATGAGTTTAACCGATGAAGACGAAGCGTTAATAGCTGCAGCTCTTAATGGATCACCGCTCGCCTGGGAAAAACTAGTAAGGCGCTATGAAAGCAAAATTTATAATCATGGTCTCCGCCTCATGGGAAGCAGTTCTGATGCAATGGATCTAATGCAAGAAGTTTTTCTTGGAGTTTATCGGAACCTACATCACTTTCGAGGTGACGCGAAATTTAGCAGTTGGATTTTTCGGATTGCCCATAATAAAGCTATCGATATGAATCGTCGTAAACGTTTGATGACAACACAAACTCGAACAAGCGATCAGGAAGAATTAGATTTTCTCGATTTGGTTCCGGGTGAAACAAATATAGAGCCAGATAATATGGTTAGTGAGCAGCAGCAGAATAAGCGAGTCCTTTCAATGCTGGCTAAACTGCCTCTTGAGCAAAGACTAGTCGTTGAATTAAAAATGTTTCAATCACAAACCTTTGAAGAGATTGCTAATCTGCAAGATATATCTGTGAATACAGCGAAGACCCGTTTTTACACAGCACTTAAAAAATTAAAAGTTGTCTCGGAGGAAATTCATGCCTTGCCCTAAGACTCAACATATATTGCAGGAGTATTTTGCCGATGATTTAGAATCTTTGGCGAAAGAAAAGATAGAAAGCCATTTACTTGTCTGTGAGCACTGTAGCAATGAATTGGAATCATTGCTTTTGACTCAAAATACTCTCAACCAATGGAAAAATGAGCGCACCCCACATTGGAATAGGGGAATGGAATTATTTCGACGTGAACATCAGGCCCCCATCTCAGGGTTTAGCCTCTGGCATCGTTTGCAATGGGCACCTACCATTACTTGTTTTGCAATGATGTTAGTGCTTTTACTGAACGTAAATTTCATTTCCAGCCAAGAAGGGTTCTCAGTTTCATTCGGCTCCACTAGCGACGATAGTTCTGTAATTGAAGAGCGTTTAGTTGCCTTTCAGGAAGAGCAGCGACTGGCAATGGATGCATTAGCTGCGCGAGTAGAAGATAGGCAAGTTAGTAATAATATTGAATTGCTACAAACGGTTTTGGATCAAAATCAGCAAACTACTGCTGAAAATTTAAATCGAATCTATGTGTTTTTTGAGCAGCAAAGATTGCGTGACCTCGAAGATATGCGGATAGGCTATCAAGATCTAGTGGATAACGACTATGAAACGATTCGTTCACTGCAGCAACTCGCTCAATTTGTAAGTTATCAAAGCCCTGAAAGATAGGAAAAAAGGTAGATAGAGGCAATGAATAAACTTTCGGTTGTTTTTAGTCTGATAGTGGCTTTTCCCTCAGCATCATTAACACATAGTCAGGATGCCAATTTTAGTGACCTCCAAGTAAACATCGATATTTTTACTGGTGTCATGGAAGATGCGTTAGAACTTGATCACAATACGGGGTTGTTCGGAATGCGCTTGGGCGGTATTTATGCAACCTATCTAGTTGGACAAGGTGTGCTCTTTGAGGTGCGGACACCTTTGGCTAATGAGCGCAACCGTTTAAGTTTGGCGTCCTTAAATTCGGCCATGCAGCCACTACAACCAGGCGAAAACCCATTCGAAAGGATTAGACTACAAACTAGTCCTCTAACTTCACCGCAGCAAGAAACTGATAGCCCAGAAGCTTATGGTTTGTATCAGAATATGATGGAGCGTATTTCCAAGGTCGATTACTCTATTGCTGTAAGTAAAGCGATAGAACAAGCCTCGGTCTCTGCGAGATCACTTAGAACACTAGGTAACGTAGACGATGTTGAGTACGAAGAATTGCAAGTTGAATTAGAAGTAATGCGGGAGAACATGCAGGAAAATATTGATCAAATCGGAGCATTAGAACAAGAAATTCGTGCTGCTAGTGCTGTGACGGATCAAGCTGGTAGTGACGAATCAGAAGTAAGCTTTCGGCTAGATCAATTGCTAGGGAAGATAGAACCCCTTAGGCAGCGAGCTATCAATAAAGCTGTTGAGCTAAAAGCTGAAACTGAGCTTGCTGAACAGCGTTATATTGCTCGTTGGTATGATGAGGTCAGTGAATTTGAGCAGAATTTGTATGTGGTTATGTGCAATTATGGGTCAACTCTGCGTGCTTTACCAGAAGATGAGAATATCTCAATCATACTAAAAGGGTTGGGTGAAGATACGGAAACAACAACGCGACGGCCTGACAAGATTCACATATTACTCAAGCGAAATGTTCAAGAGTGTCAACAGGGTGAAATTGATATTGCCGAATTAAGAGGGCGCTCTGAGAATTACAGTTACTAGATCAAACTAACTGAGAAAGCATCTGCCGACTAAGCATGCTAAAGACTCGATTAGCTGATAAGGACTTTGCCGTGGATACTAGCATCATGAATATGAAGCAAAATTAATAAATGTGAAGTTTTTACACACTTTAAGAAAGCAGAAATTTGGCTTGGTCTTCCCTTAGAATATTAGATAAAATGCGCACCCTGTGGTTTGAGGGACGGCGTTGATTTATGTGCGCGTTCTAACCAACAATTAAAAAGCTCTAAGAAGCTTGGATTAAGGGGATATAGATGGACTGTCCGAAGTGCAATTTTGAAATGCTGGAAATGAAGATCGAGACCCTTCACGGTCAGGTGGTCATTGATAAGTGTAACAGTTGTAAGGGTCTATGGTTCGATAATGGTGAAGCTGAGCAGTTGAAAGGTGGCTGGATGGCGGATTTTGCGGATAGTGGAGACCCCAGTGTGGGTAAGACTTATAATACTGTTAGGGACATTAAGTGCCCTCGTTGCGGAAAGCCCATGACGAAATTAAATGATCCAAAACAAGGTCATATAGAGTATGAGGCTTGTGCTGAACATGGCATGTTCATGGATGCTGGAGAGTTTACTGATTATAAGCACGAAACATTATTAGATATTTTTCGTGATGCCGTTGCTTCACTAAAACGCAGCTAGGTTTTTAGCTCCTGATAATTTAGATTTAGAAATGCCATCTGGGGTGATTCCAGATGGCATTTTTTATGGCTGCCGCACTCGGTGTAGGAAATTTGCCGATATCAGTCCAGTGTGCTTCTTCGTTGTGGAAGTCAGACCCCATAGAGATGAATAAAGATGCAGATTCTGCGAGTTGCTCCAAGTGCCTTTGCATTAGCGGATCAATGCCGCCATAACTCACTTCCATTCCATCACCTTCATTAGCTTTAAAATAAGTAACCAGCGCTTCTAACTTGCGCTTGTTCAAGCTATACCTTCCTGGATGTGCTAGGACTGTCAGTCCTGCTGCATTATGGATGGCGCGGATAGCCTCAGAAAGTGGAATCCAAGTTATAGGTACATAAACTTTGCCCTTTTTGCCTAAGTATTGCTTAAAAGCTTTTTGTTTGTTCTTTGTATGGCCCGAGAGGACTAGGAAGTCAGCGATGTGACTTCGAGTAAGAGTAGTTGAGGTTAGGGCATCGAGATAATCTAAAAGCCCCTCAATGCCATTAGTCTCAAGTATTTGATTAATTGCCTCGCAACGGGATCGCCTCGCCGCTTGTTGTTTGTATAATATGTTTTTTAATTCAGCATTTTCCCAATCAATCCCTAATCCAATGAGGTGTATTTCTTGTGTTTCCCATCGACAGGATACTTCAATGCCGGGAATCAGTTGTAGTCCATAATAATCGTCCGGAGGTTTTTCCAGAGCTGTTGTGCAATCGTGGTCTGTAATTGCGAGATGGGTAAGGCCATTTTCTGCAGCACGTTTTAGCAAGAAATCAGGGGCATGGTTTCCGTCAGAATAATAGCTGTGACAATGTAAATCGGCTTTCATTTTTGGGCTTTAATATTCTTTGCTTTGATGCATGAGGGACAGTTTTTACTGTTTTATTGAGTTTTTAATCATGTGAATCATAAACTATTAAATTGAGAGCAATAACCCATTCAACTAATAGTCTCGCGATCATACCGTTCATAGCTAAACCTTTAGGTTATAAACTTAACAAAGAATTTCGTAAAGACGCCCGAAAATCCTCTACAAAAGTTGTTAACTACCTGAAAATCCTCTGGAATATATGCTAGCTAGTCTCGATACATCGCCGACTTTTCATCTTGTCAATACTTGACTATTTTACTTAGGTATTCGATAATTTGACCCGAAAATCAGATGAGTTGCAGGCATTATTAATGCGTTTAACAACTAAAGGCAGATATGCGGTGACAGCAATGTTGGATCTCGCATTGCATAATAATCAGGGCCCAGTCAGTTTGGCAGATATTTCACTTCGGCAAGCAATTTCCTTGTCTTATTTAGAGCAATTGTTTGCCAAGTTAAGAAAAAATTCTTTGGTCAATAGTATTCGCGGTCCTGGCGGTGGTTACGAACTAGAACGTCAGTCAGGCCAAATTTATATTGCAGAGATTGTCGATGCCGTTAATGAGTCCGTCGATACAACTAAGTGTCGAGGGGCCGGCGACTGTCAGGGAGGAGAAATTTGTTTGACACACTACCTCTGGGAAGATCTAAGTGAGCAGATTCATACATTTCTTGAAGGTATCAGTCTTGCCGATTTAGTTTCGAAGAGTGAAGTGAAACGCATCGCGGAAAAGCAAGATAGAAAGCAACTGCTTACGAATGATATTCAGGAAATGAGCAATCAAGAGACGCGGGTATCGGTAAGCAGTCTGTAATGAAGTAAAGGCGGAAAATTAAATGCAATATCCAATTTATTTAGATTATTCATCAACTACTCCTGTTGATCCCCGTGTATCTGAGAAAATGGTCGAATGTCTGACCCTGGAAGGAAACTTTGGAAATCCAGCTAGTCGTTCTCATTTACTGGGCTGGAAAGCTGAAGAGGCAGTTGAAACCGCAAGGCGTCAAGTCGCTGATTTAATTAACTGTGATCCTAGAGAAGTGGTTTGGACCTCTGGGGCCACAGAAGCTGACAATCTTGCTCTAAAGGGCGTGGCTCATTTCTATAGTAAGAAAGGCAAGCATATTATTACTTCGAAAATCGAACATAAAGCTGTTCTTGATAGTTGTCGTCAATTAGAACGTGAAGGATTTGAAGTGACTTACTTGGACCCAGATGAGAATGGTCTAACAACACCAAGTGCGGTCGCTGGTGCTATACGCGAAGATACAATTCTCGTGTCATTGATGCATGTGAATAATGAGATTGGTGTTATCAACGACATTGAAGCAATAGGCCAACTGACTCGAGAAAAAGGTGTCTTATTTCATGTTGATGCAGCCCAGTCTACTGGGAAAATAGATATTGATTTGGAAAAGATGCAGGTGGATCTTATGTCCATGACTGCACATAAAACCTATGGACCTAAAGGAATAGGTGCGCTTTATGTTAGACGTAAGCCGCGAGTTCGAATCGAGCCTCAAATTCATGGTGGCGGTCATGAACGTGGTATGCGCTCCGGAACTTTGCCAACTCATCAGATAGTAGGAATGGGTGAAGCTTATCGTATTGCCAAAGAGGAAATGCAGGATGAGAGCACCCGAATTCTTGCGCTGCGCAATCGGCTTTTAGATGGTTTTAGCGACATGGAAGAAGTTTACGTGAATGGCGATATTGATCACCGTGTCGCGGGTAATCTAAACATTAGCTTCAATTTTGTTGAAGGTGAATCGTTGATGATGGCGCTCAGAGATCTCGCTGTTTCATCTGGGTCGGCCTGTACATCAGCAAGTCTGGAACCGTCTTATGTGCTAAGAGCTATCGGGTTGAATGATGAGCTTGCGCATAGTTCGCTGCGTATGACAATTGGTAGATTCACTACAGCAGAAGAAATCGACCATGCTATAGGAAAAATTCACGAAGCAGTTGCAAAATTAAGAGAGTTATCTCCATTATGGGATATGTATAAGGACGGGGTCGATTTAGATCAAGTTCAATGGGCTGCACATTAAGCTAATATAGAGGGAAGGTTTGCTGTAAACCACAATCAGTCCTACGGGACAAATGAGGAAAACATGGCTTATTCGGACAAAGTGTTAGATCACTATGAAAATCCACGCAACGTCGGAAAATTGGATGATGACGACGCTAGTGTGGGTACGGGTATGGTAGGTGCACCTGCTTGCGGGGATGTAATGCGTCTCCAAATAAAAGTTGATGACAATGGTGTTATTGAAGATGCAAAGTTTAAGACCTATGGCTGCGGTTCTGCTATCGCATCCAGTTCATTGTTGACAGAATGGGTTAAAGGTCGGTCTTTGGATGAAGCAACAGAAATCAAGAATAAGGATATTGCCGATGAGCTAGGTCTTCCACCGGTAAAAATTCATTGCTCAGTGCTCGCTGAAGATGCAATTAAGGCAGCTATAGCCGATGTAAAGTCTAAGAGAAGCAATGAAGAAGCCAACGCCTAAGTTGAATATTTTAGAGATTATTTAATTAATGACAGTCTCCATTTCAGAAAATGCAGCGAAGCATGTCGCGGGCCAATTGCAGGCTCGGGGGAAAGGTATAGGCATCCGAGTAGGTGTAACAACGACAGGCTGTTCAGGAATGGCCTATGTTTTGGAGTTTGTTGACAAGATAGATGTTGGTGACCAGGTTTTTGAAGATCAGGGTGTTAAAATAATTGTTGACCCTAAAAGTCTGGTTTATATCGATGGCACTGAAATGGATTTCGTGAAGCAAGGTGTCAACGAAGGTTTCGAATTTAAAAATCCAAATGCCAAAGGCGAATGTGGGTGTGGAGAGAGTTTTAGCGTATAGCCATAATCCGTTGTTGATAGAATTATTCGCCTTTCTCCACTTCCGACCCAAGAACTGACCTCAACCCATCAAATCGTGCAGCAAATCAATCAGAATTATTTTCAGTTGTTTGACCTCTCTGAGTCCTTTGATTTGGATCTAGAAAAATTGTCCGAAAAGTACCATGCACGACAGGTGGAAGTGCATCCGGACAAGTTTTCAGGGGCAACAGAAAAGAATAAATTGCGAGCCGTGCAATTAACGAGTTATTTGAATGAGGCCTATAGTACTTTAAAGTCACCGATTAAGCGCGCAGCTTATTTGTTAACAATTAATGGTTTGAATGTTGAGTCAGTAAGCCAGAACGATTTAGGCATGGACTTATTGCTCGAGCAAATGCAACTACGCGAGTCATTGGACGCATTGCCTAAAGATGAATCTGCATTAACGACATTGGGTCATTTAAAATCTGAAGTCGGAGAGAAGCTTAATCTCAAGCAAAATATTTTTTCAAGAGAGTTTGCGTTAGGTGAATTAGCACAGGCAAAGCGAACTTTTCATGAGCTACAGTTTCTACACAAATTGCTGTTAGAAATTGAGTCAGGCGAAGAACAACGACTAGGGTATTGATTTAACGACAGCTATGGCCTTACTAAAAATTTCAGAACCTGGCGAGAAATCAGCCATACCAGTCCATCGTTTTGCTGTAGGCATTGACCTGGGAACAACAAATTCTTTGGTTTCCACAAGCTCTGGCCAGGACACTGAAGTGTTGCCGGATGATGCCGGAAAATACTTATTACCCTCAGTTGTTCAATATTCTGCCGAAGTTGATCCAGTGGTCGGAAAAATTGCTATCGCTGCAGCAATAAATGATCCTAAAAATACTATTAGTTCGGTGAAGCGGCTTCTTGGAAGATCAATAGAAGAGGTTTTAGCTGCACCACAATTTAAACATTATGACTTCGATACGGAAAGAACCGATAGCATACCGGCGATAATAACGGCAGCTGGAATCAAAGATTCCGTGCAAATTTCTGCTGATATTTTAAGAACTTTAGTAGACCGTGCTGAAAAATTTCTTGGTGGGAAGTTAGAAGGCGCGGTTATTACTGTGCCTGCTTATTTTAATGATGCGCAACGACAACAGACCAAAGATGCCGCTAGGCTCATTGGTTTAAACGTGCTGCGTTTGCTTAATGAGCCTACCGCGGCGGCTGTAGCTTATGGCTTGGATAGTCGCGATGAAGGCAATGTAGTTGTGTTTGATTTGGGTGGTGGAACATTTGACGTCTCGTTGCTGAGTTTGAAAAAAGGTATTTTTGAAGTGCTTGCCACAAGTGGAGATACGTTGCTTGGTGGTGATGATTTCGACTATCTGCTGGCGGCCTGGATTAAATCTGAGGTTTCACCAACAACGGAATTAAATTCGATGGAAGAAGCTGAATTGTTAAGGCTTGCGAACCTCGCTAAACATCAATTGAGCGACCAGAATGAAACAAGTCTTAATTATTTAGGGTGGTCGGGTGTTATCACTAGAGCCAAATTCGCGAAGCTTTGTGAAAGTCTGATTACGAGGACGATTTCCACCTGTCGCAGAGTGCTGAGGGATGCGTCGCTTAGTGTTGAGGAAATTGACAATATAGTCTTAGTTGGTGGTTCTACACGTATGCCATTAGTTCGTGATTCGGTTGCGGAATTTTTCGGTAAGGTACCATTGACAGATTTTGATCCCGATAAAGTTGTAGCTATTGGGGCCGGTATTCAAGCTGATGTACTAATAGGTAATAAGTCAGTGGATGATTTTCTACTTCTCGATGTGAACCCGTTGTCATTGGGAATAGAAACTATGGGTGAATTGGTTGAAAAAATAATCCCAAGAAATACCACGATCCCTGCAGCAAAGGCGCAAGAATTTACGACTTTTAAAGATGGCCAGACTGCCATGTCTTTGCATGTAGTACAGGGAGAAAGAGAGCTAGTGAGTGATTGTCGCTCTCTGGCCAGATTCGAATTACGCGATATACCGCCAATGGTTGCAGGTGCGGCCAAGATTCGGGTCACCTTTCAAGTAGACGCTGATGGCTTGTTGAGTGTTATGGCGGAAGAATTAAGTACTGGGAAAATTGCGGAAGTTCAGGTTAAGCCGAGCTATGGTTTGGATGCAGATTCCATCGAGAAAATGCTGAGGTCGTCTCATGAGAATGCAAAAGAAGACAGGGAAATTCGGGCATTAAGAGAAGCGCAGATAGAAGCCAGACAATTGATTGATGCGATAAGTTCTGCAAGAGCTATAGATGGTCAACTATTGATTGCTCAGGAAGCCGTGCGAATTGAAGAAGTTGTTGCCCAGTTGCAGTTTTTTATGGAGCAGGGTACCAGTGTGCAGATACATGAATTAACCGAAGAACTAAACCGCCTCAGCAGCCAATTTGCTTCACGCCGCATGGATTTGCATATAGGTGAGGCCTTGCGCGGGGAATCGATTGATGAAGTTGAACAATAACTACCAAGTGAATACTGCGTAATGCCAAAACTTAAAGTCTTACCCCATGAAGCGATTTGTCCAGATGGTTCTATTTTTGAAGCAGATACTGGTGAAACTATTCTTAACGCTGCACTTGCTAATGGTATTTCTATAGAGCACGCATGCGAAAAATCTTGTGCCTGTACCACCTGCCATGTTGTTGTCCGTGAAGGATTCAACTCTCTGGAGGACGCAGAA
>Ga0206683_10001503_pt1 | contig 16135 bp, 11 predicted proteins | sample M280m12015metaG_FD_155483 | JGI IMG/M metagenome (GOLD analysis project Ga0206683, IMG submission 155483) | Ammonia-oxidizing marine archaeal communities from Monterey Bay, California, United States - M2 80m 12015 | ecosystem: Environmental > Aquatic > Marine > Intertidal zone | place: USA...
CTTTACGAGGTCTTGCAGTTAATATGCAGAAAATAGCTAATGATCTGCGTTGGCTAGGTTCTGGCCCACGGGCCGGTTTAGGAGAAATTGCACTACCTGCAGTTCAACCAGGTTCATCTATTATGCCAGGTAAAGTAAATCCCGTTATTCCTGAGGCTGTAATTCAGGCAGCTTCTCAAGTTGTAGCTTGTGATGCAGCTTTGGTACAAGGTGCTCAAGGAGGTTACTTCGAATTAAATACAATGATGCCGTTTGTAGCTCACAATCTTCTTCAAGCAATATCTTTATTGACTAATTCTTCACAAATCTTTGTCGAGAAGTGCATACTAGGTATTGAAGCTACTGAAAAAGGTCCTGAATTGTTAATGACTGGTCTAATGTTAGCTACAACTCTTGCTCCAGTAATTGGTTATGAAAAAGCAACAAAGATTGCTAAGGAAGCCCATGCTTCTGGTCAAACTGTATTAGAAACTGCTTTGGATTTAACTGATCTTTCTGAAACTGAGCTATTAGAAATACTAAATCCAGAAAAGATGGTTCAGCCTCAAGCCTAGATACGTTCATCCACCAAAGAACTTACGACCGAAGGATCTGCTAGAGTCGAAATATCACCTAGATTGTCGATATTTCCAGATGCGATACTTCTGAGTATTCGTCTCATTATTTTGCCAGATCTAGTTTTTGGTAAACCCTCAGTAAATTGTATTTTTTCAGGAGATGCATGTGGCCCAATGTCGGCCCTCACGATTTTAATTATATCTGCTTTAGTATTTTCAGTTATTTCATGTCCCGTTCTTAATGTAACGAATGCGTATATCGAATTTCCCTTTATTTCATGAGGATAGCCAACAACTGCAGCTTCGGCTACATCAGGGTGTCCGCCTATCGATCCTTCGATTTCAGCCGTTCCTAGATTATGCCCTGAAACAATTATCACATCATCAACTCGTCCTGTAATCCAATAATATCCATCTTCATCTCTTTTACAGCCATCTCCGGAAAAATATTTTCCAGGAAACTTTTCAAAATATGTTTCAAAGAATCTTTGATGGTCTCCATAAACAGTTCTCATCATTCCAGGCCACGGTCTTTGCATTACCAAATTTCCTTCAACATTATTTCCTTCTAGGACATTTCCTTCATTATCTAGTAACTCAGGAACTATCCCAAAGAAAGGTAGCGTGGCTGATCCTGGTTTCGTCGGAGTGACAGCAGGTAATGGTGCGATCATTATTCCTCCCGTCTCAGTTTGCCACCATGTATCTACTATGGGGCATCTTTCTTTTCCTATAATTTTATGATACCATAACCATTCTGGTTCTTTTATTGGTTCACCAACAGTTCCAAGTATTTTTAAGCTTTCTAAATTATACTTATTTGGCCATTTATCTCCTTCTTTCATTAATGCTCTTAATGCTGTTGGTGCGGTGTAAAATTTATCAACTTTATGTTTTTCGATAATTTCCCAGAATCTTCCATAATCTGGATAATTTGGGACACCTTCAAACATCATTGTCGTTGCACGATTTGCCATTGGTCCATAAATAATGTAAGAATGGCCTGTAATCCAACCAATATCTGCAGTACACCAATAAATCTCATCAGGATGATAATCGAAGATATAATGGTGGGTTGTAGCTGTATAAACCATGTAACCACCAGTGGTATGCAATACACCTTTTGGTTTACCAGTTGAACCGCTAGTATAAAGTATGAAAAGCGGATCTTCAGCATCCATTTCTTCAGGAATACATATTTTATCTGCAGATTTGATTGCATCATGCCACCAAACATCTCTTTCATCCTTCATTTCAACTGGACTTCCAGTTCTTTTAACAACGAGAACCTTTTCAATAGATGGTGTCTTTTTAGTTGCAATATCTCCATTCAGTTTCATTGGAATATCGTCTTTAGTTCCTCTAACTCCAGTGTCTTGTGTTATCAATACTTTACACTTTGAATCATTTATTCGAGCTTCTAAGCTATCTGGAGCAAAAGCTCCGAAAACAACTGAATGGACTGCACCTATTCGAGCACATGCTAAAACTGAAATGGCCAATTCAGGAATCATTTGCATGTAAATACATACACGATCGCCTTTCTTTACACCCAGATTTTTGAGTGCATTAGCTGCTAATTGAACTTCTTCTAATAAATCATCATAAGTATAGTTTTTAGTTTCACTTGGGTCATTACCTTCCCATATCAAGGCCGCTTTCTTTCCATATCCCTCTTCTACATGTCTGTCAATACAATTGTAACTGGCATTTAGTTTTGCCCCTTCAAACCATTTTATTTCAGCTTTATTGAAATTCCATTCCCATACATTATTCCATTTCTTAAACCAAGATATTCTCTCTGCTTGCTCAGACCAAAACTCTTCAGGATTATTAATTGAGTGCTTGTAAATTTCATTGTACTCTTCAATACTGTTTATGTGGGCATTGAGTTTCATAGTCTTATTTGGTTCGAATTTTAGCATACTAATAATAACACAAATTCGCTAATCCACTAAAAGCTTTCTAAAACCATAAATCACAAAATACCCAATCCTTAGACCCATGTGAAGGTCTGCCTTAAATGTGGAGCTGAAACGCCATTGATTTCACAGCTTTGCCACACCTGCGTTCGCCAAAATATTGAACTTTCAAAAGTATTGCCAGCAATCAATATGGTTTGTTGCAAAGCCTGTTATTCTTTAAAGATTCCAGGCACTTGGCTTGAGTTTAGTGACCTAGAGTCATCAGTTTCTCACTTTGTTACAGAATCCATTGAATGGAATTCAGAGATAGGTAAAAATACTTCAAATTTAATTCTTAAGCAGTTAGATCCTCAGAAGTTTAGAGTAAATATTGGATGTGAGGGAGATTATCAAGGTCTTTTATTGGATGCTAATCTAAAGACTGAAGTTCAGATAAAATTCCAAGTCTGTCAAACTTGTTCCAGATTAGCAGGTGGTTATTATGAGGCAATTTTACAAGTTCGAACAAAACGTAAAGAGATTTTGAATAAGGCTGTAGAAGAGATTTACAATTTAATTGATTCAGGTCCATCTGAGTTTTTTACAACCGAATCTGGTCCAGTTAGAGGAGGTTATGATTTCCAATTGTCTTCTACTGATAAGGCTCGAACAATATCTCGTGATCTAATGGTCAAATATGGAGGTCATGTTACTGAAACTAATACACTTGTTGGCCGCAAAGATGGCCGAGATTTATTGAGGCATACATTTGGAGTACGTTTACCAAGTATTGGCGTTAGTGATTATCTTTTTTTGGATGATAAAGTTTGGAAAGTTCTGCGTATTGATAGGCGTCGGACAAAATTAATAATGCTTTCATCTCCTTTCCATCAAAAAATGGTTGAAGTAGATACTTTGAGAAATGCACCTTTACTGGATTCTCCGCTCGAAGTACAAGTCATAAGTCATAGAAATTCTGAATATCTCCTTTTAGATCCATTTACTTTACAAACAGTAGAAGCAATATCGCCTAAAGATTGGAAAGGAAATAATGTTTTAGCACTTAGGTATGGAATAGAGACTTACTTTGTTTGGGATTAAATTTCAAAATCTTCTAAAGTGGCTTGTCCGCGTTGTCTTTCACCTTCAATAGGTAAGGGGTAATTTTCAGTAATACATCCTAAACAAAGATCTTTTTCTTCTTTTCCAATACTATCAACTAGGCCAGGAATAGAGACATAGGCTACAGAATCCGCACCAATTTCATTCTTTATTTCTTCTATGGTCTTGTTTGGAGCAATAAACTCTTCTCTGCTAGGCATATCTATCCCCAAGAAACAGGGTGAAATTATAGGTGGACATCCTATTCTTAGATGGACTTCTGTAGCTCCAGCTTCTCTTACTCTCTTTACGATTCTTCGGGAAGTATTTCCTCTAACAATCGAATCATCTACAAGTACTACTCTTTTCCCTTCGACAAGTTCTTTGACAGGATTCAATTTTTCACTAATAGTAGCCTTTCTTTGTTCGTTTCCAGGCTGTATAAATGACCGATGTACATATCGGTTTTTGATTAGTCCTTCTCTGTAAACAATGCCTGAAGCTTCAGAAAATCCGAGGGCACATGCAATGCCAGAGTCAGGTACAGGCACTATAATGTCTGCCTCTAAAGGTGCTTCTTCCCAAAGTTTATGGCCAATACGCTGTCTAACTGAGTATGTCAAGACTCCATCAATTTTTGCGTCTGGTCTTGCAAAATAAACATATTCAAACATACAAAATGCTTTGTCTTTAGATTTAGAAATAGAGTGAGAATTTATTCCCTTAGAATCAATACTAATTATCTCACCAGGTTCGACATCTCGAATTACATTTCCTCCCATAATTTCAATGGCTGAACTCTCTGACGCTACAACAAATCCACCTTCTATTTGGCCAACACACAATGGTTTTATCCCTAGTGGATCACGAAATGCTAAAACTTTATCATTATGTAATAAGACAATTGAATAGCTTCCAATAAGATTCTCCATAGTTAATTGAATTGATTTTGTAATACTATGATTCTTAGACAATTGATTCGCAATCATTCGGACTATTATTTCAGAGTCGGTATCTGACATAAAAGCCCAGCCAGCATTTTCTTTTTCGTGTCTTAGTTTATCTTGATTTGCAATATTTCCATTATGTCCAATACTTAGTTCCCCAGAGATTGTTGAAACAGTCATTGGTTGCGCATTTTTCATTGAAGAGCCACCAGCTGTCGAGTATCTTACATGTCCGATTCCAACAGTTCCGTTTTTAAATTCAGAACCAAACTCACTTAGTGCTTCACTAACAAGCCCCATTCCTTTTTGAGTGATATGCTCATTATCCGAAAGCGTAATTCCTGCAGATTCTTGTCCTCTATGTTGTAAAGCCCTTAATCCTACTTGTAATAAATTGAGTACGGGGAATTTATTTACTATACCTAAAACTCCACATGCCTCCTTAAGTGGCATCAGTGTGTTTTAGCCCATTTAAAAGTACGATTTTTTGCACTATCACCAAAGCCGCAAGATGCACATCGTTTTTTACGCATGTGATATGCATGACGCCCGCACTTTCTACAAATTAGATGTGTCTGCTTCTGGCGCTTACCTTGTGCTGCAGTTCCTTTACTCATTTTTTAACCGTGATTTCCCGAAAGCGATAACTCGGACCGTATCGGGGAGTTGTCGCACTTAGAAGGGTTATAAAATAACTTGTTTTAACCCAAACCGATTGCTTTGTAATCAAAACCAGTTTCCTCCATCCTCTTTTGATTGAACCCTCTTCTTCCGTCAATTACTACATTTCCATTCATTTCTTCCTTGATTTTTCCGTAATTTAGCTCAGTATATTCTTTCCACTCCGTCATCAAAATAATACAATCTGCATCTTTGATTGCCTCCATTCCAGTTTTAGCCATTTCAATGTCTACTAGTTCTTTAAAATTCGCCATTCCTTTTGGATCATGTCCAATAATCTGTGCATCTTTATTCATTAATTCTTTAATTACAACTTCACTTCGAGTCTCTCTTACGTCATCAGTATCTGGTTTGAAAGCTAATCCCAGAATTGCGATTCGTTTTCCTTTGATTACGCCTAAGCGTTCTTCAGCCATCCTCACTACATTGAGAGGTTGAGTTTCGTTAACTTCTAAAGTTGCCTTAAGCATCTTAGATTCAACTTTATTTTCTTTTGACGCGGCAGATAAGGCTTTGACATCTTTTGGAAAGCAGGAACCTCCAAAACCAGCTCCTGCTCGCAAAAACAATGGAGAGATTCGACTGTCAGACCCCATTCCTTCAGCGACTTCTTCAAAATCAATTCCCCATTCATTTGATAAATTCGCCATTTCGTTAACAAAAGAGATTTTTGCAGCTAAAAATGAATTTGAAGCATATTTAATAAATTCAGCAGTTCTTGGAATACATTTTTGTTTAGGACAATTATGCATTTCATATAATTTATTCATTTGTTTAAGTGACATGTCATCAGACGTTCCCATAACTATTCGGTCTGGGTTTTGAGCATCTTTCACAGCCGATCCTTCTCTTAAAAATTCAGGATTCATACCAATACCCAATTGTTCTCTTTTCCATCCACTTTTTTTCATGATTGTTGGAAGAACAACTTCCTCAGTTGTTAATGGAACTACGGTTGATTTTACGATAATAGTATGTTCATGTTCTTCTTTTGCTCTTAATGCCCTACCAATAGATGCAGATGCAGATTTTATGTAGGTCAAATCGATACTTCCATCTTTGTTTGAAGGAGTACCTACGCAGATAAATGTCAGATCACTTTCTCTAATACAATTTTCGATATCTGTAGATCCTCTTAAATTTTTATTTTTCAATCCGGATTTAATTAAATCATCTAATCCTGGTTCAAAAATAGGGGAGATTCCATTGTTTAAATCTGTAATTTTACTTTCAATAAGATCTAAGCAGACCACTTGGTTTCCAGTATTGGCCAAAGTGGCACCCGTAACTAGCCCCACATATCCAGTTCCCATCACAGTAATATTCATTGTTTACACCCTAGGGGAGTTACATAAAAGACCCTCCTATAGAAGTTTCGTGGTTACTCAATTAGACCTTAAAAAGCGAAGACCAATTAATAAACGTGAAGCTAAGCTCTTTAATGATAAATTAAGGGCAGCACATGGTCTTCCGTTTTCTTTCGAAGCTGGAAAATTCGAAAAAGCGAATTCAAAAGATTTTGATGTGATTATTCAGAATGGTTATATTATTGCGTTTTTGATTGATGACATTCTTCATTTTTCGGTTAGAGGTCTACTTTCTCATTTGCCAGATAATGGTTGGGTGCAGGTAGATATGGGTGCAGTACGTTTTGTTTGTAATGGTGCGAATATTATGTCTGCAGGCATAAATGATGTGAGTCCTGAAATAGTTAAAGGTCAATATGTTTGGATACGCGAAGAAACACATCATAAACCGTTAGGCGTTGGTAAAGCACTTTTAGATGCTAAAGATATGTTAGCTCATAAACAAGGTAAAGCTATAGAAGCACTTCATTATATAGGCGACAAAGTTTGGGATTATGGCGTGAAAGACTAAAGTTTAATATTTTAGCTACAAGAGGGAGTTATAAGACATGAAGAAAATCTCACTATTTTTTATCTTCGCATTGGTTTTATTTTTCATAACTATAGGGGGCACTGCAACAGGTGAAACTTTTGCTTCTGTTGATTTGTATATTTCAGGTCAACCTAATGGTCAACTAAGAATCGAAGAACCTTCAGGTTCCAGTACTGAAACTATAGTTATTGCAGATGGAGAATCAGGTCAAGGTACTTTTCAAGAGGTCGGTCGCTGGACTACAAATTCATTTTTAGCTGAGTCAAATATTTCAGGTGAATGGTCTGGTAAAGCATGGATTTCATCTAATCGAGATGCTACAGTTACGCTTAGATATACTGTTATACAAAATGATAATAATCTTGATGAATTTGAGTTTTCAGGTGATGTATATAGCGGCGAAACGGCCCAATTAACTGGCTCTAGTGATTTTTCATTGCAAGGGTTAGATGAATCTTCTATTACTCTTCTAGTAGAAAGTAGTTGGACGGCGCAACCCGGCTCAGCCCCTCCCCCTCCAACTGAAGGTAATACTACTATTACATTTGACTATGGCACAGATTCTTCAGATACTAAAGTTACAATACCAATAAGTCATTTACGAATGTCTAGTGGTTCATCACCTTCTTTACTTCCGGGCCAAAGTGAATTCTATGTTTACGTCGAAGTATCAGATGTATTTGGCGTGGACGACGTAATATCGTTGAGTAAAAGTGATTATAGTATGCAGATGGCCCCTAGTGGCGAATCTCCATGGAGTTCTAGTGTTGATAAGGTTTCAGATAAAGGAGATTATGTTGAAGTTAGATTTCTTTGGTCTTTTGAAGGCCAGACTTTACCGGCTGGAGAAAATACATACAATATTGAAGTTGATACGACAGATCTCCTTAGTGATTTGTCTTGGTCCAAGAATCTTCAAACTATGATTTACATTGAGCCTGAGCCAGATGCCAAGATTGAAGCAGTTACAAGTACTTCTAAGGTAGTGGAATTTGGAAAGACCGCACTCTATACATTATCAGTGAGAAATAGTGGTTCTGGAAGTGATGAATTTATTATAACTTATGATAATAATGATAATTGGGATGTTTCAGTAGATATTTATGATTTAACATTAGATGCGGGAGATAGCCAGAATATTAAAATAGGAATAATGCCTTCCGAATCAGCATCAGATGGCCAAGAATCACCAACTATTATTACCGTTACTGCGGCATCAGATTCCGAAGTTTCGGATTCACTTACATTGATTACTACTGCTAAAGAGCCTGAACCTGATTTTGATTTTTCGATAATTATTAATGAGCAAGATAATGATAATTATGATTATAGTAGTGACAGTTTCATAATTAAAGATAGAGAACCTTTAGAAATCACATTCACAGTAACCAATCTAGGGAATGAACAAAATGCTTTCAATTTGAAATTCAATTCTATAGATAATGCATTTAGTAGTAATTTTGATAGAAGTTCGTTATCATCCGTGTCTCCAGATCAGAATGAAATAGTGGTTTTGACTTTAACTCCTCGTAATGATTACTATGGGACTAATACTTTTGTTGAAATTGAAGTTACTTCTGCAGGAGATTCTAAAACAAAGATGGAAACTATTGAAATCTTTTTGGAACAAAGCGGTAATATAATTGGTAACTCCAATCTTAAGCTAGAAACTTCATTAGGTAAATCCTTAACTCATACGTTAAAAATATCAAATTTAGATATTGATGAATCTAATCGAATATATTTTGGAGTTTCTGGAGAAGCTGAGACTTGGGTTACTTTTAAGGATAAAGACGGAGATGTAATTGCTTATAGTAAATTTTTGACATTACTTCCAGCACAATTAGTTGATATCACTCTCTTAATTTCGGTACCTTCATATGCAGATACAGGTTCATATGAAATTAATATATGGATGGAGAATGATCAGAAAGTAAGAATATCTGAACAATACACTTTTAAAATTGTAGCAACTTCCGCTGAAGAGTCTACTGAATCTAATGTAATTCTTTATGGGGTATCCATGATTGCTCTAGGTGGAGTTTTACTTTATGGTTATCGTAATTTCAATAGTTATGATGATGAAGATTATGAGGACTATGATGAATTAGAAGACATTCCTGAATTTATTGACGATTTTTCTTCCACAGATAATAATTTAGCTCCACAAGAGATAGTTCCTGAACCGATTCCCGCAAAGGTTCCTGAACCGATAGCTCCATCTATAATGCCAGAGACTGCCCCACTGGCCTTATCTCCTGAAGTGGTTACTCAATCAGAACAGTTAGAAACTCCTGTTAAACCGAAAAAGAAGTGGTTTGGCTTATTTGGGAAGTCAGATCCAGTTCCTGATGTTCAACCTGTGGCTGCTGAGCCCGTAATGACGCAACCCGTGGCTGCTGAACCAGTAATGGCACAACCTGTGGTAGCTGAGCCCGTAATGGCGCAACCTGTGGTAGCTGAGCCCGTAATGGCACAACCTGTGGCAGCTGAGCCCGTAATGGCGCAACCTGTGGTAGCTGAGCCTGTAGTGGCGCAACCAGTAGCTGCTGAACCTATTGTTGTTCAGGCTGTTGCCATACTGCCTGAAGATGAAGTCTAAGATTAATTTTATATATCTCTATTAAACTATAGGTTTACAACTAGAGGTTGTATAGTGGTGTAAGATGGATAGAAAACGAGACAACAGAGATGGTGATTGGTTTAGTGATAGTGAGTGGAATATAGATGACATATTCGGTAATCTTGATAGTGAATTTCGAAAGATGCGCAAACAAATGGATCACTTAATGCGAGATGCCGTTGAAGGTAACCTTCCTGATCATGCTACAAAAAGCCCGTTTGTCTTTGGATTTTCAGTAACGACAGGCCCCGACGGTATTCCTAAGTTTGAAGATTTTGGCAATACACGGATTCGGCCTTTTTCATCCTCTAAAAGCGGAACTAAGGAAGCAGTAGTAGACACCAGTCGTGAACCTCTTACTGATGTTAATGAAACCGATTCCGAGATTGCAATAACTGTAGAATTGCCAGGTGTATCTAGAGAAGATATAGACATAAATGTAACTGAAAATAAAGTGGAAGTTAAGGTTGAAACAGAATCTAGAAATTATTTCAAGAAGATAAATCTTTTACATGAAGTTCAAAGTAAGTCATCTAAAGCAACATACACTAATGGGATTTTGGATTTAGTTTTGAAGAAGAAAGTTTCTGAGAAAGATAAAGGAACTAAGGTTAAAGTAAATTAAACTTAGAAGTAGTTATGCAAGTTTGTTGTAATCAATATCGGAAATTATTTCAGCCACTGACTGAGGTACATCCTTTTCCCAGTCACCACCCTCCAGTATCTCCTGACGGATGGAAGACCCCTCCCAAACCGAACGGTTAATCATATCAGGAACTATAACTTTGTGACCTGCTTCTGTAAATAATCTTTTAACTAATGAATTACCACTATATACCACATCAAAAGAAGGCACAAAGTTCTTTAGATGAGATACATAGAGATCATAGTTGTTAATATCGGGAATTTCGTAAATTTCATAATTACATTTTAAAGAGTCTAATACCGACTCTATCATCCTTCTCCTTTCATAATTTGTAAAAGGATTTTCTTTAGTCCTCTTTTTCTGTGAAGAGCCAATACAGATTAATGGTTCTAAATTATTATTAATGATATTTTTTATTAATGCTAAATGTCCTAAATGGAAAGGTTGAAATCTGCCTAAAATTAATCCTTTCTTCATTTAGATTCTATGACTTCTTGGTTTGCCATCCATTTTCGTAATACTTTCGGAATGATAACACTTCCATCTTCTCTTTGATTATTTTCTACAATAGAAGCTAAAGCTCTGGTTGTGGCTATAGCTGTAGAATTCAAGGTATGCGGGTAATTAGTGCCTTCTGAAGTTCGGTATCTCATATTAAGTCTTACACTTTGATAGGATTTACAATTACTAGCACTCACGATTTCTTTCCATTGTTGTGATGCAGGCATCCAAGTTTCTAAATCATATTTCCGGGCAGCTACAGTACCTATGTCTCCAGTGCAAATATCTACCACTCTAAATGGTATTTCTAAACCTTCAAATATTTCAATTGCATTGTTCAGTATTTCATTATGGAGTATTTCAGATTCCTCAGGTTTGCATATAATTACTTGTTCAACTTTTGCAAATTGATGAACTCTCCATATTCCTCTATCACTTAAACCATGTGCACCCACTTCTTTCCTAAAATTCGTTGAAAATCCGGCAAAACGTAATGGTTCATTTTTGAGTTCCAATATTTCATCTTTAAATCGTGCAGTTAGAGGATGCTCTGAAGTTGCAATAAGATAAAAATCTTGTTCTTCAACTTTGTACATAACATCTTCAAAATCATTTAAATCTACTACTCCTTCATACGCCTCTCTATTCATAAAGAAAGGAGGTATTGTGAGAGAATATCCTTTTTGGTATAGTATATCAATTGCATAATTAACTAAGGCCATTTCTAGTCTTGCCAAATCTCCTGTCAAAAAATAAAATCTTCTACCAGCTACTTTGGCAGCACGTTTAAGATCAGCTCCCCCTATATGTTCAATTATTTCTTGATGTGATTTAACTTTTGTTGTATTGATTTTAGGTCCGTGTATGGTGATTTCTTTATTGTCATTTTCATCATCCCCTATTGGGACACTCTTTTCCAAAATATTAGGAACTCTCATTCTATAATTGTCTCTTTCAATTAATGTATTCTTTGTTAACTCTTCGTTCTCATTAATTTTATCTTTTATTCCTGCCATTTCAGATAGTAATTTAGAGATATCCTTTCCATCTTTTTTTAATTTTCCGATTTCTTTAGAAATATTATTTCTTTTTGCTCTAATTTGATTTCCTTCTTCAATTAATTCACGCCATTGTTTGTCTTTCTCAATAACACTTTTAACTATTTTATCAGAAAGTTTTCTTCTTTGAAGATCTTCCAATATTTCTTCCGAATTTTCCCGGAAGTTTTTCATTTCAAGCATTGTTTTTGAGACAGCAGTGGTCTTTATGAACTTGGTGCATTGCAAATCATGCTTCTTTTACGCGGGGCAGCCGAAGTAGTCACGCCTCCAGTGACTTCAAAACCACTTTCAGGTAAAGCAATGGGTGAAGTTGAAAGACATCCTAATACTGATATATTAATTGAGAATGATAAGATAGTTGCAGTTGGCAGAGACTTAGAATCATTAGCTTCAAAAGTAATAGATGTAAGTGGTAAAGTTATTGTTCCAGGTTTTGTAGATCCGCATACGCATTTAGTTTGGTCTGGCTCTCGTGAACATGAGCTTGAATGGAAATTAAAAGGGCGAACTTATCAAGAAATATTAGCTGATGGTGGCGGAATATTAAGGACCGTTAAAGAAACTCGTAATTCGGATTTTTCGGATTTAAAGGCTGAATCACTTTTACGTTTTAATAATGCGATTAAGCACGGAAGTACAACAATTGAAATTAAATCGGGCTACGGCCTTGAAAGAGATACTGAAATTAAGCAATTGAAGGTAGCAAATTGGTTAGGAAGTTTAGGTCTTGCAGAAACAGTTGTTACATTTATGGGTGCTCATGCACTACCCGAAGGTTCTGAACGTTTTTCATATATTAATCAAATTATAGAGATGCTTCCCGATGTAAGAGAATTTTCTGATTTTTGTGATGTCTTTTGTGAAGAAGGAGCTTTTACAGATAATGAAGCTCGGAAAATATTGGAAGCTGCTAAAGAACATGATTTTAGCTTAAAAATACATGCAGATGAATTTGGAGATACTGGAGGTGGTAAACTTGCAGCAGAACTGGGCGTTGTTAGTGCCGATCATCTTGCAGGTTCAACTTTAGAGACTATTAAAGAATTACAAAAAGCAGGAGTAATTGGCGTTCTTTTACCAGGCACTCCGTTTGCAATACTTTCAGATAAATTTTCTCCAGCACGAAAGATGATTGCTAATAATTTACCTATTGCCTTAGCTACAGATTGTAATCCTAACTGTTATACAGAGTCAATGCAATTTATACAGCAATTAGCCGTTTTTAGAATGAAAATGACGCCAGCTGAGGCTTTAGTAGCTTCAACAATCAATGCAGCACTAGCTATTGAAAAAACAGATAGAGGATGTATTGCTGAAGGTTGGCGCGCAGATCTACTGATATGTGACATACCTGATTATCGCCATTTAACTTATCATTTTGGTGTAAATCATGTCGAAACTGTAATTATTGGTGGTAAAGTCATAGATGCCTGAACCTATCAAACGCGTTACAGAAGCCTTGTGGAATAGTACATTGTATACCTTATCTTTACCAGAAAGATATCTTAGAGGCCTAACCGCACTTTTAGGTGGTATGTTACATGAAACAACAGAGATATTAATTCCTGATTTTGTTAAAGATACTACAACTTATAATATTTTTGTAACTAATGTGCTTCGTTTTACTGTCGAGAATATTGGTGAAGTAGAAGGAATCTATATTGATGAAGGACTTGATGGTGATTATGCCAGTCGGAAATTACTTGGCAATGCAATTGAAGGTATCGGTCTTGCAACGGTACATGTGTCTCCCTTGTGGATATTTGCTTTTTTTGCAGATTCTGTAAAAGGTGGTAAAATATATCTTAAACGTCTTCGAGCAGAATTAATTGAGAAGGGATACATAGATTCAAAGAATGAATCTGATTCTATCCATGATTTGCTTGAAGGTATAGAACGTACAACTACAAGTTTTGCTCAAAATATAGATGTACCGCCTCTGTCTAGAGATGAGATTAGAGATAATCTTAGAGAAATTCAAGATTCTATAGGTAGTTTATTTTCAAAAACAGGAGAAGTTGCTGGAGATGTTAAAGAGGAAGTTTCTATTTTGATACAGGATTTTCTTGAAACGGCTTCTGAAGAAGATCAAACTTTGATGGAGTTAAGCGGAGTGATGACATTACAAGTAACAAAGAGAGCTAAGAAAGCTATCGCTATAGCAACCACCGCTCCTCAAGTTGCAGGTAAAATTCTTTATGAGAATATTTTAGGATATTATGGTGATACTTTATCTGATATTCATAAAAGAGGATATGCCGTTGTTGCAAGTGACACGATTGAGCCTTATGGTAGTGCAATAATTAAGCAGTTTAGTCCTGAAAAAGAGACATGGACTGAAAAACTTTTCCGTAGTTCATCACATGGTTTAAAGCGTATTTTTGGCATGCAAACCTCCAAATAGTCGTACTGAAGAGAGGTAAAGCTAGACTTGGCCGGGGAGCTAGACGTACCCTGTAACCCTCAACCGCCTTTAGGGGGGGCGACAGCTGGTGACGGCGCATCCAGTGGGCTGTCTAATCCGCATTTCAACTGAGATATCCTGTCCCTCGGGGTTGCAGGTGATTAATGAGATTTACCGGAGGGTGGATTTCGAATCTTCATCATGGAAACCGGGTCAGGCCCGGAAGGGAGCAGCCTCACCGTGGACTTCCAACGCTCGAGTGGGTCGCGGGGTTGAGAAGAAATGTGGTGTCTGACATCTTACTAGGACGACAACATCAGTGGTCTGGCACTTTTATGAAATAGATCTCAACCATTTTTTTCCAGGTTTCCATTCAGTAAACATTGTCAGTAACATACCAAGTATTGTTAATACTGCACCAATCCATACTAATATTATTCCGGGAATTTCTCTTACAGTTATTGTCGCACTGTTTTCACTATCTTCAGATGCAACACTGTTCAGAGTTATGTACAAATCACGATGAATTTCGTGTTTGAGATAAATTTGTGTAGTTTCCTGGTTCCCGTCTCTCTGTTTCGAGATTTCGTCATCAATTACCACATCATCATCGTTTTCTATTAATCTGATGAAAGCAGTACACTTTGGGATGCAAGCCATCTCATCAGGTCCAGGGTTCATTGTGACTTTATCAAGCTCCAGGACGAAATTACCAGCTAGTTTACGTTCACCTTCATTCAGAGTAATACTTGTTTCTGTCCCTAATCCATAGGAAAAACAATATCCTACTAAAATAAGCATAATTCCTAGATGTGCAGTGTATGGTCCCCAAGCCCTTAACATTGGTAATATTTTTTTTGTCCGATATCTCCACATATATCTAAAAATTGAAAAACCGCAAATAAAGGCCCAAGGGATCATAGCCCCCACCATCCAATTCCTTCCTTCAGAAGTAATAGTGTAGATTAGGCTGAATAGGATTCCAAAACTTACTATGATTAAAATTTTCCGTAATTCAATAAAAGGCCTTAGCGTGTGTATTGTAAAAATGGCAGCTAAAATAACAACAAATGGTGCTAATCTTACTTCAAAAACTTCAGGTTCAAGATATCCATTAGCTCGGATAAATAATAATACTAAAGTTACAGTAAGTATTAGCAATTGAGTGTATATTGCTGCAAAAAAGGTATTATCTTCACTAAATATATCCGTATTATTGTCATTTTGAGTTTCTTCTTCTTTACTTGACTTATAATTTAACCATATTAATCCAAGAGTTAAAATGAAACTTAGAATCATTAATATGAAAAAACCTTTTACTGAAATGTCATTTTCTAATACATAGCCTAAACGACTCCAAGCACCGCCATTATCTTCAACGATAAAGGAGTGGACTGAAGACCAAATTCCCCCTCTAGTAACAAATGATTCTAGAAAAACTAGTACCAAACTCAGCATTGCTAGTAAGGGTCCTAAAATTTTATAGTTATTTTTGCGGCGTGACATTACTGAGGTGTGTAGTAGACTAGTCATAGCTAACCATGGTAATAATCCTGCAGTTTCTACTGGATCCCAAGCCCAGTATCCACCCCAGCCAAGAGTTACATATGCCCAGTATCCTCCAAGAACTAAGGCTAAACTCATTCCAATCCAAGAGGCTCTTCCCCATCTTTTAATTGTTTCATTCCAATTTTTATTCTTGGTTATTAAATAAGACATTCCAGAAGAGTAGAGTAAGACGATCATTCCATATGATAGAAATATAATTGGTGGGTGAATTATCATATATGGCGATAATAATAAGGGATTCA
>Ga0206683_10001505_pt1 | contig 16127 bp, 17 predicted proteins | sample M280m12015metaG_FD_155483 | JGI IMG/M metagenome (GOLD analysis project Ga0206683, IMG submission 155483) | Ammonia-oxidizing marine archaeal communities from Monterey Bay, California, United States - M2 80m 12015 | ecosystem: Environmental > Aquatic > Marine > Intertidal zone | place: USA...
GAAGAAGGAAAAGCAAGGTGACAAGTGGTTTGACACGGACCTAGGGGGGGTAGTGTTTGGACCAATGGACGTAGGAGAGTCTGAAGCCAGCCCTCTTGATCCAAATTCGCTCGCAAACCACATCGAAGACGCCTTGGACCTTGTAGGGGGGCTAGTAGAGATAGAATGGTCCACTTCTGCGAGAATCCATGATTTGATCGACGCTCTGAGAGAAATGCCGAGCGACCTCCCATTCATTGACGAGGATTCGACAGAGGATGAAATAATGGAGCACCCGGTGGTCGACCTTCTGATGTCTGAGATAGACTGGTTGGGTCCACTCTGGCCTATTTTCAACGAGTTTTTGTCAATTGACCTAGCGAGCCCGGGATCTCCGGAAGAGGTTACTGATTTTCTTGGGGGTCATGAAGACTTAGTCCCTTAATCGACTGGGATGCTCCCTTGATCAGACTGCATCCCGTAGGAGCCTGGTAAGCGGGACTGATATCGGTGGCAGATGGTCTGAAAGTCTATGTCGGCTGGTTTTGGGTTGGAATAGCTCTCCCTGTAACCCGGCTTGAACAACATCTTCCTTGGTAATCGACTCCCTGCCACAATTTGGCCATACGTCAAGCTCCACGGAGTCGTCTCCCCGATAATCCACTTGGACACAAGGGAGGCACTTCAGACCCAATCTTAGTGCAACTTGGTGACGGTGGTGCCCATCTAGTATTACGCCCGTGTTCATGTCCACTACTAGGGGAAGAACATAGGCCTTCCAGCGATTTGTCATCTTCTCCAATTCATCTACCTTCTTTGGTATCGTGAGCTCATGTGGTCGCAGAATATCTAGGGGGATCAAATCAACTTGCACGGACCTCGCACGTGCCGTGGTTCAATATATCTGCTCCTCTGGAAGCGAGATTATGAGGGGCGAGGGGACTCAGGTAGAGCTAGGCGACCTCAGAAGGCAAGACAAGATAGTACTCGACAGACTGAGGGATAAGGGTGAGGCTTGGATAGTCGGAGGCTGGGTTAGAGACGTGCTTTCGAGCTCAGCCCCTAATGATATCGACATAGCAACAAATCTCAGACCAGATGAGGTGAGGGGGATTTTCCCAAGATCGATTATGGTTGGTGAGAAATTCGGGACAGTGATAGTGCGGCTTGATGAAACTGAGGGCGATTCATATCAGTGCGAAGTAACGACTCTTAGAGAAGATGGTGGGTATTCGGATGGCAGGAGGCCAGAAAACGTAATCTTCGGAAAAGAAATCCAAAATGACCTAGAGAGGAGGGATTTCACAATCAATGCAATGGCAATCAAACTCAGTGGGACTTTGGTGGGAGAAAGCGAACCGGTTGGAATGTTGATAGATAATCACGGAGGAATAGTCGATCTCGAAAATGATGTCTTGAAAGCAGTCGGGGATGCTCAGAAGAGGCTTGGTGAAGATGGCCTCAGAGTGATTCGAGCATTCAGGTTCCTGGAACAAGGCGAGAGACCCCTGAGGAAGTTGGATTCCGACCTCAGCACAGCGATAGTTTCCAATTTGGGAATGCTAGAAATGGTCTCAAAAGAAAGAATCTGGGCTGAAATGAGGGTGATTTTGCAAGGGCAGAACTCGGAAGAGATTGTCGAAAAAATGCATGAACATGGAGTATTGGGGGAGATTCTTCCAAGAATATCTGTTAGTCTGGGAGTGTCCCATTGTCGAGACCATCTGGTGAATCTGGCATTGATGTGCAGCTCTGAAGTGTCAAGCGGAACAGAACTAGCAGAGACTTTGACAGAGAGTCTCAAGCTTTCTAGAAAAGAAGCTTTGGTTTTGTCATTCCTCCATGGTCACAGAGATTTGGAACTGGACCACTCGACCAGTAGTGTCAGAAGATTCATGGCAACTCTTTCTGACTCGAACAGAAAGCGAATTCTGGATTATCTTACTGGCCTCGGGGTCGAAACATTGCAATTCCTTCATACCTGTCAAAGAACAGATGAACTACGCGCCGGAAACTCCCCATTGATCGATGGAAACCTACTTTCGAGCCTGACTGGACTAGAGCCCGGGAGGAAACTTGGGAGACTGAAAGACTGGTTGCACAGGATCCAAGTGGTAGAGGATATCGACAACAGAGAATCATTAATCTCGCTATTGGACAAACTTGACTGGGAAGAGTCGGACTACGAAGAATGGCCCATTCTTACTTGGCCTTGAGTCAAATTTCGTTTAGGTATTCTATGTATTCTGATTGATCCAAATACATGTCCTCATCCCACTCGTGAGGCTTCACAATCATGCACCATCCATCTTGATATGCTTCCTCATTGACGAGATCGGGATTATCCTCAACATCCCCATTAAGCTCTACAATCTTGCATGGGAATGGGGCATTGATTAGCACCCTATCTTCACTGGTTCTGATTGTGATCATCAAATCATCTACGTCCAATTCATCCCCTCTTGAAAGAAGGACGGGGGTGGCATCGTCGTCGTTTTCCGACTCCCCCTCCCCAACGTCAACTCGGAATTCACTATCGTCCTCTGGCTTGGACAGTACAACTCTGACGATTTCACCGTACTCGGCCCTAATGAATTCACTAATTCCGATCTTTACAGTCATATCTTCCTCATCATCATCAAGCATCTGGATCCATAGGTGATCCAGCGTGTATTTCCTGTCATGGGCTATGCTAAATTCAAAATAATCGGCACTATTCATCGTTTATCGTCCGCCCGCGCGGCAGTTTCGGATTTGAACTATTCGATTGCGGAATAATTACTGATTCAGAGAGATTAACAATATCATCTTCGTCGGAGATGTCGGAAATATGGATTTTGAAGAGACAGAGGAGCAAAGCATGATTCGAGAGATGGTCAGGGGTTTCGCGGAGGAGACATTGGCCCCGACATGCCTTGACAGAGACAAGGAACAACGTGCACCAATCGAAGAATGGATAGAATTCTGCGAGAAATCCGGGCTCCAAGGCATCACCATTCCCGACAAGTATGGGGGGAGTGAGGTCGATGCTGTTTCTGAAGCTATCATCATTGAAGAGTTGGCAAGAGTCGACCCCTCCTTCTCGGTGATGTACTGTGTTCACGTTGGACTATGCTCCATGACCATAGCCTTGCACGGGAACGAAGAGCAGAAGGGGAGATACCTCCCTCGGTTAGCCGGAAAGGAAATCGGCGCCTATTCTCTTTCCGAAGCTGGTGCTGGAACGGACGCTGCAGCACTTGGTTGTAAGGCCAAAATGAGCGAAGATGGCAGTCACTATTTACTGAACGGGGAAAAGATGTGGGTCACGAACGGATCTAGTGCAGACATCTACGTACTCTTTGCCAAGGACACGGGCCATCCTGATTTTGGGAGCAAGAAACATGGGGGAACCACGGCATTCATTGTCGAGAAGTCTTTCGAGGGCTTTTCGGTTGGTAAAAAAGAGGATAAACTGGGGATTCGTTCTAGTGATACTTGCTCCTTGATTCTAGAAGACTGCAGAGTCCCCATTGAGAATGTCCTCAAGAGTGCCGGAGGAGGTTTCCCAATAGCGATGAATGCATTGGACAACTCTAGAATTGGGATCGCTGCCCAGGCCCTTGGAATCGCACAGGGTTCCTACGAGGCTGCTCTGAATTATGCACATGAGAGGGTAGCGTTCGGCAAACCAATCGCACATCACCAGAGTGTGGGAAATTATCTAGCAGAAATGGCCACAAGAACCTCTGCAGCAAGACTAATGGTATACAAGGCAGCATTGGCCAAAGAAAGGCATTACAAAGAAGGTGCTCCACGCCATACAAAGGATGCTAGTATGGCGAAGTTGTTCGCTGGGGATACTGCGATGTGGGTTTCGGAAAGGTCGGTTCAGGTACTTGGTGGTTATGGGTATACTACAGATTTCCCAGTTGAGAGATTCTTCAGGGATGCCAAGATTACCCAAATATATGAGGGGACGCAAGAAGTCCAGAGGATAGTAATCAATAGGGCTATTTCACCGAAATGAGTGGCTAATCGGTTGTATCAATAGAAAAATCGTACATTGCTTTCCATCACAGGAGAAAATGGCCGGTGAAAGTTCTTCACTACAATTCAATCGGGGAAGCGGATTTCTTTGTGGAATCTGTTGAAGAAATTATTGAGTGGATCACTCGACCCACTTGTATCTTCTTTGGCCCTCTAGATCCCCCTCCAAGCCAACACTAACCAAGGCGAACTCGGTGCTGGGTTTGACCACTGATCGCTTTCTCTTGCCCTTGTGCAAAGCCTCGTAAACCGTCTTGTTGATGGCGTGTCGTGTCGAGAGGCGCTCGAAGAGGTGGAAGCGGGAGGCAATCTCTCGCCACCCCGGTTGAACAATCCCTTCGAACACCTTTGCCTTCGCACCAGAACCATATCCGCATAGTCCGATACGATTAGACTCAATCTCGACATTCTCGAGATAGTCCGATTCCATGGCTGACATCAATGCAAGGAAAATAGAGCCAGTGTACTGATTTCCAATTAGGCTTGAAGCCCTTTGGGTCTTCTCGATTCTCTCGTCAACGAAGGTTTGGAACTCATTGGTCTTTGAAATTAGTCTACGGTAAGAGTCGTTCGCTTTCTCGAATTCCTCAATCCCATCGAGAGTATCGGGATAATCGGATAGCATCGGCTCGGGACCTATCTCTTCGACGATATTAACCCACATTGGCAGTTCCCTACGATCGTGACGGAATACATCCGGGAACATTCTCTTACCCTGGAATGCATATGGGAGATGGACAATGATCCGACTCCACTGATTGGTTAGAATTTCGTCAGTATCAGGATCATATCTCCCCTCTGATATAGCCTTCCGGCGAAAATCGATGAAAGCCTGCTTGACAGATTCGGAATAGCAGCGATTGGAGAACTGGCCGTCGAAAACTGGAGTGTCCTTGTGAATCATTATCTTCTCATTCTCGAAGAGTATCTCGTTCTTTTTCTTGGAACGTGGAAGCAGTTTGAGAATCTTCTCAGCGAGATTTGATGTAATGCTGGCCCCGGACTCCTCTGCGAGTTCCAGTACATTCTCCACTACTGTTCTTGTTTCGACCTCGCGACGTGGTTTGAAGAAATCGTGAACCGGCATTGTAGAGACTCCCCAAATATCGGGAATCACCAATAATCGAGGATTGTGCCGAATTAGGATCGCCCCCCCTCCGGCACCCTGGGTGTACTCGCCGGACGATCCTAGGTCATACTTTGCGTTATCAGCGAAAACGACTATGCCGACTCTTTTACGCTCCTCGCCACCCCTAGCCGCCCAATCGAGGGTGTTATGCATCGCATCCACGGCCCCAATGCAAGCGAATGTCATATCCACGACGTCGCAGTTTCTGAAGCATTTTTCACCAAACCTTGGTGAATAACGCTGTTCCAGCATATCCATGATGTACGTTGCAGTGGGTTTTGCCCCATCAAGGGCTGATTCGGTACCAAGGTAGATCCTGCCAATTGAGGATGGGTCGAGGGAATTTCTGTCAATCAACCTGGAAACGGCGTTTGCCCCCATAGTTGCAGTGTCCTCGTGGACATCTGGAATTGCCATAGCCTCCAGTCCCAAGCCCTTGCTAAGTTTCCCATAGTCAGCCCCCCTGAATTCGGCGAAATCCTGCATTGCAAAGTAAAGTCTTGGGAAATGCAGGGATATGTCATCTATGCCCACCTCTGACACGTTAATCCCTGCCGTTCGTCATTGGTCTACATTATCATACCTGTGGAAGCGCAACCCATTAGTCGCACATTAGGTCAAAAACTAGTTCACGCCGGTGATACTGTTGATAGATTCCAAAAGTTCTGTTTTGCCGGAGAAATGCTCAGAAATTGGCGATAGAACCACTGAAAGGCAATCTGCTACGGCCATTTTAGCATCCAACGGATGTACGGTACCATCGGAGACAGCGTCGATAAATGCCTGCGCATCGTACCATTCTGAAGTCTCCCCATACTTAGGATCCGGAGTAACTGTAATCTTCCCTAGTTTGGGAATAATTACATGTCGAGAAATCTCGAAAACTGGAGAGTGCTGGTTTCCTACCTCGAGGAAGGCCTTGCGCATCTTGACTCTGATTGATTCTGGGTCATCGTCTAGCAATAATGCATTTCCAGGATCTGACTTGGACATCTTATGATCGAAAGAGTCCATCCTCCCCCCTGGCCCCTTCAGTCCGGACAACATTGGAGTATGGATGCAAGTTGGCTTAATCCAGTGATTTTTCTCGGCGACCTCGCGCATGAACATGTGCGCCTTTCTCTGGTCCATCCCACCTAATGCGATATCGACCCCTAGCTCGAAGATATCTGCGGCTTGGAGTGCGGGATAATAGAATGCGGCTAGATCGTGGTCCGACGAATCCTCATCACGGCCCATGATGCTGAATGTCCTTCGTACTCTAGAGAGGCTCATGTTCTTTGAGCATCTAAGTACTCGTTCCCAATACTTTCCAGAGTCCATTATCTCAGAAGCCCGTACAAACCTGACCTCTCCGGGTCCCTTGCCTTCCTTGGGGTTTCCCAAGATTGCCCTAAACATCTCCGACATGTACTCTGCGGCTATCGAAATCTTCCCCATATCTCTGTCAAATTTGTCGTTAACCCATGCATGCCAATCGGCGAGTAAGATAATTACATTGACACCCTCGTCAATCAAGTTACTAATTGTGTCAGCAAGTATCATCCAACCGAGGTGGGCCTTTCCACTGGGCTCAAGACCCACGTAAGCAACTAATTCCTGATTTCCGGAGTGACTCGGGCCCCCTGATAATACCGATTCGACATGATTTATTCCAACGACCTCTTGGCATCCAGAGAACATGTTCCCAATTCGTTCTCGGGATTTCGAGTTGATTTCTTGGGATGTTCCCTCGGACATTTCGCCACCTAGTTGAACAACTTGTTCAGCTTCTCTGCCCTACCAGCCGCCTTAGTATTATCATTTGCCTCAAGAAGTGTTTCGATCTCACTCATCAGAGATTCTGCCTGTTCTTTCTTCTCCTCTGGGACGCTTTCGGACATCTCCATGAAATGCTTTGCTGCAGAAATTGCTGATTTTGCCTTGGAAGCCTTCTTGGCCCATTCCTTGGCCTTATCCCCTCGTTTTTTAGAATTGTATCCGGTGGCCTTGTCGAGAAAGGCCGTCCATCTCTTCCGATCGTCCATAGCAGATTTCACTGCTTCTTTGTCATCAAAGTCTGGAGCGACATTGGTAACGTCCACAAACATTGCTCCACTTTCATATCTAGCTGCGATCGATGTAATGACTCCATGCGATGCTTCGAAGGAGCTGTCTGAAGTGCCATCAACTGTGTCGAAGAACTCTTTTGCAAGGGCAGCTATTCCACCGTTGCTACCCACTTCTTTGATTAATCCCCTTCGAACGTCGAATCGCTCCATGGCCCCTCCGAATGAACAGGGTCACTTCAATACTGCCGACCTAGAAAACCATCTTGAACAGTACAAGGGCTAAACGGTCACTGCGTTTCCGAGACTCATGAGCAGAGTATTTTCATCTATTATTGCAGGGATGATGATTCTTCTTCTTCCCCCTCTGACAATGGCGCAGTCAACTGTTACGATGGATAGTATAGTGATTCTAAGCGAAGTTGATCTTGGTATCGAGGGGGCAACGATCTCTCCAGATGGAGAGACAATTATTGCACACGGTGCGGAATCTACCATTTTTGTAATCGACTCTGAGAATCCACTAAACAATTCGCTAGTTGATTGGCAAGGAGAATATTCCCTATTAGATGCGTCATTCCATCCTAGTGGGAAAACCGCACTTCTAGTTGGAGGGGAAGGGGTTGTTTTGAGGTTGATAGCCTCCAATTACAGCATTGAGAACGCAGGAGGGACTTCGACCTTCGGAAACACCGAACTCAAGGCAGTATCGTGGAATGGGGATGGCAGTTGGGCCTACATTGGCGGAGAAGAAGGTTGGATTTGGAGATTCAGGGGGCTTGATGGTGGCGGAGTGGAGGCAATTCCTCTCGAAAATAGAGGTGAAAGTGACATAAATGCAATTTCTTGCCTCCGAGGTTCCAATGTTTGCATCGTATCATCCAGTGTCGATGGGATTGGGATAATCGATCAAGATCATGAATTATACTGGATCGGAGGATATGGGCAACCTTGGATTGATGTCACCTGCCCCTCGATTATTAGAGTGGAATGTGTAGCCATCTCCTCAGACTTGACGATTGCTAGGATTGTAATGAACATAGAAGATGTATCAAAAATGACAATTTATGATAATGATATCGTACAACTGCAAGGATTTGAAGGTACGATGACTGGGATGGATGTCCAGTCGGATGGAAAATCACTGATCTCATTGGTTCCTTTCGGATTAATTGAACATGACCTAGCTGAAAGCAGGTCATTCCATTGGCTGGACAATATTGGCGCCGTGGATTTCGATTCGGCGATCTCAGGGGAAAGGATTGTTTCGACATGGGGTACAGAGTCCTTTGAAGGGTGGATTATTACTGATCGGGGGACAATCGTATCATTCACGTCAGCCGACCAGAAAGAAAGGGGGACACTACTCGAAATATGGATAGGGGTAATCATTCTCGGCGGAGCCGCATTGACGATTGCCTCTCTGCTGACGAGTTCCTCTCCAAGACTAAGTAGATGGCTGACAAAAAAGATCGGTAGCGAGGAAGAGCGGAAAAGTGTAATCAGGGAAGAAAGGCGGCTCTCGAAGAAAAAAGGACGAGCATAAATTCATGTGTAAACTTGCTCGCGAGGGGCTGAGAACATGGCATACGAGGCGTTAGACTTCTACGACATAGATTCCTTGCTAACCGAGGAAGAGAGAATGGTTAGGGACATGGTACGGGATTGGGTAGAGGAAAGAGTGCTACCGAATATTGAGGATGCATGTAGGGATGGAATTTTCCCTGATGAGTGGAGAGTTGAGATTGGGGAAATGGGGATTCTTGGGGCTCCATTGAAGGGGTACGGTTGTCCGGGACTCTCCTACATCGCATACGGGCTGATTTGTCAAGAGTTGGAGCGAGGGGATAGCGGTGTTCGCTCGTTTGCCAGCGTTCAGGGTTCTCTTGCAATGTATCCAATTTGGGACTTCGGAAGCGAGGAACAGAAGGAGAAGTATTTGCCTGGGATGGCCAAGGGAGAGTTAGTTGGGTGCTTCGGACTAACTGAACCGGACTACGGTTCCAACCCTGGTGATATGATAACTCGTGCAGAAGACATGGGTGACCACTTCCTGCTGAATGGGGCCAAGATGTGGATTACAAACGGAACCATTGCAGACATAGCTGTTGTTTGGGCCAAACTCGAAGGGGTAATCCGTGGGTTCATTGTTGAGAAGGGAGATGAGGGCTTCAGTGCCCCGGAAATGAAGGGGAAACACTCCCTTAAGGCTAGCGTAACCAGCGAATTAGTTTTTCAAGACTGCAAATTTCCAAAGGACAGACTTATGCCCGGTGTCAAGGGACTTAAGGGACCATTCAGCTGTCTCAACAATGCCAGATATGGGATCTCATGGGGAGCGGTTGGCGCTGCCCAGTCATGCTTCAACTCTGCCAGAGAGTATTCCCTCAGTAGAATACAATTCGGGCACCCGATTGCTTCATTCCAACTCGTTCAGAATAAGCTCTCGTGGATGCTTCGTGAGATAACCAAAGGCCAATTGCTCGCATATCACATGGGGAAGAAGAAAGACGATGGGAGTTGGATTCCTGAGCAGATTTCCCTAGCCAAGATGAATAATGTAGACATGGCACTTGAGATCGCCAGAATGTCGAGAGATATCCATGGTGCCAATGGGATTCTAGATGAGTACCCAGTAATGCGGCATATGGCTAATCTAGAATCAGTGAAGACCTACGAAGGTACGCACGACATTCACAATCTGATACTGGGCAGGCACATCACGGGCATTCAGTCATTCACTAGAGAGCCCTGAACCGTCAGAGGCTATCGTCCCAATATTGAAAGGGCCGCTTCCGACCCCGTGAATCGGGTATTCGAATGGGAGTGGCAGTTCTGCTTAAGCAGGTTCCCGATACTACTGCCAAGATTAGCGTCACTGATGGGCGAGTCGATGAGTCATCCATCACAAAATGGTCGATTAGCCCGTACGACGAGTATGCCTTGGAGAACGCTATCAGATTGAAAGAATTGGGCTACGGCGATGTGGTGGCGATTACGTGTGGCCCTGCTCGATCCTCGAAGTGTCTAGTTGAAGCTGCAGCAGTAGGTGCGGACAAGTTGATCCATGTGATAACTGATTCTAGTTCATTGGACAGTATCCAGATCCAAGCACTCCTATCTGCCGCTGTGAAGAAATCTGATTGTGACATAGTGATGTGCGGCAAGCAGGCGGCAGACACGAACAGCGGTTCCACGGGACCAGGGGTGGCTAGTTCTTTGGGGTACTCCTGTGTTGGCGCGGTCACAGTGGTATCAACAGAAGGGGGCGTGATTTCTGCTACGCGTTTGGGCCCCTCTGGTTTAGAGGAAGTAGAAGTTGGGGTTCCATGCGTTTTCACGTTTGACAAAGGAGATGCAGAGCTCAGGAGACCGAATGTCAGAGGGATAATGATGGCCAAGAAGAAGCCCATAGATAGCCTCACATCAGATGATCTGGGAGTTGATACTAGCAAATCAGCGGTTAGCGTCGAGTCGCATTCCTCTCCCCCGGAGAAGCCATCTGGGAAGAAGTTCGTTGGCACGGAATCGGTTCCTGAAGTGGTAAACATGTTGAGGAACGATGCAAACGTGATTTAGAGGTGAAAATGTGAGTACGACAGTGATTTCAGAATCTAGTAATGGCTCCCTACACCCCATTACAGCACAACTAGTCGGTGCAGCATCCGCCCTTGGAGATTCCATCACAGTAATTTGCCCAGGAGGGATAGGATCCACCGATGCGGCACTGATTTCTGGGGTTTCGAAGGTCATTTCTGTGGAGGGTGGTTGCTTCCGTACCTATGATTGCATGGCTTGGTCCGAGTCATTGTCCCCATTGGTAAAGGGCGATCTTATCCTGTCTTCATCGTCTGCAATGGGTAGGGAGCTAATATCCTCAATAGCTGCAAAGAAGGGCGTACCAGTTGTTCAAGACGTAACTAATCTGACAGAAGGATTTACGGCGACTAGGCCAATATACTCGGGAAAGGCAATCGAAGAAGTGAGTGTTTCATCACCCTGCGCAATCAGTCTGAGGCCGAATTCATTCGAGCCCGCAGAGGGAGGAGGTAGCGCAGAAATCGCAACAGTCAATGTTAGTCAAGACATTACCATTGCAGTCAAACAGGCCTTGGCCAAGGCAGGTGAGAAACTCGATGTTTCAGAGGCCGATATCATAATCTCAGGAGGGAGGGGGATGGGAGAACCGTCAAACTTCTCGCACCTATACGAAGTGGCTGATGTCCTGGGGGCTGCAGTTGGGGCCAGCAGGGCGGCAGTAGATACGTGGGACGAGATCCCGCACAGCATGCAAGTCGGACAGACGGGTAAAACAGTGACTCCCAATCTGTACATCGCTGTAGGAATAAGTGGTGCTATCCAGCATCTCGCTGGGATGCGGTCGAGTAAGTACATCCTAGCGATAAACAAAGACCCAGAGGCCCCAATCTTTGGTGTCGCTGACTACGGCATCGTGGCCACATGGGAAGAGGCCCTTCCTGTCTTGAAAGACCAGCTCTTGGAAATGCTGTCAAGCTGATGCCTGATCCTTTTCAGAGTCGGACCTTATTTGTTCGATTCTGCTAAGATACTCCTCGGTGACCCCTCCGGTAACATATACGCCATTGAAGCAAGAGCAATCAAAATTGGCCAGAGAGTTTTCGCCTGCTCCCGTGCATGCCTCGACTAGGTCGTCTAGTTCCTGGTAGATCAGCCAATCCGCTCCTATGGATTCGCAAATCTCCTCGTTGGTTTTTCCATAGGCAACATACTCCTTCCTTGCAGGCATATCGATCCCATACACATTGGGGTGGATTATTGGCGGTGAGGATGAGGCAAACAATACTCTCGAAGCGCCGGCATCTCGTGCCATCTGGACTATTCTCCTTGAGGTGTTCCCCCTAACTATGCTATCGTCAACAATTAGAACTGTCTTTCCCTCGAACTCCTCATTGATTGTATTGAGTTTCTTCCTAACTGAGTCCTTTCTCATCTTCTGCCCAGGCATAATGAACGTCCTCCCGATGTATCGATTCTTGACGAAACCCTCTCGATAAGGTATACCCAGGGCGCTAGAAAGTCCGAGTGCAGCGATTCTGCCACTATCTGGGACGGGTATTACTGCATCGATTTCGTGTTCCTGCAGTGAATTCGAAATCCTCTTTGCAAGTGATTCCCCCATCCTCAATCTGGCCTTGTGAACTGAGATCCCGTCGATTACAGAGTCTGGTCTAGCGAAGTAAACGTGCTCGAATACGCATGGGGTGTGCGCTAATTTGGGATGGCAGATTTTCGAAATTGTTCGACCGTCCATCTTCACAATTACTGCTTCGCCGGGATCAATGTCCCTATCCATTTCGAAACCGATTGACTGGCAGACGACGCTTTCTGAAGAGACTAAGCGCTCTGTGAAGCCACCTGTTTCCCTTTTTCCCATGAATAGTGGGCGTATGCCATGGGGATCTCTGAATGCGACCATACCCCACCCAGTAATTAGGCAGACCACACTGTAGCTTCCATCGGCCCTCAAGTGGGTCCTCTCGACTGCTCGAAAGATGTCGTCCTCTTCCAGAGCGTCCATCCCACCTGGTCTACCGTTTACCGATCTCTGGATTTCTGCTGCGAATAGGTTGAGCAGGGCCTCTGAATCCGAGCTCGTGTTTATTCGTCTGTGGTCATATTCCAGGAGGCCGGAAATAATGTCTGGAGTGTTGTTCAAGTTTCCATTGTGTGCTAGACTAACTCCGAAGGGCGTGTTAGTGTAGAATGGCTGTGCCTCTGCAGAAGAGTTAGAACCGGCGGTTGGGTACCTCACGTGTCCTATTCCCATGGATCCGACCAATTTTCCCATATGGCGCTCAAGGAATACGTCCCGAACTAGGCCATTTGCCCTCCTGTGGCAAATATTATCCGAATCGCTGGTGACTATTCCAGCCGCATCCTGTCCCCTGTGTTGCAAAACGATAAGCCCGTCATAGACTGAAGTTGAGACTTGCGTCCCCGGCGAGCAAACTATTCCGATGATTCCGCACATCGGCAATCATTCTCGGGTAGACAATCAAGACTTAGGCGTTTCCGGCTAATCTTACTTCTTCTGGGACATGGACCTATTGCGCTTGTTCCACCTGAACTTCCGGAGTCTGGCTGTATCTCCATATCCACAGCTTGCGCACTGTCCCTTTTGTTTGTGGTACGAGTGACGCCCGCACCTCCTACAGCGTATGTGGGTGGATTTCTGCCTCTTGCCCATGCTTGGCGTTCCCTTTGACATGCATTTCACCCACTAAGACGACGCGCCCACCGACCGTTTTGTTAAGAGGGTTATCCTGAACAATACCGTCGTAACGACTGCCAAAACGATAGGCAATAGTTCGAGTATCCCCATGATTGCAGATGCCATTGCGCCCTCCAATGATGTCAATGGCCCGTGACCGGTTGAGATGGTAGCGGAATAGAGAGATGCAGTCCCGATTAGAATTGCAGACAATATTGCAAGTGAGCGATTGTGTTGATTGTAAGTGGATGCAAAATGGACTAGGGCGAAGAAGGAGAATAGTAGAGACCCGCCCGAAACCAGCAGAAGTGCTTCGGAGAACTCAATTCCCATGCTCATCACCATCCATGTGCATTTCCAGAATCGTCCTTACCAATCCCTCTTCATCACTCGAGAGCGGTTCCGACTCATACTTCAGGCCCAATGAGCCCTCAGACAGGTAGGTCCCAATGATGACTACAACGAGACTTACGAAGACGCCCAGCAAAACCAGCACCCCCCTTGTGGTGCCTGATAGCGAAATTGAGCTCTTGCCGTAATACAAGATAAACCATGAGATTGCCACTAAGAACCAACCAGAAGCGAGCCCCAGTGTTCTTGGTTCCCCATAAGTTGGTGAATAGCGAAGAATTAGTATCGCACCGATTGAAAATGGTACTATCAGTGCAACTGATCTTAGAATTGAGTTATGAAGCTCGCTTTCCCTATCAGCTAAGTCTTCTGGGAACAGGATCAGGCAAGTCATGCCCAAGAGCATTAGTGGGAAGCCGAATCTGGTCCTCTCAAAAGATGGCCCCATTCGGTGAAAACTGTTCCCTATAGCCATAATCAGAAGAGAAGCCCAGATTAATCCCTCATCTCCAATCATGACTTGCGGACCGGGACTAGATTCTTGTGTTTTTCTTGGTTGGGAGTTGGGAGTCTTGCTGAATCGCTCGACTAGTTTCATATACGGGTCATCTGTGGCTCGCGGCGCACAAGGAGTGAGGTGGCGTACAAATGGTCAAGATGCCGAGGAAAATCATGCGATACAGTCCCTATGCTGGAAAGCATACCGAACACACGGTTGAGAGAGTCAAGAAGAGGAGGGCGAGCGAGCTTAAGTGGGGTCAGAGAAGGTTCAGGAGAGTCACGGCAGGATACAGGGGTTTCCCCAGGCCGAAGCCATCGGGAGAAAAGCCCACCAAGAGGGTTAACCTTGTCTTCAGGTGTACTGAGACTGGAAAGGCTCATTCCCCTAAGGGCAAGAGAGCTAGAAAGTTCGAACTTGTTGATAATTGAGGTGAATCATTGGCTGGTAAGTTTCTCAGAGTAAGTTGCAAAGACTGTGGAAATGAGATCACGCTCTTCAACAGGTCTTCGACGGTAGTAGCCTGCCCAATTTGCGGATCGACCCTAGCAGAACCAGCTGGCGGACTTGCCAACCTCACCGGATGTACCGTGGTTGAGGTTCTGAACTAGAGGGGCGGAATCTTGGCGGATTTAGCAAACGACTGGCCTGAGGAAGGCGAGTTGGTCGTTTGCTCAGTGAAGAGCGTAAAGGAAAACGGAGCATATCTCGGACTAGACACCTATCCTGAGAGGGAGGGGTTCGTATTCATAGGGGAAATCGCGACTGGATGGGTGAAGAACATCAGGGCCCATGTTAGAGAGGGCCAGAGAGTAGTGGCCAAGGTAATCGGGATTAAGAAAGCGAGAGAGAGCGTCACACTCTCGATCAAATCAGTTTCTGAGGAAAGGAGAAGGGGTGCCCTTCAATCCTGGAAAAATGAGCAGCGAGCATCTCAGATAATGAGAGTGGCAGCAGAGAGAGTTGGTTGGGAAGAAGGAAAAACGACTGCAGTTTCAGAAGAGATGAAGGATGCCTTTGGTTCCCTTTATGGGGCTCTTGAGGAGTGTGCCATAACTGAAAGCGCTCTAGAGGATGCTGGTTTCGAAGGGGACTGGATAAAAACTGTCACAGAACTGTCGATTGAGAATATCGTCCCGCCTTTCGTGGAAATAAGAGGCTTGTTTGAGATCAAGGTATGGGGTCCCGAGGGAGTCAAGGCGATTAGCGATGCTCTGCAGGCAGCAGAGAATTGCGCTGATGGGGAGGAGGAAGTGACCTTGACCTGCCACTATGACGGCGCACCCAACTACAGAGTTGACATCAAGGCACCGGATTATCCATCTGCTGAGTCGGTTTGGGAAGCAGCACAAGAGGCTGCCTCGAAGAAGATAGGGGCCGTCGAAGGCTCGATTACCATTGAACGGCTCTGATTGCCACAATTATGGGAAGATACTTCATGAACCTCATCGATGGGCTCAATCCTATTCATGGCTAGAACGAAGCTTCAACGCTGCATAGAGTGCAAGGCATTTGGCCTTGGCGTGAAGTGCAAAGAGTGTGGTGGTAAGATGGAAGCAGCCGCGGCTCTGAAGTTCTCCCCGGAAGACCCCCAGGGTGCTAGACGCAGGAAACGGCAGGATGCTGGTAGTGAAAAATGGGTCAAATCGCTACCAAGCCCCAGGAAGGATGATGATTCGTGAACAGAACCAGGACACATTGGCTAGAGGGGGGCTGCCTTCCGAAAGGCGCAATGGTTCTCGAAGCGGTCCCGGGCGTAGGTAATGTGGGAAAGATACTGGTTGACGGCCTGATTGAGAAGCACCCCTCACGGACCATTGGATGGATTCTGCATCCAGA
>Ga0206683_10001509_pt1 | contig 16110 bp, 22 predicted proteins | sample M280m12015metaG_FD_155483 | JGI IMG/M metagenome (GOLD analysis project Ga0206683, IMG submission 155483) | Ammonia-oxidizing marine archaeal communities from Monterey Bay, California, United States - M2 80m 12015 | ecosystem: Environmental > Aquatic > Marine > Intertidal zone | place: USA...
TCGCTTCTGCTTTTTTCGCTGCTTCGAAGATCGCGTCAAGGCCCTCTTTAGACATTCCTGTCATTGAGGCTTGTATTGCTGATACTGTACGAGCTTCCGTAAGAGGTGCTTCTGGTGTTTCCACCGTTGCTTCTACTTCCGTATCCTCTACGATAACCTCTGCTACATCTTCAACAACTTCGTCTTTGATTTTCTCAGACATTGTATTCTCCTATAGAGATTATAGTTTAGAGAGGAAATGCTCAAAACCTGCAGATTGTTGCTCTTCCGAGAACATCTCTTTAGGCTCTATCACTTCTGTCTCACCTTCATCAATTGTCTTAATGAAATGACCCGGTCTATCCTCTTCATAGGATACTCCTTCCATAATGCCATTAACATATGCATTAGGGGCGGAGGGATCTTGAACGATATCAACTGTATTCAGCATAAAATCACTTGCTACATGATTGACACCATTCTTCATTTCTAGACTTCCCATACCACGACTTGACACTCCTAATTGAACACCACCTTCGACAAGACCTTTAACAATCTTACCCATAGGGGTATCTAAAATAAGTGCTTTTCCCATCACATTATTACCGTCCCATTTAAGTTCAGTAATTCTGTGAGAAACTTTATCCAAATTAATGGAAGGCCCATCAGGGTGATTTAGCTCACCAACTGCGCGACCTGTAATAACTTGCTCGTTAACAAACTTGTCAACGGCTTTTGTAAGAACTTCTCTGGTATAAACTCTACCGTTCTTATTCTTATTCTCAGCTTGCATAAAAATACCCTCTAAAAAGGTATTCTTTTTACCATTCTTTCCTTCTTGTATAGAATAGCCTAATTGCGTCTGAGTATATTCTGTGATTAACTTCATTTATGCTCCCATTAATTTGATGAATTCTGTTACTGCTTTTTCAGCAGCTGCCTGATCTTTATACGAATCAAGCTTAAGACCGTCTATATACAAATTAAACTTCTTTCCAGCTTTTGTAATAACTGCCTCTATGTTTTTCTTTTTGCCAAGCTTTTTCATTTGCTTGACTACCTTTTCACCACCACCGAGCTTTAATTTTGCTTCAATTACTTCATTAAATGATTCCTTAAATGTCAGCATTTGCTTCAACTTCTCCTGTTTCGACTTCAGTCTCCGCAGCAGGTTCTTCAACTGCTGGAGTATCGTCAGATGCTCCATACATTTTAGAAGCAACTTCTTGTTTATGTGTGTCTAATGCGTCAATTAATTTATCATGCATAATACTATTAAATGTATTATTGCTCTTTTGCGCATCGCCCGTTTTTATATTGTCAATTAAGTCTCTTGTGCTCATAATCTCTCTGTTAAGTATTTATAAAAATGTTTATTTCTAGTAAACTTTATGTATACAATATGTTTATATAGCTGAATTAGCTATATCAGGATTAATATCATCAGGTTTCATAGGATCTTTCTTATTATCCTTAGCAATTTGTTTGATAGCTTCATCATCCAATTTAAGAATATTTCTACGTACCCAGTCTTTAGACCAGAATAAACCAATATATTCGTCCATCATTTGTACCATTTCTATCCTTTCACGAAGAATTTCTGCGTCCTTCAATTCAGCATAGTAGTTATCCCTTGAGTACTCAACAACAATCTCTTCGCGGATATTTACCCAGTCACTTGGCACAATAATCTTTTTAAGGATTAACTGCCTTTTCAGTGCTTCATAGAATAGTGTTGAGAATTTATTACGAATACGATCAATAAATTTCTGGAATTTAAGCTCGTCACGCGTAATTTCTGAAGATCGACCAACAGAAAATGCATCTGCTTCAGTCAATCTTGACATAGGTATATTTAAAGACCTATATAATTTTTGTTGGAAGTATTGAATATCTTCAATTTCTCCAAGATTTGAACCACCTGGAAGTGTATCAATTTCAGTACCACGACCGCCCTCTCTACGTGGCAACCAAAAGTCTTCCATAATATTACGATGAACTTTTTCATCTTTAAGGTTACCTGTGGCAGGATCGTATACAATCTTATTACGATATCTATTCATCGTATTATTCAAATATTCTTCTGCTTTACCTTTAGGTAGATTACCAACGTCTATATAAAATATACGACGTTCAGGGGCTCTCGATATACGATAGATAACTAACGAGTCTTCCATCATACTTAATTGATTAATAGGTTTAAGGGCTTTATTTAAGTAGCCAATAACCTTATTGCGTTCTTCGTTTAATAGACCTGAGTTAACTTGAATAATAGAATCAGGATTAATCTTTAATCCCTCACCGCTATTTGTCATAGTATCATCTTGATACAAATAATATTCAGCAACCTCTCTTACAAGATCAGCACCAGTCTTAGGATCTTTAACCTTTTCGGTTTCTTTAATCTTACGAATCTTTGTAGGATCTATTTGTCTTAACTCTAATAAACCAGCTTCAGTTTTATTTGGATTAATAATACAATGATAGAATAAACGTCCATCAATATACCAACGTCTAAATGTATCGTATGCTGTTGCAGAGAAATTAGTTAGATTAAGAATCCTATCGAATTCTTCTTGAATAAGATCTTTAACTTTATCAGCTTGATCTAAATTATCAAGGTTTAGCTTAGCGATAACACCATTCTCATCTGTAATTGCTTCATTACATATATCTTCAATAGCCATATCCACTTCAGGATATGTAGCTACCGAACGGTATTTCATGATTAATTCTCTATCGTTTTTATACTGATCTCCGTTGAGATCCATATATTGACCAAAATATCCACCAGTTGGTGATATTTCATATGCGCCATCTTCGTTATCTGCTTGAAACGATACTGGTTTTTTGTTCTGTTCTATTTGTTTTCTTTTAAATTCAAAACCAAATAGTGATCTGCTTTCTGCCATAAAATTTTTTATTCCTTAAACACTCTTTCTTAAATATTATTTATAACACTTAAGAAAGAGTGCCTTTCGGCACTCCTTATGTTTATATCGATGATTTACGTTGTTGTATCAGACTCCCAATACTGCACTTGTAACTCAACTTCAAACTCTTCGATTACATTCTCAGAGCCATAATCAAGTTCAATAGCTCCCAAAGTTGTCGGGAAAGTTCCTCTGATATCGTACTTCTTCAGTACAGAACCATCCTTATCAAGTTGTTCAACAATCATATCAGCCATATAAGAAGTAGGATCTGTTAATCCAGTATTTCTTTTATGTTCATTAATCATGTTCATCCAATCTTCATAAGCATTACGTACTGCAAAGTCCGTATCATTTATAACAGTAATACTCCATGGATCAAATGTTCTATCACCAGCTATTTGCAACTTACGACCTCTGAATGGAACTTCAATAGGTGCAATTGTACTACCTGGTAATGAAGACATTTTACACATATATGTATAACTGCCTGGATTTTCTTTAATAACTAAAGCTGGAAAATTCATCGTGACCTGGAATAGATTAGGTCTCGCTCCGCCACCTCTTAGTTGGGCTTTCATATCATCTACGCCTAATATCGCCATGATTAATTACCTCCCGCAATTTCACTAAACTCAACACCAGTACGTGTAGCAATGAAGTTAAGTGTAATGTAGTTAATAGATCTTGCAGGCTTGACATAAATATCAGCAACAAACTTATTGCTATCAATAATATTTCCTGTGTTATTTGTAGTATCACATACGACTTTAAAGTCTGTAATACCACGTCTTCCCTGAACATCTCTTAAGAAAGGCTCAACCATGTTTCTAAATTGTGCCCTCGTAAATTCATCATTAAATTCGAATAATGATGCTTTCGATGCTGTAGATACTGCTTTCTCAAGAACAATGAATAGTCTCCTAACATTGATTCTATCAAACGCACTTGGCTTAGCTTGTAACGTTTTGTCACCAAATAACACTGTACCTTGACCAGGAAAAGTCACTATCGGATTAACACCCGTTTTATATAGTGCATCTCTTGACGCTTGATCAGGATTCCATGCTAATTTAGTAACGTTACGAACATTACCTCGTGTAAATCCAGCTGGTGAAAACCATGCATCTGCAACTAAATCTGCATTACATGCTAATCCAGCCATAGATCCTGCTGCTGCAATCCAACGATAAACATCATTATATTTATCATAAACATATAAAGAACTTGAATCTCCAAAGCCATAAGACGTTGAAGTTAAAGCTGTTCTCCATGCTGCTACTGAAGTAGCTGGTGCTGCTGCGTTCACTGTTGCCGCTCTCTCAGGAGAGACAAAACCTACTGCATCTTTTCTTGCTGCCGCTTGGGCAGTTATATAATTACTCAACGTTCTTGTATCAGTTGAACTCAAACCTGAGTTCGCTTGAAATATCAAGTTAACATCTGTTGTTTCTGCATCGTTATATAATGCATACGCTGCAGTAGTTTCACCTACTGTTAATCCGTTATCGTCAATACCGCCAGATAGGTTGATAAAAAACGTTGCAACCGTTGTGAATGTATTTCCTGCGGCAGATTCGCCAGCATCTGTTAATGTTGATTTGTGATTACCCATGAAGATCCAATCGGAACTTGCATTGATAACATCTTTATAATATAATGTTGTGCCATCTGATGATTTAACATCCGATGCTTGTGACAAATAAGTAAATGTTTCAAGTACGGTACCAATTGTTCCTGTGATAGTACCATTTGAGTCATAAACCCATACGTGAATTTCATCATTTGCTCCGCTAACTGCAGCTGCGCCCGCTGATGTACCTGGGACTGATTCGCAATTAGCTAATTGAAATGCTGTACCTGTTTGTCCAGCTGTAAGGAATGATACCCCTACTGCATTACCTGTAACACCAGGATATCGTGCTTGCACGTAGTCCGTCGCTGCAGGTGTTTGACCGTCAAATACGGTCTTGTTTTGTGTTAGAATTCCAGTACCTGACGCTGTTGCGTTACGTGCTGAAGTTCCAGTAGCTCTAACAACTTTTAGATTGTTGCCATAGCTCAGAAATTGGCTAGCTGATAGAACACTTTCGAACGTGTTTGCATCAGGTTGACCGAACTTCTCAACCAATTGAGTTTCCGATGTAACAGTAACAATTTCATCGGCTGGACCCCACGTAAACGCACCGGCCATGCCTCCAATTGTTGATGATACTGACGGAACGACATTGGTCAAATCGATTTCTTTTACCTGTACTCCAGGCGAAACTAGATTAGCCATCTAAACTCCTTCATGTTAATTATAAGATTTATCATAATACGAATTTTCTCAATATACTTATTTATAACAACTAATGTTTATAAGTTTCCCAACCTGCCCCGAATGGATGATTATCTTCAGCAGCTTGAGGCATAATACCTACAGGTATAACTTCATCTTCTAATTGCTGTACTTTTTGTTTATATAATAGATTTTTCATGTTAATATCAGTTGATTCTGCAAAGAACGGAGTAGATGTGAACCATCCAAACATTACTAAATTCATCATGAGATCGTCATGTGAATTATGATCTGCTTGATAAGATCTACCTTTTGCTACAAATGTACTCATTTCCCTTATAGTTTCTTCATCTTTTATGATTAATTTCTTTTGTGTCATAATATCTCTTATATTCGAACATCCAATTCGTTTAACTTTAGTTGTCATCGTAACACCAATTGCATTAGCTTTAATCATACTCTCTACAAATACATTCTCATATTCTAAATCATAATATAAACCATTACATACTACTTGTCCAGCATCATTCGATTCAACCACAACATGAGCCTCGTTATAATGTGTAGCATATTTGTATAATAGATCAGGAAATAACAATGGACTTATCATATTATCGCGATATGTACATACTTGTACGAATGGGTTTACGCTCACATCTATTACAGTAAATGTAGAATAGTCTTGTCCTCTGCCTCGAGATACATCAACAAACATAAGATAATTATGCCCTTCTTCTGGATGGTCAAAGATTTTAACGCTATTAAAGATTTCATGTGGGTTTGTAGCTCTTAATGCTAGTAATACATCAGCAGATATTAAAGTATTTCCTGTACCATGGAATGAATTGCCAAATTCTTGATCAAACTGAAGTTCAGATGTATTCTCAATGGTCATCTTCTTCCATTCTTCATCTCTTCCTGGTACATCCCACCAATCCACTCGAGTTGGTGTAAATTCATTTGTTCCTTGTAAAGCACCTTCATATAGTTTATGATACATATTACCAATACCATTGGCCGTAGATGTGATAATAATTTTAGATGTTTTACCAGATGAGATAACTGGATATGTTGAAGTATAAAATTCAGCAGCATTATCTACGAATGCAAACTCATCGAGGTATACTAAGTTAAGTGACATACCACGAATAGAGCTTGATGATGTTGCGGCCGCAATAATTCTACTATTATTTGAAAAGCCTATAGACTTCTTATTGAGTGCAGTACACCCAGGTTGTAAAAAGAATGGTAGATTTTCTAACATAAGTGTAATACGTGCTAACATTTCCCTTGCGATTGCTTCCTTATTCGCAAGTACACCTACAACTTGTTCTCCTTTGAATATAGCATACCATAAAAGATACGCAACCACAGCAATAGATTTACCACTTTGACGACATGCTAAGACTATATTAAAGCGATGAGCCGTAAATGATTCAAACATTTTCTCTTGATATGGGTATAGATCAAAGGGTATTAAACCTTTATCGAGGTGGATTATTTTACAATACTCTTTTGCGAAATATTCAGGATTATCTAAACATTTCTTGTATTCTTTTAATTCCTCTTTAGTCCAAGGATGTTCTACATCGGCACCCCTAACATTAGGATTGCCTAAGTAATTAGTCTCTCTCATTTATCAAATAAGTCCGGTTCTGTTTCTATTACCTTTTCATCACGCAACATCTTTTGCAGCTCAGCTGTTGAGCCTATAAAAACGTTGTTGTTTGTATTTCCATTAAGAGCAAGAGTTTCATCTTTATCTTGTTCCTTTTTACTCTTATGAAGTTTAAGAATCTTTTCGCCTATTTCAGCATTATTTTTAATTAATTGACCAAGTACTTCAAATGCTCGTGGATGCTCAGACTCGCGAGCAAGATCTAACATAAGCTCTATAGCTTCGTCACCTTGCTCTGCTAAGTCATAAAATTGTCTTCTAACTTTTTGATAGTCAGATTCAACTTTACTTTTCGTGCCAGTCGATGTGTGCTTCTGGATTTTCGTCTCCATGTTCATGGTCATCTTCGTGTTCTTGTGGGTTCTCATAATATGTATTCCATAATTCCATTACACCATGCTTCGTTCGGCTTTCATCTTTATTGCCGCCTTCGTATGGTATTGCTAAGTTCTCTTCGATAAGACTTTGGTTAGCATCTTTGCCATTTACCTCAATCGTACCAAGTACTCTTCCGAATTTACCTTTCTCCATATCTTCGGTTACTAGAGTAAAATTACCATCAGCTTCTGCCAATAATTCAATTAATCTATGTTTAGCAGCAAGTCCCCATGACTTCTCTGCCAAATTTCTTGTTCTACTCTCAGGTGTATCTATACCCATTAAACGGATTCTATCCCTCATGAATACAGAAAAACCTAATTCTATATCTGCGTCAATGGTATCACCATCGACGACTCTTACTAATCGTGCGTTAAATCTAAACATTTAATTCTCCTCTAGTCTTCTACGTCAAAAAAGTTAATCGTTTCGGTGTATGGCTCTTTAAAGCCACCAGCACCATCACTAGTAGTTGTACCTACTATCTTTTGTGTCTCAAATTTATGAGTTGTCGGATCAACATTCCCTGAATAATCAACTTCTGTTTGGAGAATTTGCTTGCTCTTAGTAAGACCTCTATAATAACGAATACGAGTTTCAAAACCTAGAGTATAAATAATAGCTCTTCTCGTAACTAAATCACCCTCATAATCATCATTTAAGGCGATACTCGTTAAAATTATCGGAGTATCTGTTTTGATATCCAACGTTGGGATATCTTTTATTGTTACCGTATATTCCGGTTGGAACATTGGTAGAATCTGTTCTAATAGTTGTAGTGCTTCATCTTGTGTCGAAGCCATAATATTTAATTCAAATCCAACCTTATATACGGCTGGTGCACCAAGTTTGTGTAATTGTAATGTATCACCTGTTACAACCTTTGTGAAATTCTTATGCTTTGATACACGTGCAGCTGGATCATAGTCCATAGAAGATATTTCAAATGCTAGTCTTGGTAATTTAATCGCTAGCTTTGGATCGCTTGTTTGTTCGTTTAAACGTGCAAGTACCTTTTTTCTTGGTGAATATCCAAGAGGCACTTGAATTTTTTGTAATACTTTACCTGCTGCATCTTTTTTAACAACTTGTAAGTCATTAAAAATCGATCCAAATACAGATACCATACGTCTTGTACTTTCATTATAGAAATGATTAGCAAACATTATGGATCTCCAAATGGATTAGATTCAGTGAAGTCTATAACATCATCACCAGCTAATTCGAATTCATCATTATCAGCAAATTCATCTTGGTTATAGAATGTCTTCGTAGTACCACTCTCATCAGTTACAATATTTAACGATGTGCCAGATTCAGAACCTACAAGTTTCCTATTAGCGGCCGCTTGTACAGAGAATGCCATAAATGTGCCATCACCATTTGTACTTTGATGTGGAGATATAATTGTTATTCTATTATTATCACCATCCCATCCAGCAACATAACCTTCAACATTAATTGGTACAGCTGGAGAAGCACTATCATTAGAACCTGTCCATTGTGTAACTTTCTCCCCAAGAGTATATGTGTCTGTACTAGTAGTTAAAACATAACTATATGATGTAGCATTATCCCATTCAATCTTATCAATCTCGTCCCAACCAGTATCAAAATGTTGGTCATTATATTCAAATAATTCAGCAGTCATTGTATAGCTTGGAAGATCTGCTAATTGGTAAAAAGGTGATTTAGGTTCTACATAACGTATTTCGAATAATCTGCCTGTCATTGTCATATAAATGAGATCACCTTCTGCAGGCATACCTTTTTCAGTATAACCTAGATTAGTATCATTTACATTTATACCTACAACATTATCCCAGCGACGTTTAGTAACTACAAAGTTTGCTTGATCGCGAATCTCTAAACCGAATTTACCTAATAGGTTACCATCGCCTTCAAAACCTTCAGCGTTTTCTAAATACATTTCTATTGGATAGGCTTGAGTAAATTCACTCCATTCTTCATTGAGTAAAGCATCTTCTGATAGACGTGTGCGTGGCAAATATACCACGTCTTGTCCAAATATTTTAATGCTCTCTGTTACGAGATCTTCATACAAGTCCTGTTCAGATTTTACAGCACCCGAAAAATATACTGATGTAGCCATTAATTACCCCATTAAAAAATTGTCTGGCATAGCCCATATTAGCCTTGCTTCTTCTTCTAACCCCTGAATTTCTTCGATGGCGTCTTCATATATCTGACGTCCATTCATTGTTATTCCACCTGGCAATTGAAAACCTTCAAACTTCATCATATTTGCACCCCATTGGCGCTTAATTAATGCTGTAAGATATTTCTTTAAATAATGATCGTTATATACATCTGTATAAGTGTCTGGACCTATAATAGTAAATACCTCTAATACAATAAACTCGCCAGCTGACAAATCACCAAATCCCTGATCCATATGAACTCTATTCATATGTCTACTAAATCTTATATGCTCTTCACTATTTAATCTATGGTCAACTAATGATAACTTTTGTTGTGATTGTATGTATTCTTGCATTTGAGTACCTAAACCTTGCAACATGAATATATCATTTAATCTCATATGATAACCCATATCAAATAATGCAGAACCAGTTTGACCGGTAATTTTTAACATACGCACAACTGATGTCACAGCATCAGAAACAGTAATATAACTATTCGTTATATCAGTTGCAGTAAGCTCGTGCTTAAGATATTCGCGGATTACACCGTCAGAATGGTATTCTTGATAGAATTGTAATGCATCGTCAGTACGATCTTCTAATTGATCTTCGTCTACATTAATTTCAATGACAGGTGCACCTAAAGCTCTTAAGCAATGGTCTTGTAATGTCGATCTTGAATTGGGTTTTGCCATAATGTTTCCTTGTTATATAGACTTATTTATATAAAACAAGACTTCCTTTAATGAATTTGGAAGAATAATTCCATGCGTGCTAACGTCTTTGCGTCTGGATTTGTGTGATGATTTTTTGAATATATCTCTTTTGCAGCAGCCACATCACCTTTTGCTAACTGTACAAAGTTATAATCTTTAGACTCTTCTCTATGTAAATTAACAAATGCTAATGCTACCATTTCATCGTATGTTAATAAAGCTAAATCTGCTTTATGTTCATAAACTGATGGATAAACAACTGTACCAATTAATTGACTATTAACCTTTCTTTCAAGTGTAATTAACCATTCGGGGTATTCCATTCTTGAGCCATCACTATAACCACGTGGATTCCAATCTCTTTTAGTTGAAGCCGTATAAGTTGTTTTTATAGGAACTTCAATACCAAATTCTGTTGTATACGCAGGATATGTCCAATACCCACCTACTTTTTTCACTTTACTATCATCAAATTCAGAACCTTCCCACATGCTCGAATTAGTTTTATAATCTGTATCAAGATCACTATATAAAAACCCAAGTTTTTCTAAGTCATCATACTTCTCATTTTGAAAAGCATATTGAATTTGACCTAATACTTCTAAACTAACATTTGACATAAAGAAAGAATATAATTCATCACCAACTCCTGTATCTCCATATGTTTGGTTTACCATATCAATAGAAGCATCACCAAGTGTGCCATCACTATTTGTACTAATACTATATTCATAATATTTTTGAGTTTCTACACCTTTTACTGAAGTAAGCAAAAGTGTTGATTCATTCATTAGTAAGTTCGCATCTGTTATCGTATTTGATGGTAAAGCTTTAATATCTGGTATATCTGCTATAGACAAATCATATGTATCAGTTTTTATTGGAGGAAACCACAAATCAATAGTTTGTGATCTGGTATATCCAAATCCACTACGACGTGTATTAAATTTTTCTATATGATATCTATAGCGATTGACTGCAGTTTCAACAGAATCTACATCTAAAAATTGTACATAACCATATGCTCCAGTTTCAGGATTCTCGGCATCTTTAATCCATTCTGATTCTATACCTACTAATTCATCCATAAACCATAATACATTTGCTTCAAATGCATCATAATCAAATGCTGCAAGTTGACCTTCATCTAATCCATGTGTAAATTCAACATCTCTTTGGTATCTTAATATTTCATCATACACCAACATGGTTGCTTCGGCTAAAAATGAGCCAGCAGTTTCTTTTAAATTGACAGTTTTGGTATAATACTCAGAGGATGTAGCAGTTGGCATAGCTATAGGATATACCGCATTCATTGAGTGGGCCGAAGGTAATGTTAATGTTGCCATAATTAAAACTAGGCCCTGTTTAAGTTTTTTTCCTAGTTGGAGCATTTCTTCTTTGATTCACTTGATCTGCTGGTATTCCCATCTTAGCAGCATCACCATATTTTTTCATAGTCTTTAATAAATAAGCTTTTTTCCTAGCTCGTCTTTGAGCAGGAGATACAGCTTCATTTGGTTCTCCAGGTGTTTTCTTTTTAGCAGCTTTAACAGCTTCATCAGAACCATAATCGAGTACCTTTTCACTCATCTTTTTCCAATCATCATAATCAATATAAATGTCCGTATCAGAGTTATAATATTGACCAAATTTTTTATCATAATATACAACTTGTCCTGACTTAGTCATAAATGGACCTTCAAGGCCTTTACGTTCTTTATATCTATCAGGAATTTTCCCAAGCTTAGATTGCTTGGTCTTAAGCATTAAATAATCTTTAGATGCTTTATATCTATCTTTCTTTGAAGCTTGAGACATGTACTTCTTTTCAAATAATTTGAAGCCTTCCATTAGTATCTCGTAGTTACTTTCTTTTTCTTCAATTTTTTAGTGGGTGGCATATCTACATTTCCACTTGAAACAGAATTTGCAGCTGCATCTTCATCTTTTTCTCTATATCCCATTAGAACTTTGCTTGCGGCTTCAATTGTAGCTTTTAATTCAGCATCTTCACCATAAGCATAATCTAACTTAGGATATTTCTTTTCATAAGCTTTCTTTTTAGCGGCCGCTTCTCTCTTAGCTTTAGCTTTTTCACTACGTACTTTAGCTTCTTTATAACCTTTAGTACGTCTATCTACAATGACTTTACCTTTTTGCTTCTCACCTTCAGCTCTGCGACTTGCAGCTTTAAATCCAATTAAACGACCATCGCAATCAACTTTCTCTTCCATTGCTTCAGTTTTCATACCCATAGCACTTAAGAATTTATGAACATCATCACCTTTACCCCAAACTGATATATCACCATCTTTATCATTACGTATAGTAACCTTATGCTTCTGCGCTAATTTATCTTGTTTAGGACTAAGCACTAATGTATCACCATCTACTTTGATTTTTAAAGCTTTCGCAGTAGTAATCTTCATAGATTTATCATTGTTGCCTTTAAGCTTCTTATGCATGTACTCTTTGTCGTGCTTCATTTGTCCTTTAGACAATGCTTCATTAACATCTTCATTAGCTCTTCTAAGGATATCCATTACATCGTCAGTTTCAGATGCACCTTTCTTTATCTTTTCGATTTCCTTCATAGCTCTTTCCATATCGCCAGAATGCTTCTTAGCAATCTTCTCAGCTTTCTTGAGCTCAGCCGAAGATAGTTTAGGTCCTCTTGCTTTTGAACGTGATCGCTTACTTGCACCTTTAAGACCAATACTTCTCATTGAAAAACTTTCATCATGTGATCCGCAAGCACCTTCTTCATGCATCTTACCGCAATGCTCGCACTCAACCATTTTTTCGTTCATCTTATGAGCTTCTTCCTCTTCAGCCTCAAAGCGTCGTCTTTTCCTTCTTACTGTTTCAGCATCACCCGAGAATTCCTTAACTAAACGAATAATGCTTAAAGGCTTTGGGTAGTGTGTGTCCTCCAAAAGTTCTGGCCACATATCTTCAATATCTCTATCTTCAATACCACCATACATATCACTCATCATAAATTTTATAACATCGGCTTTCTTACCACTAAGTAATGCACCAACTCGAGTCAACTTAATAGCAACTTTAAACTTTTTCTTTGCATCTTTAACATATGCTTTTTCGCCGCCAGGATATTCTGTTGCATCCAAATCTACATCTACATTTTTAATATTACCTTTACCAGGTTTTAAAGCTTCTTTTACTAGACTTATACCTTTATCAGCTAAATCTTCGTCTGAATCAACAGTAGTTTCAGGATCTAAATTATCTGGATCGTGATAACGTTCGTTCTTATCATTAGGATCATCACTTTCCCAACCTGCATCGAGCTCATCATAGAATTTCTTCTTATCGTCTCCTTTTAGCTCTGCAGGGGAGCTTACTCCAAACTTTTTAAGAAGAGAATTGAAGAATTTTTGGTAGGCTTCTTTGCCTCCCGATTTTGCTTCTCTAATGGTTTTAAGTGATTTCATATTTAGTCCTTGTCGTTTATTAATGTCTCCACCATGATCTGGAGTTTTGTTAGTTCTATCATAATCTCGTTGTACCTTTCAGCACTTTGTAGTCTATATTCAGTGTTTGTTTTAACATCATCAACGATGTTCATTTGGGTATTCGTTATTTCTGATGCCCACCAAACAGCTGTCATTGTTTGACCAATGAGTGTAATAAATAATGCAAATCCTGCATTTCTAATCCAATTAGGAACTCTTACGCTTCGCTCTCGCCAAGCATCTAATTCCTTTTCTTGACGCTTCAAAGCGCCATGCATTCTTTCTAATTTACTCTCGATTTCGAGAAGTTTTGTATCAGTGTCCATTTTATCCCAAAATCACGTTCTTATGTACTTATTTATACAACTACCACCTTTCAATATGAGGAATATATTCGGCCATTGCATGATCAGAAAAGTTATCAACTTTACCCTGTTTTATACCACCCCACATACCTTTCATTCTATCATTAAACCTTTTCCAATTATTTGATTTACCACTGTCATCAATAGAACCATCATGCCTTATATACATTAAATGTCCATCATGTCTATAACCCATAACCCTAAGAGGTACTCTTGTTACTATATCATTATTATTCTGCCATCTATAATGATTTATTCTTAAAGCTTTAACGTATGTTGGCCAACCAACACGTGGCGAACCGTATGTAAATAAGCATTCAACTTCTGGAAAATCATAGTTAAGAGCACATCGACTAGCCATAATAGTTGCCATTGCAGCACCTAAACTATGTCCACAAAACCATAAAGGTTTCTTTACATTGATTATATCAACAGATACTTCAGGCCAAAGTTCATCAACTTCATTCTTAAAGCCACGATGTACCCTACTTACTGTTTCTGATTTGACTGGAAATGCTTTCAGATCTGCTTTGAGATCGTTAAATTCCGTAGGCTGTGTACCTCTACAAGCAACTACAACATCAGTCTTATTCTCAAACCTATATGCTTGAGCTCCACCTATATCATAAAATTTTGTTTTAGTAAAACCATGTTCCTTCGCAATCTTTTTTACGGTAGCTTCATCACCGTATGCATCAGCTGCGAGTCTAGCAAAAAGAAGACTCTGCTCCTTTAAATTCATTTCATTAATTGACATTACATAGCTCCCCAATCCTGATATGCTTTCCATGCACCCCAAGCTATTGCAGCAATTGCAACAAACTTAATCATTGATGTAGCAAATAATGCAACTAGGCCAATTCCTATTAACCCTAAATTACTTCCCATATTATTCTCCTCTCTAATTTTAATTAAGTTATAAGTGTTAATACTAACAGCTCTTGATCGATAGTTTCTATGTAACCAAGAGTCCATTCTAACACTTATCTTCTAAATTGTTTAAACGTTCTTCCAACGATTCAATCTTTGCAGCAATCTTTGGATTAACTTTTTTCCAAGCATCTTCATCTTGATTTAACCAAGTCCAACCATACTTGTCCCTAAAATAATCTACCGTCGCATCAACTTTACCATAAGCCCATAGCCCTACACGTGTATCTTTAATGTATGCTAAAAAAGCTGCGCCTAATAATGCTCCCGCAATACTAGTATAAATCCATAGTCTATCTTCAAACATTTTCCTCTCCTTCAAATGGCATCATACTTGCTAATGGTGCATGTCTCACTTCTCCTGTACATACTCCATCTTTTAATGATTCAAAATCTTCACCTAATTCTTTTTGATATACTTTTTTCATAAATTTATCTTGCTTCATTGTTTCTTTCATGTTCTCTAAATCTGGTGCTGGGTAAGTTACTGCTGGACCCTCTTCCACGGTATTCTCCTATTTTTTAATTTTAGCTAAAAGCTGTTCCTCTGTCTCAACCCGATTTGGATCAGGCAAACAAACATCTACTGGACAAACTTCCACACATTGTGGTGTGTCAAAATGACCCACACACTCAGTACATAAATCACCATCTATAACATAAATTTCACTCCATTTTGGGTGCCCTTTTTCATAATCCTCCCCAAAATAGATTGCGTCATTAGGGCATTCTGGCACGCAGACGTCACAATTAATACAATCATAATCGATGAATAAACTCATTAGAACATTACTATTTATAAAATTGTATTTATAGGAGCGCATTTTTTATAAATAGTATAATGAATAGATGAGGAGATTGATTTGGAATATCTAGATTTAGTAGCAGAAGTAGGTTTCCCTATAGTTGGGGCAGGAGCGGCAGGTTATTTTGTATATTTAACGCTTAATTTTATCTTAGATGGTGTATTAGATGACATTAAACAACAAAGAATGTTCGCACAAGCTTTAGATAACAGGGTTAAAACTATGAATAGTGAGTTAATCCGCATTGATGTAAAGATGTGTCAGGCCTTCGGTATAAGACCTGATACGGATCGAATCGCAAGAGCGGATGGTAAAACTGATGCAAGGAGAGATTAATGAATAATAAATGGATATGGATTGGCTTAGGCTTAGTCATATTTGTCGCACTAATGGTATGGGG
>Ga0206683_10001510_pt1 | contig 16109 bp, 9 predicted proteins | sample M280m12015metaG_FD_155483 | JGI IMG/M metagenome (GOLD analysis project Ga0206683, IMG submission 155483) | Ammonia-oxidizing marine archaeal communities from Monterey Bay, California, United States - M2 80m 12015 | ecosystem: Environmental > Aquatic > Marine > Intertidal zone | place: USA...
AAATAGAAATAACTAGAACAGAGAAAGCAACTGTTGTAAAATCAAAACAAAAACCTGTTGCTGTTGAACCTTTAACACCTGAGGAACTTAAGCAGATATTATCTCAATCTAAGGAAAATGAAGATGATGATTGTTTAATGTGTGGCTCTTAAAAAAAGAGAAATTCACTATTTAAAAAAAGCCCCATATTCAAATGGGGCTTTTTTTGTTAGTTAACTGAATCAGATGGTTCAGCAGGTTTAACAGTTTTATCATATGATAGATAGTAGTCTTCTATAAGACTTGTTAAACTTTTCATTAAATCTTTAGATTCTTGAAGAATACTAAAGTAGAGTGTAGTGTTTTTTGGGCTCTTTTCTTCTAAAGTTCTAGTTCTAGATATTTGAGATTGAATTTTTTCTTCTAATAACCCAATTGTCTTAATCTTAGTTTCATTAATAGTATCAATATCATTAAATGATTTGTTTTTAAACGTAGATGAGACAGATTCAAATAATTCAGACATTACCTTTTCTATTTCTAATAAATCTCTTATCTGATTTAGAGTAAGTTTTCTGTGATTATTATTAATATGTTTATGAGTAATCTTTGAAATATATTCTATAGATTGAGTTATGTCCTGAAGAGACCCAAGTAGATTTATATAAAAGTTACTAGCACTCAGACTTGATTCATCTAAATTTCTAATGAAGAAAAATAATTTATCTTTCAGACTATCTACCTCTTTCGAGAGCTTAGCTATTTGATCTTTATTTTTTTTCAGTTCAGTTAAATCATGACTAGAAAGTCCTCTTATAACATTATTAAAAATTTTACTAGATCTATTGGTTACTTTAGAGATATTTTTAGCACTTTCATTTATAACTCCTTGAAGCGAGCTACTCTCCGCTTGAACTAAAATATCTTCAACAGTATTTTCTTTTTCTTTTTCTTTATTTCCTTTTATATAATTTCTTACAAGTAATAGAATTGCAAAGAACAATAACACAGCAATCATTAGTTCACTAATATTAATTAAATAAGCAATTATACCAGCTGCAGTGAATGCAATTAGTGCAGTTCCAAACCAACCTGCAATTACATTTAGCACACCAGCAACTCTATACACAGCACTTTCACTACCCCAGGCTCTATCAGAAAGAGAAGTCCCCATAGCTACCATAAAAGTCACATATGTTGTAGATAGTGGAAGTTTATAAGATGTAGCAAATGAAATTAAGATTCCTGCAACCATTAGATTAACAGATGCTCTGATTACATCAAATGAAGGTCTATTGTTTTGTGATATTTTTTTTGTAAATATTTCTGGGATCTCAAATCTTTTTTCAATCACACTATTAACTGAAGATGGTAAGATTCTGTTTAATAAGTTAGATAAGTTAGATGCAACTCTTACTATGAATCTAGATAAAAAATTTGCATTAAATCTTTCTGAAACTTCACCTTGATTAGATAAATCTAGCGATGTTTTAACAACTCTTTGAGCTTTTTTTGAAAACCAAAGGGTTAGAACCATTATTAACCCAGCTATTACAAGTAAAAAGTTTGGTGTTGCAACTTTTGTTGCTAAAACTTGCATGCTAAATTCATCTGCAGCAACTCCTGATGCTACCCATGCTTCATATGATTGCCAAGCTGCGATTGGAACTCCAATAAAATTCACAAGATCATTTCCTGCAAAAGCAAGAGCTAAGGCAAATGTTCCAACTCCTATAATAACTTTATAGATGTCTACATTAAAAAAATGTATTAAAACGTATGATATAAAGGACCATAAAACAGAGCTGTATGCTATAATAGAAATTACATTAGATTCTAAAAAATCTTTGATTGTAACTCCTCCAATTATACTAAAACTTTCTCCTGCATAAGAAGTCCCCTTAATCCCCTTCATCAGTATGAAGTATGAAATAGCTGTTAAAGCAATTCCTCCAAAAACTGCCCCAATCCAGGTAGCTTTTGTTTTGAAATCATATGATAATAGTAGCCTTGAAATCCATTGTACAATTGCACCAATAGTAAATGCTACAAATACAGACAGCAGTATTCCTAAGATGATTTGTGTGGCCTTAGATGTATTAATATAAATAGCTAAATCAGAAAAAGATCCGTTATCAACTCCAATTTTTATAAGAGCCATTGCTACAGAGGCTCCTAGTAATTCAAAAACTATTGATACAGTAGTTGAGGTTGGCATTCCAATACTATTAAAGAAATCTAATAATAAAATATCAGTAATCATTACTGCCATGAATATTATCATAATCTCGCTAAACATAAATTCCCCAGGGTTGAAGATCCCTTTTCTTGCAACTTCCATCATACCACTTGAAAACACACAACCAATAAATATCCCAATACTGGCAACTATCATTATAGTTTTAAATGATAGAACTTTTGATCCGATTGCAGAATTTAAAAAATTTACTGCATCATTACTTACACCTACTATAAGGTCAGCAAATGCTAATCCAATTAGTGCAATAAGAATTAAAAAATATATACTTTCCATAATAATTAAAACTTTTTAGCTAATCTAACTCTAACTGTATTTGATGAGTCCCATCCAACTCTATATGTGAAATCTTTAACAGGAATATCTAAACCAAATGCAGCATTCATATTTTCTTCATGATTAAATTCTTTTTGTACCCACAGACTTACTTTTTCTAGCTTATACATTAATCTAGGCTCTATAGTTGCTTGATCTTTTTCAATTTTATAATGTAACGGTAAACTTAATGTAAGCTTTTCAGAAACTGGCATTTTATATCTGTAAGTAAATCTATTTTCCTCTTTATCAGTTCTATGTCTTATTTCAAAACCAGCATATGAAGTAGATAAGTATGCTTTACCATTTGTACGAAATTCATAACCTATCTTCTGAGAGTAAGTTGTTGATGTCGTTATAATGATTAAAACAAGTGGTAGTAAATATTTTTTCATTTTTAAATTTATTTTTCTCAAATATATCCTCTTATTTAACTAATCAACTTAATTTACAGTGAAATAATTATTACTAAAGTGTTAATAATAAAGTTCTTAATGTTAAATTAATATTAACTGAACTTCTTAGTAACCAATATAATAGAGATAAGAATATTTGGATTTAAATAGAAAAAATTTATACTTTCGTCTTAAATTATAATAGACATGTCCAAGTTTGGAGAGTTATTAGATGAGAAAAAGCCATTACTACTTGTTTTTTTTAGCGAGTATGATGAGTTATCTGGTAATCTACACCCTATTTTAAAGGATGTTGCTGCTGCGCTTGGGGATAAGGGAAAAGTAATTAAAATAAATACTGAAAAGAATATTAAACTTTCGGAAGCTTTAAGAGTTAAAGTCATCCCGACTTTAATGATCTATAAATTTGGAGAAATGGTATGGAGGCAGAGTGGAGATCAAGATGCTAACACTCTAATAAGTTTAATGAAAGACCAGCTTAACTAATTTACTCAACCATTTTACTTAACATCTCTTTGAGATTTTTATCATAATCATTATATAGTTCAACATCATAAATTTTTATCTGATTGATTAATCTGCTATACTGATTAATATCAGATGTTATGCCCTCTATATAAAAGACCTGTTCATCTTGGTCAATATTTGAGAAAACTGAAACTCTTCTGATTAATTGTTCTTCTATTTTATCTATAATATTCTTTGAATATTCTAATTCATTTAATTCTAAGAGTGACAATATAAAATTGGAAAGAGATATATAATAGTCATATTCGCCATAGATATAGCTAAATTTTTCGGAACTAGATATAAAACTTTTTATCTGATCGGATAAAATATCTTTCTCACCAGAACTTTGAATCGTTTCAATCAGATTTCTGAACCTTTCTATATCTGATATAATTTCTTCGCCAACATCATATTGATTGAATATTTCAAGTGATGCAAAATAATTTAATTTATCAGAATATTTAAAAGATAATTGTTCTGCAGCCTCTCTTGCTTTATTATCTTGATTTATATTGTAATAGGCTTGAACAAAAGGAGTCCATAAACTATAGTACCCATAATAATCAATTGGCATTTTAGAAAAGGCTAAATCTATAATTTCTTCTGCTTGTTCATATTTATCTTCATTAATAAGAACTTCGGATAATCTTGAAAGATTACTCCTAAAAGAAATACTATTTTTTCTTGTCTCAGGATCGTGATATATTTTATCACTTTCAGAATTACCCCAAGACCATTTTTTTACAATGTCATACATTAAATCTGAGTCAATCCTACCCATCTCATATGGGTTATTTTCAATTGAAGTTTTTATCGGAACTAATTTATAGACAAGTCCGTCTAGTTGAAGATAATCTTTCATCCAAATATATTCAGACTCCTCATAGCTTCCACCTGTAAAATAAATTGGTCTTTCCCAATTGTTGTTAGCTAGTATGTCTAACATCATTATTTGATTTTTTGTAATAATAGACTCAGGTAAATCTATGTCAATATAATCTACAATTAGGCCTCTATCTTTTTCTTTTACTATACCACTTTTTATGACATTTTCTTTATCTACAGGAAGTCTAATTTTATTGGTAGGATAGAATACTGTTTCAAGTGCATTTATAGGATAATCAGAAACATCTCCTCCTGATTGAGTTATTAAGTTTCTATATTTTGTTCTAGGATTATCACTTGCAACCCAATCAACAAAATCATTAATATCCCATCTTATTGAGTCTAGTAAGTTTTCGTATCTAATATAATCTCTGACTCCAAAAGCATACTGCTCATGTTCCATTTGAGAAGGAATAGGACTACTACCGTATGCCCTTCTTTTCATTTGATCAATATACCAATCTGTTGCTAAAAGACTCGTGTTAATAGTTCTAACATCAGTTCTGAATTCTTCTATTTCTTGGGCATACCATAGTGCAAAAGTATCATTATCCCCAATTGTAAAAATCATTGCGTCTTTATCTTTTTCAATAGATTGTAGATATGCTTTTGAAATAGACTGAGCAGTATATCTGTCTGATCTATTATGATCATCCCAATTATTGAATGCCATTAAAAAAGGAACACTAATTACACAGATTATATAAATAATAGATTTTGAGATTTTATTCTCAAATTTTTTCAAATAATTCATTATCGCAGCAAACCCCATCCCAATCCAGATTGAAAACACATAAAAAGATCCTACAAGTGCGTAGTCTCTTTCTCGTGGTTCAAAAGGACGCTCATTTAGATAAAACTTTAGTGCTAGCCCTGTGAATAGAAAAAGTAAAAGTAATGTCCAGAAAGATTTGATGTCATATTTATAACAATACATAAGACCAATCAATCCAAGAATTAGAGGTAGAAAATAATAAGTATTTCTAGCTTTATTATGTTTTTGGTCTTCGCTAAGATTTTTTTGATTTCCTAACCTTAACTCATCAATAAAATTTACTCCACTTATCCAATTTCCATTCAGTATAGAATACTCACCTTGAACATCATTTTGTCTTCCAGCAAAATTCCAAAAGAAATAGCGCCAATACATATAATTAATTTGATAAGAGAATAAAAAGTTTAAGTTATCAAAAAGAGTAGGTTTACTTATTTTCAGGTATGGCCCAACAGACCTAAAGAACTCATTATAATCTTCACCAGTTACTTCTCCTTGAAGTTCAAGGTTTTGGAACTCATTTACACTTTGAACAATTCTTTCTTCTGATTTATATCTATCAAGGATTTCAAATTTCAAAGGATTTGTAAAGTTCATGTAGTTCGCCGCATGATTTGAACTCCATAATCTAGGGATTAAACCTCTGTGATTAGAATTAGAATTTATTTCAGAATCTTCCCAATTATTAACTACTTTATATCTATTAGTTAGATAATCTCTTTCATATTTTGGTTTGCCATCTATATAAGGTTCTTTATCATCTTGCGGAGCATAAATATCTGAAAACATAGGTCCATAAAAAAGATATGTCTTAGGGTATTGTTCTAATCTATAGTATGCTAAAAGTGTTCTTGCATCTGATGGAGAATTTTCATTTATCACTGTGTTTGCATTTGATCTAATAGGAAGCATTACCCAAGATGAAAATCCAATAAAAACAAAAAGAACGCATAGTATTAATGTGTTTAATTGAATCATTCCCTTTGATCGAGTATACTTAAGTGTTCTGTAGAACAGAAAAATTATTAAAAAAGCAGCTATGATTGTTCCAGAGTTAAAAGGTAAACCTATCGAGTTTACAAAGAAAACTTCAAGTTGACCAAATAATGCTAAAGTAGATGGAAGTAAAAGTTTAAAAATAAATAATAGAACTGAAACTGAAATTACATTTGCTAATAAAAAACTCTTGATTGTAATTTTTTTATATTTTTTAAAGAAATAGATCATTCCAATTGCAGGAATTGTCAATATGGCCATAAAATGAACTCCAAATGAAAGACCAATTAAAAAAGCAATTAACAACAACCATCTATCACCTCTTATATTATCAAAATCTTTTTCCCATCTTAGTCCAGCCCAAAATGTTGCTGATAAAAAAAGCATAGCTAAAGCATATACTTCTGATTCAACCGCATTGAACCAAAAACTATCTGAAAACATAAAAGCAAGAGCTCCAATTGATGCACTTAAAATAATATTTAAGCTATTAGAAAAATTATTTTTGTTAAATATTTTTTGAAGAAATAATGTTGTTGACCAAAAAAGAAATAATATAACAAATGCACTGGATACAACTGATAGAAAGTTAACTGCAATGGCAATGGATTCATTATCTGATGCAAATAATGCAAAAATTGCACCCATCATTTGATAGAACGGTGCACCTGGTGGATGACCAACTTGAAGTTTTGCAGATGTAGATATATATTCTCCAGCATCCCAATAACTTGACGTTGGTTCAACTGTTAAACCATATGTGATTAATGCAACTGAAAACAGAAGCCACCCAACCACATTATTAATTTTTCGAAACTTAGTTTCGGACATATTAGCCTTTTGTATTAATTATAAAATTTAGTACTGACTACATAAAAACATTTAGATAATCTAATTCAAGATTTTTGAATTTTGAATTAAATTCAGGAATATCCTCTGAAATAATTGAATTATATTTTTCAAGTTGAATATTTACTTTTTTAATTAATTCATTTTTAACCATTATATCTTGAGCCGTTGGACCAAAATCTCCACCTCGAAATGCAGAATTCAAGTTCCCTAAGTTATTAGTTAGTTTAACTCCATAATTAAGAGGGTCTTGATTACTTTGATTTTTTGTTTGATAAAGTTCATTTTCAATTAGATCAATAGATTCAAAAATTAATTTTGATTCATTAATTAAGTTTTTTGCTGATTCATTGTCAGCGTAATCTGATTGAAACTTATTAAGATCATTTTTAATTTTTCTAATATTTTCTATAGCATTATGAGCGTCCGCAACTACTCCATTTATTTCATTTACAAATTCAAATTGTGCTTTTATATCTTCTATTGAGCCTTCTGAAGTAGGATCCTTATGAATTGTAAAATCTTGAGTTAATTCCTTTTCATTTACTTTAAGCTTTACTATATAATCTCCAGGAACAGCTTTAGCACCTGAAAAATCTGCGCCCCATAAAACCATTTTATCAAGTCTTTTTGCTCCAGAATACTTCATGTTCCAAACAAATGAATTACCGCCTTTTTTAACTTTCATTAAATTCTCTTTACTCTTATTTGAAAACTCTTTAATTAATGATCCATCTATAGAGTGGATTGAAAGTTTAACTTCATCACTTTCTTCGTTAAAACTTGGAAGGAAATAATGAATGATGACTCCATTTGGAAGGTTAGTTCCAGCAGTTAGAGACTTTCTTCCTCCAGCTCCTCTCATTCTGTATGAATCTTTTGGCTTATAAAGTTTTTCTTCATCAACTGAACTAGATAACTGATGAATAACTGTTAAGTCATCAAGCATCCAGATACTTCTTCCTTGAGTAGCAACAATTAATGAATTATCTTTTATTGTAAGATCAGTTATTGGAACTATTGGTAAATTCTTTTGAAATTTATTCCAACTATTACCTTTGTCATAGGATATATACATTCCAGTTTCAGTTCCAGCATATAAGATGTTCTTATTAGATTTGTCAGCTCTTAAAACTCTGGTAAAGTGTTCATCATCTATCCCATTAGTTATAAGTTTCCAATTCTTACCATAATCTTCAGTTACGTATAAATATGGTGTGAAATCACCTAGCTTATACCTAGTTCCAGCTACGTATGCTGTGCCTGTATCAAATGATGATGCATCAATGCTATTTATCATCAGCCATTCTGGTATTTTTTTTGGAGTAACATTTTCCCAAGTTTCACCACTATCTTTTGTAAGATGAATCATACCGTCATCACTTCCAACCCACATAAGACCTTCTTGAATTGGAGATTCATCAACTGCAAATATTGTAGCATAGTATTCAACACCGGTATTATCCTGAGTGATTGGCCCACCAGAAGAAACAAGTTTAGACTTATCGTTTCTTGTTAAATCAGGACTTATTGTTTCCCAGCTTTGACCTTCGTCAGTTGAAAGATGTACTTGATTTGAAAAAGTGTAAAGCTTAGATGAGTCATGTTTGCTAAATGCAATAGGAAAATTCCAATTAAATCTATATTTCATTGCTTCGGCTCCTTCACCAAGTGTAGTAATTGGCCATACGTTTATTGTTCTAGATGTTTGTTTTTCATGATTTCTTCTTTCAAGAAATCCAAGATAACTTCCTCCATAAACAATTTCATTGTTATTAGGGTCAATAGCTATATGTCCAGATTCACCACCTGCAGTACTTTCCCAGTCATCGTCGCCAATATTATAGCCAAGACTTCTGTGTCTAACTCTTTGAGTTGAATTATCTTGTTGAGCAACATAAATTCTGTAAGGAAATGAATTATCAGTAGTAACTCTATAGTATTGTGCAGTAGGTTGGTTATAATATGTACTCCAAGTCTTTCCTTTATCATAAGAAACCTGAGCACCACCATCATCACCAATTATAAGTCTATTGTTGTCTTCTGGTGCAATCCATAAATCATGATGATCACCATGAGGAGCATATGAAGATTTAAATGTTTTTCCTCCATCATCTGAATAATGATATGCTACATTCATTACATAAACACCATCTATATCTTGAGTATCAGCATATATTTTTGAATAATACCAAGCTCTTTGTCTTAATGATCTACTACTATTAGTATACATCCAATTCTTTCCACCATCATCAGATCTATAAACTCCACCCTTTTCCTGATTCTCAACGATTGCCCATACTCTTTCAGAATTTACTGGTGAAACAGTAACTCCAATTACACCTAATATTCCAGATGGGAATCCTGAATTTGTACTAATTTTTGTCCAATTTTCTCCATTATCAATACTTTTCCAAAGATCAGAGCCATCTCCACCACTACTTAAACTTGAAGGAGTTCTTTGAACTCTCCAAGTAGATGCATACAGAACTCTGGAATTATTAGGATCTAATACAATCTCAAAAGCACCTGAAAGATTATTTGCGTAAAGTACCTTTTTCCATGTAGCACCTCCATCAATAGATTTATATACACCTCTATCCTCAGTAGGCTTATACAAGTTACCCATAACCGCAGCATAAACTATATCATTATTTGAAGGGTCTATAACAATTCTAGGAATGTGTCTAGAATTTGGGAGACCAGAAAAAGACCAAGTTTTACCAGCATCGACACTTTTAAATACTCCATAACCTGAGGATACATTTCCTCTAATAGTTACCTCTCCACCACCGACATAAATAACATTTGGATCATCTTTAGCTATGGCAATAGCTCCAATACTTCCACCAAAGAATCCATCAGAAATGTTTTCATATGTTTCACCACCATCCTCAGTTTTCCATATTCCACCTCCAGTTGCGCCAAAGTAAAAAAGATTAGGGTTACCAGGAACACCAACAACTGCAGCAGACCTTCCTCCTCTAAACGGCCCTATTTCTCTATACTCAACAGATTCATGTAGAACTTTATCAAATGAAACAGAATTCTTTTTTGATTTTTTTTGTGAATATAGACCTGTACTACTCATTAAAACAGCTAATCCAATAAGTGTGAAGAAATTAAATATTTTTGTTATTCTCATTATTAATATATTTATAAAACCAAAGTAAAATAAAATATTTGAATATCATAAAGTGTTAATGCAATTATCTGCTTAAATAACCTACATGGACACATACGCAAACATACTATTGATTACAATACCAATTTTTTTAGTCTTAATTGTAGTTGAAGTTTCATACGGAGTTTGGAAAAATGATCAAAAACATTCATACATGGATACTATTTCTAGCTTAAGCTCTGGATTTACAAATTTGCTGGTAGACATTTTAGGATTAGGCATAATCATATTCTCTTATCCTTTTTTTTATGAAAGGTTAAAAATTGTAGAATTGGAAGAAAGTATATTATTGTATTTCATAGCATTTATTTGTGTTGATTTTGCTAGTTATTGCCATCATAGATTAAAACATTCAATTAATATCTTTTGGAATATGCATGTAATTCATCATAGTAGTGAGGAGTTTAATCTTGCTTGTGCATTAAGACAGAGTATAACAAATAATCTTGGTATTGGGATTTTATTTTTAATTCCGGCAGCATTGCTTGGTGTACCAGCAAAAATCATAAGTATTCTAGGGCCATTACATCTCTTTGGACAATTCTGGTATCATACTAGGCATATTGGAAAATTAGGATGGCTAGAATATATATTAGTTACCCCCTCTCAACATCGAGTTCACCATGCAATAAACAAAGAATATATAGATAAAAATTTAGCTGCAATTTTTTGTATTTGGGACAGAGCTTTTGGAACCTTTCAAGAAGAGCTAGATGATGTGCCTTGTGTATATGGAACCCTAAAGCCAGTTAATACGTGGAACCCTTTATTAATTAATTTTCAACATATATCATTCTTAATTCAAGATGCTTGGCACACAAATAATATTGGAGATAAACTTAAAATATGGTTTATGCCAACAGGTTGGAGACCTCAAGATATTATAGATAAATATCCTAGGAACTCAGTAGAAAATGTTTACGGCCAAAAAAAATACAAACCCAACTATACTTTATTACATAAAATATTCGTGGGTTTTCACTTTATAACTTTGAATATTGTCTTATTTATATTTTTAAATTCTTTTGCAGATCTAACAATTTTTGATAAATCAGGATATTTAATTTTGATATTTTCTACAATATTTAGTTTTTCATCGATAATGGATGGCTTCAAATGGTCAGTCTCATTTGAGTTTGTTAGAATAATTATTGGAGTAATAGTGATATTACTGCAAGGAGATTTTCAATTATCCAGTAATCCTTCAATGTCAATATTCTTATTAAGCTATCTAATAATCTCTTTTATTTTAAACTTATTAGTACAAAAATCAGTTCCTGAGCGTATTTTGCAAGAAATTTCATAAATATATTTTTTAGAAAAAAAAATAAATTAAATTTGCAGCTAATTGGCCTATGGTGTAACTGGTAACACGTCTGGTTTTGGTCCAGAAGAGTCTAGGTTCGAGCCCTAGTAGGCCAACAATTTTATTATATCAATAATTTATAATAAATTTGCCCAGCATTTGGATATTTGAGAGGCGACATTTTGTCCCTCTTTTTTTTTAAATAAAGTTAAGTAAATGGAAAATATATCACTATTAGACTCCTTTTCTGAATTCAAAGATGAAAAGTTAATTGACAGAGTAACCTTAATGGTAATACTTGAAGAAGTATTTAGAAATACTCTTACTAGGAAATTTGGTACGGATGAAAATTTCGACATTATTATTAATCCTGATAAAGGTGATCTTGAAATATGGCGAAATAGAATCGTTGTAAAAGATGGTGAAGTAGAGGACCCTAATGCAGAGATTGAATTAAAAGAAGCTGTGAAAATTGAACCTGACTTTGAGGTAGGGGAAGAAGTGTCAGAAGAGTTTAAATTACTTGATTTAGGAAGAAGATCTATACAGTCGCTTAGACAGAATCTTGTTGCTAAAGTTTTTGAGCACGACAGCAATAACACATTTAATCAATTTAAGGATAGAGTAGGAGAAATATTTACTGCAGAAGTTCATCACGTTAGAGCAAGAGAGGTAATTCTTTTAGACGATGATGGAAACGAATTAATTATGCCAAAGGATAAGCAAATCCCTAAAGATTTTTTTAGAAAAGGTGATAATGTTAGAGGTGTAATTGAAAATGTAGAATTAAGAGGTAATAAGCCTAGAATTATCTTTTCAAGAACTTCTCCATTGTTTCTAGAAAAATTATTTGAACAAGAAATTCCTGAAGTCTTTGATGGCTTAATTAGTATTAAAAAAGCTGTTAGAATTCCTGGTGAAAAAGCAAAAGTTGCTGTTGATTCATACGATGACAGAATAGATCCAGTTGGAGCTTGTGTTGGAATGAAGGGTTCAAGAATTCATGGAATAGTAAGAGAGTTGGGTAACGAAAATATCGATGTTATAAACTACACTAATAACACTCAATTATTTATCACAAGAGCACTTAGTCCTGCAAAAGTAAATTCCTTAAATATTGATGAGGAGAAAAAAACTGTTCAAGTTTATCTTAACCCTGATGAAGTATCAAGAGCTATAGGTAAAGGAGGACACAATATAAGACTAGCCGGAAGGTTAACAGGCTATGAAATAGATGTTTATAGAGAAGGAGCAGAAGAAGATGTAGAGCTTACTGAATTTAAGGATGAAATTGATGCATGGGTACTTGAAGAGTTTAGAAAAGTTGGATTAGATACAGCAAAGAGTGTTTTAGAACTTAGTGCAGAGGATTTAGTTAAAAGGACTGACCTTGAAGAGGAAACTGTTTCGGATGTTCTAAAGGTTTTAAAGGAAGAATTTGAAGACTAAAAAAAATATATGCCATCACCAATAAGGTTAAATAAAGTACTTAAAGAACTTAATATATCTCTAGATAGAGCAGTTGAATTTCTTAGTTCAAAAAAAATTGAAATTGAACCAAGGCCAACCTCAAAAATTGATCAAAATACTTATAACCTTCTTCTTGATGAATTTCAAACTGATAAATCTGATAAGGATAAACTTGAAGAGATTAATACAAAAAAGAGAAAAGAACTCGAAGCTAAACTAGCTGAAGAAATTAAGGAAGAGGAGTTAAAATCTCAGCAAGCTATTGAAAAAGAGGAGTTAAAATCTCAGCAAGCTATTAAAAAAGAAGAAACTCCTATTGAAAAAGAGGAGTTAAAATCTCAGCAAGCTATTAAAAAAGAAGAAACTCCTATTGAAGAAGATTCTTCAACTAAAAAGGAAGTCTCTAGCTCTTCATCAAAAGTTAAGCAGCCAATTGAAGATGTGAAAATAGACCCTGATGATAAATCAAAAATTCAGACTAATTTTCAAAAGCTTTCTGGTTTAAAGAAAACAGGTGAAGTAATAGATTTAGATTCTATTAAGAAAAAAGAGGAAAAAGTAGAAGAGTCAAAAAAGAAAAGAAGAAAAAGGATCAGTAAAGATGTATCCAAGCCAAAGGATCTTGCAAATAAATTTAACAAGAACAATAAGCAAAATAATTCTAATCAAAAAGTTGAGCCTACAAGTGATGAAATTCAAAAACAAATTAGGGAAACTTTAGAAAAACTTCAAGGTAAATCTTCTAAGTCAAAGGGCGCTAAATACAGAAAAGATAAAAGAGATCAAAGAAAAGTTCAATCTGAGGAGGAAGAGGCCTTACAAGAAAAAGAGAGTAAAACAATTAAGATTACTGAGTTCATAACAGTTGGTGAAATAGCAACTCTAATGGATATAAGTTCAAACGATATAATTTCAACTTGTATGAGTCTTGGGATTATGGTTACAATGAATCAAAGACTAGATTCAGAAACATTATCAGTTGTTGCGGATGAGTTTGGATATCAGCTAGAATTTATTAAAACTGATATTGAAGAAGAACAAGAAGAAGAAGAACAAGAAGAAGATCCAAAGAATTTAGAAGAACGACCTCCTATAGTAACTGTAATGGGACATGTTGATCATGGAAAAACATCTCTTCTAGATTTCATAAGAAATTCTTCAGTTACTGAAGGAGAATCTGGAGGTATAACTCAGCATATAGGTGCATATTCTGTAACAGTCAACTCAAAAAAGATAACATTTCTAGACACACCTGGACATGAAGCATTTACAGCCATGAGAGCTAGAGGTGCTCAAATAACAGATATCGTAATTATTGTAATTTCTGCGGATGATAACATAATGCCTCAAACAAAAGAAGCAATAAGTCACGCTCAAGCTGGAGGTGTTCCGATAATTTTTGCAATAAACAAGATTGATAAAGAGGGTGCAAACCCAGACAAAGTTAAAGAGTCTTTAGCAGCAATGAACCTTGTTGTTGAAGATTGGGGTGGTAAAATTCAGTCACAAGATATTTCTGCATTAAAAGGACAAGGTGTTGACTCTCTTCTAGAAAAGGTTCTACTTGAAGCTGAGATAATGGATCTAAAAGCTAATCCGAATAAAAATTCTTCTGGTTCAGTTTTAGAAGCATACTTAGACAAGGGTAGAGGATATGTTTCAACAATATTAGTTCAAAATGGTTCCTTGAAAATAGGAGATTATCTTCTAGCGGGTAAGACAAGCGGAAAGGTTAAGGCAATGTTTGATGAATCAGGAAATCCTCTTGAATATGCATTACCATCCACTCCAGTTTCTGTTCTTGGTTTAGATGGGGCTCCTCAGGCAGGAGATCCTTTTAAAGTTCTTGATGATGAAAAAGAAGCTAAAATGATTGCCTCTAAAAGAACTCAACTTGGAAGAGAACAAGATGTTAGAACTCAAAAACATTTAACTCTAGATGAAATTGGAAGAAGAATTGCAGTTGGTGACTTTAAGGAGCTTAATGTTATTATAAAAGGTGATGTTGATGGTTCAGTTGAAGCTTTGACAGATTCTTTTCAGAATTTATCAACTGAAGAAATTCAGGTTAATATAATATTTAAAGGTGTTGGAGCAATTACAGATTCTGATGTTTTATTAGCCTCAGCTTCAGAAGCGATCATTGTTGGTTTTAACGTTAAACCTACTCTTAGTGCTAGAAAATTATCTGAAAAAGAACAAATTGATATAAGATTTTACTCAATAATTTATGATGCAATTAATGATCTAAAGGATGCAATGGAAGGTATGCTTTCGCTAGAAATGAAAGAGGAAAGTACTGGAGAGGCTGAGGTTAGAGAGACTTTTAAAATTTCTAGAATTGGAACTATTGCCGGATGTATGGTAACTTCAGGTAAAATATTTAGGAATTCTAACATCAGAGTAGTGAGAGCTGAAGAAATGATTTTTGAGGGTAAACTTCTGTCTTTGAAAAGGTTTAAAGATGATGTTAAAGAGGTTGCAAAAGGATATGATTGTGGTATTCAGATTAATGAATTTAATGACCTTGTAGAAGGTGACGTTATACAATTTTATCAAGAAATTGCTGTTAAAAGAAAATTATAATTCAGAAAGTTTTATAATAAAAGATCCTGGATACGTCCTCCTTATTCCTTCTAGCTTTTGAGATGCTATATTGATGTCTTTATACTCACCAATTCTTACTTTGTAATTAGGGGTTTCAAATATTAATTCTGATTTAATCCCTTCATTATTTTTTTGAAATTCAATTAAAATAGAATCTGCATTTTTAAGATCGCCAAAATAAATTTGAATTGTATAATAGGTCGATTCAAATATCCTTTTACTATAATCTTTTTTTATTTGAAATAATTTTCGAGTCAAAGTATCATTATAAATAACATTTTCATCTTGAGCATTCGCTATAGAATGGCTTAAAAAAAATAGTATTAATGATGTCAAAAACTTAGCTCTCATGTTAATTTATTAGCTCAAATTTACTAAAATGAGACAACTTCTTATTTAGAATCATTATAAATTAAATATTTGTTTAATCTAGAGTTTTTAAAATGACGTTTATGACTTAAATTTGTGCTGTTTTAAAAGTGTTTAAATTCACTTTAATATCATGAATAAAAATCTTATCGTCCCCAACTAAATGTTACATATAAAAAGAATATTTTTAG
>Ga0206683_10001513_pt1 | contig 16082 bp, 14 predicted proteins | sample M280m12015metaG_FD_155483 | JGI IMG/M metagenome (GOLD analysis project Ga0206683, IMG submission 155483) | Ammonia-oxidizing marine archaeal communities from Monterey Bay, California, United States - M2 80m 12015 | ecosystem: Environmental > Aquatic > Marine > Intertidal zone | place: USA...
CAAATTAGAAATCTTGCCAAGACTGGAAAAATGGTTGGTATCTTAATTAGAGTTTGACAGTTAGAAAAAATATAACAAAGAATCACAGGAAGATGTCTAGTACGAAATAATTGAAAGTAGAAGTCAGGACGATTTAGGGGATAGCTATGCAGCTTTATGCAATACCAGTATCGCGGTTTATAAAACAAATTCTAATGATGCTTGCTGACAGCATCATGATCGTAATGGCGCTGGCATTTAGCTTTATGCTACTAGGAAAAAATGTTCTGGCTCAAGATCAAATTTTTTATCTCTACACATCGATTTCAACCTTACTTAGTATTTTAGTGTTTGTTCGTATTGGGTTGTATCGAGCGATCGTACTTTATATGGGTTTGCAGTCGGGGTTTGTTGTCCTGCAGGGCGTTACCATCGCTAGCTGCCTTTTCGCTGCTTCCTATTTGTTTTCTCATACACCCGAGTCTTCAAATTATTCAATTCTTCCAATCTTCTGGATGATAGCCGTACTTTTTATTGGTGGAAGCCGGTTTGTGGCCAAGGTTATCTTGCAGAGTTTGATACAAAACTTTCGACCGAAGGAGCCCGTAATCATATACGGTGCCGGGAGCTCTGGCATGCAACTGGTTGTGGCTTTACAAAATGGTGATCAGTATCTGCCAGTTGCATTTGTCGATGACAGCCATCGTATGCTGGGCAGCACAGTCCATGGCGTAAGAGTTTATAGTCCTAATTCGCTTTATGAGTTAATTGAAAGTTATGTTGTGCGCCAAATTCTCCTAGCAATACCATCCGCGACACATGTTGAAAGGAAAGAAATTCTCAATCGGCTTGAGCACTTGCCAGTACATGTGAAAACTGTTCCTGACTTGTTTGATATGGTTTCTGGGAAAGTGGGTGTTGATGAAGTTCGTGATATCGATATCGAAGATTTGCTCGGACGGGATATTGTCCCACCGAATCCAGAATTATTGGGCGCATGTATTAATGGTCAATCGGTAATGGTAACTGGTGCTGGCGGCTCTATCGGCTCAGAGCTATGTCGCCAAATTATTAATATCAATCCTGCGCGAGTTATCCTTCTTGATTCTTTTGAGTATGGTTTGTATGAGGTTGAGAGCGAACTCAGAGAGAAATTACATACAATTGAAAATGGGGACAAGATTGAAATCATTGCCTTGCTAGGATCCGTTTGTAATCGCGCGCAAATTGAAAATGCAATAAAAAGTTTTGTAGTTGATACTGTTTATCACGTTGCAGCTTACAAACAAGTGCCGATGGTAGAGAGAAACATTGTAGAGGGAGCGCAGAATAATATATTTGGCACGCTCACTTCCGCACTGGCAGCAAAAAAATACAGCGTTAAAAACTTTGTCTTGATTTCGACTGACAAGGCCGTACGACCAACAAATTTTATGGGTGCGACTAAGCGATTCGCAGAACAGGTCTTGCAGGCACTAGCACAAAAAGAAAGCAGCACTAAGTTTAGCATGGTGCGATTTGGGAATGTGCTTGGGTCCTCTGGGTCGGTAGTCCCACTATTTAGAAAACAAATAAGCACTGGTGGGCCGGTAACCGTTACCCATCCAGAGGTTACTCGCTATTTTATGACCGTGCAAGAAGCTGCACAGCTCGTAATTCAGGCTGGTTCAATGGCAACGGGAGGTGATGTTTTTGTGTTAGATATGCATGAGCCAATTCGGATAGTTGATCTTGCTAAGAAAATGATTCACTTAATAGGATATGACATTAAAGATGAAAATTCTTACCGGGGTGATATCGCTATTGAGTACACCGGCTTGCGACCAGGGGAAAAGCTATATGAAGAGCTGCTGATAGGTGAGTCAGTTACGGGTACTGAGCATCCCAAAATCATGCGTGCAGAAGAAGAAACATTGTCTTGGGATTCTCTACAGCGGCTCTTAGAGCGACTTGAAACAGCTTGTCAAAACATAGACCTGCCCGAAATTCGGAAGGTATTAATGGAAGCTGTTGATGGTTTTGAACCGAAGGAGGAAGCCAGTGATCCACTCTGGGAAATTTATTATGCCAACCTTCATAGTGACTCGACCGAGAGTTCCGAGAAATTAGCTCAATCCAGTTCAATCGAGCAGAAAGTAACACCGTTATTTAAAAAATAAGTATTTTTAGAAGTAAAGAGGGCTGGATAGAATGGCTTGAGTTTAAGCTTAAGGGCTATAAAATCAGCAAAGCCATTCTACTGGTTTACTTTTCTATTTTATTGCTATTCCTGTGTAGTTGAAATAATTGTTATAGCTTCTAACGGCACATTTTGATGGCCTCGCTGTGACCCTGTCGCTACCGCCCTAATTTGATCAATAATATCCATGCCCTCTGTTACGTTCCCAAAGGCCGCATAACCATAGCCTGCTTGACTAGAATTCTGAAAATCAAGATTTCCATTATCTACCACATTGATAAAGAACTGGGAGGTTGCGCTATCTACTACGCCAGTACGTGCCATAGCAATTGTGCCCCTGGTATTAGATAGGCCCGTATCTGCTTCATTCTTTATGGGGTCATAGGTGGATTTTTGCACCATGTCCTCGTCGAATCCACCGCCTTGAATCATGAAGTCACTGATAACTCGATGAAAAATAAGGCCGTCGAAATAACCATTGTTCACATATCTAAGAAAATTTTCGACGGTAATGGGAGTTAAATCAGGCCGTAATTCAATTTTAATTGTCCCCATCGAAGTTTCCATAGCCACCACGGGATTATCCTGGGCAGTCACGGATGAGCTAATGACAAGAAGGGTGGCTAGTAGTAGCGCTCGCATATTTATTCTCCTAATAGCTAGTAAGCGATTCAAAATAGGTCGCTACTATACAATATTTCCTTGGGGCATAACCATATATGGACAGCAGAGGCCAGATTGACTGTGATCTGGTGAGCGAATTTATCAAAGAAAAAGAAGAGTATAAGTACTCATGAAAAATGGCTGCCCAACCTGGACTCGAACCAGGAACCAAGTGATTAACAGTCACCTACTCTACCATTGAGCTATTGGGCAGCAGAGTTTTGTTATTTGAGTATAGCTCGAAAAGGCGCGTAGTCTAATGAGAAATGAAATCCCGGTCAACAGTTGCTACAGCTCACGATCAATTCTGGTGTAATCTTACCGGTTGGTTCGGGGAGATCAGTAAAACATTATGGAAAAGCAGTTCAAGATTGAATCCAAATTTCTTCCAGCGGGAGATCAGCCGCATGCTATTGAAAAATTAGTGGAGGGGTTAGGTGACGGCTTGCGCGCACAGACGCTGCTCGGCGTCACTGGTTCGGGTAAAACGTTTACCATCGCTAACGTGATTGAACAAGTACAGCGGCCTACATTAGTGATGGCCCCAAATAAAACCCTTGCTGCACAACTTTATGGTGAGTTTAAAGAGTTCTTTCCACACAATGCAGTAGAATATTTCGTTTCTTATTATGATTACTATCAGCCTGAAGCCTATGTCCCTTCGTCGGACCTTTACATAGAAAAAGATGCGTCTATTAATGATCACATTGAGCAGATGCGCTTGTCTGCGACCAAAGCGCTATTAGAGCGTCAAGATGTGGTGGTAGTCGCAACAGTTTCAGCGATTTATGGGTTAGGTGACCCTGGTTCCTACCTACAGATGGTGGTTCATTTGGATCGTGGCGACCGTATTGATCAGCGGCAGCTATTAAAACGGTTGTCAGATCTTCAATATACGCGAAATGACATGGAGCTGCGGCGAGCTACCTATCGTGTTAGGGGCGATGTCATCGATATTTATCCCGCAGAATCAGAGCGGGATGCGATTCGTATTGAGCTTTACGATGACGAGATTGAGAAGCTGTCGTTCTTCGATCCCTTAACAGGGAGTATTATCAAGGAAGTGCCGAGATTAACAGTGTTTCCTAAATCTCATTATGTAACTCCACGGGAAAAACTCTTAGGAACTCTTGATGATATTAAACAGGAGTTAAAAACAAGATTAAAAGAACTGAATGAAAACAATAAACTAGTCGAAGCCCAACGGCTAGAACAAAGAACTAAATTCGATTTAGAGATGATCCAAGAGATTGGGTATTGTCAAGGAATTGAGAATTATTCCAGGTACCTATCTGGCAGAGTGTCGGGACAACCGCCACCAACGTTGTACGATTACCTGCCGGCAAATGCGTTGGTGGTAGCGGATGAATCTCATGTGTCTATACCGCAACTAGGCGCAATGTATAAAGGTGATCGATCGAGAAAAGAAACACTCGTAGAATACGGTTTCCGACTGCCTTCGGCTTTGGATAATCGGCCGTTGCGATTTGAGGAATGGGAAGAGCTTTCACCTCAAATTATCTATGTATCTGCTACGCCGGGATCTTACGAAGAAGAGCATGAAGGCTCTCGAGTAAGACAGGTAGTCAGGCCAACAGGGCTTGTAGACCCGGAATTAGAAGTAAGACCGGCGTCAACTCAAGTCGATGACCTTTTGTCAGAGGTGCGTCGCGTTGCAGGGCAGGGGGAGCGAGTTTTGGTCACGGTGCTTACTAAGCGCATGGCTGAAGATCTTACAGATTTTTTGGCTGAACATGATGTGAGGGTTCGCTATTTGCATTCTGATATAGAAACCGTTGAGCGCTCAGAAATTCTTAGAGATTTACGCTTGGGGCATTTTGATGTGCTGGTAGGGATTAATTTGTTAAGAGAAGGTCTGGATATTCCAGAAGTTTCCTTAGTTGCTATTTTTGATGCGGATAAAGAAGGATTTTTGCGATCCGAGCGCTCCCTGATTCAAACAGTTGGTCGGGCGGCAAGGAATTTAAATGGTAAGGCGATTCTTTATGGAGATAATATAACCGGCTCTATGAAACGAGCGATGGACGAGTCTAATCGGCGCAGAAATACGCAGCTGGAATACAACCTGGCCCATAATATAACTCCAATTGGTGTAGAAAAAGGGGTGCTGGATGTGATGGAGGGTGCTTACGTTTCTCCTGGCTCTCGCAGTAGACAAAAGCACAGAGGAGTCGTCGAAAAATCTGGAGAATATTCTCGGATGGATTTTTCAAACCCCAAACAGATCAGGAAGGAAATCGTTCGTTTAGAAAATGCAATGTATGAACAGGCAAAGAATTTAGCATTTGAAGAAGCAGCGTTAACTAGAAATAAAATTGCTGAACTCAAAAACCAACTTCTAAAGTGATAATTTAAAAGGGAAAAGTCGCTGCCGCTATCGACAGTCAGGTCGCTAATTCCGTATAATATGATGTCGTCTTCTATCGTCAAACTGCTTCATTAAATTAGGCGAACATTCAGTATATAAATTTGGCTAAATAGTGTGGTTTATAGGCGCGTAGCTCAGTTGGTTAGAGCGCTACCTTGACATGGTAGAGGTCACCAGTTCGAATCTGGTCGTGCCTACCATTCCATCACTATACGAAAACTTACTCGATTTTCTATTATAAAACTCCAAAATGTATGAGTTTATAAGAATATTGAAAGACGAAAGTTTTAGGAATTAAGCAGAAATGCCTCAAATTACATTGCCGGATGGCAGTAACCGGGATTACAAGGACCCAGTCACTGTTGCTCAAATCGCGGAATCAATCGGCGCGGGTCTTGCTAAAGCGGCGCTGGCCGGGAGAGTCGACGGTGAATTGGTAGATACTTCGTATCTAGTTGCGGCAGATGCTGATATAGCAATTGTTACCGAAAGAGATGAAGATGGTATCGAAGTTTTAAGACACTCCTGTGCTCACCTAATGGCACAGGCGGTGCAACGACTGTTTCCTAAGGCTCAGGTGACTATCGGTCCGGTCATTGAAGATGGCTTCTTCTACGATTTTGCTTTTGAGCGAACTTTTACGCCGGAGGACCTCGCTGCCATCGAGAAGACAATGGGAGCCATTGTAAAAGAGAATCTAGACGTCGAAAGATCTGTCCTGGCTCGGAAAGAGGCAATTGCACTCTTTAAAGAAATGGGTGAGGACTACAAGGTCGAAATTATTGAATCGATTCCTGGAGAAGAGGACCTATCTTTCTATAGGCAAGGAGAGTTTATCGACCTGTGCCGCGGCCCTCATGTTCCAAACACAAGCAAATTTAAGGCGTTCAAACTTACTAATGTGGCGGGCGCCTATTGGCGTGGGGATTCTGAGAGGGAAATGCTGCAACGAGTTTATGGGACTGCTTGGGCTTCAAAGAAAGATTTGGAGCTTTATCTAGAACGTTTGGAGGAAGCAGAGAAGCGCGACCACCGTAAGCTTGGCAAACAACTTGGACTTTTCCATTTTCAGGAAGAAGCGCCAGGTATGGCTTTTTGGCATCCAAAAGGTTGGAAAATTTATCAAATAGTTAAGGACTACATGCAAAAAGTCCAAAACGACAACAATTATCAAGAAATCAGTACGCCGCAATTGGTGGACTTCACACTTTGGGAAAAATCCGGCCACGCGTCGAAATTTTCTGAAGAGATGTTTAGCGTTGCATCTGACAATCGAACCTACGCACTAAAACCGATGAACTGCCCGTGCCATATTCAGGTATTCAATCAAGGGCTCAAGAGCTACCGAGATTTACCGCTCCGTATGGCTGAGTTTGGTTCCTGCCATCGCTATGAGCCGTCCGGCAGTATGCATGGTTTAATGCGAGTTCGCAGTTTTGTTCAAGATGACGGGCATATTTTTTGTACTGAGGAACAAATCCAGTCGGAAGTAGCGGACTTCATGGAATTGCTTCTAGCGATCTATCGCGATTTTGGCTTTGATGAAGTTATTCTGCGACTATCGACTCGCCCTGAAAAGAGAGTGGGTTCTGACGAGCTTTGGGATAAAGCTGAGCAAGCATTGAAAGATGCGCTTATTGCGAAAGGCCTTCCTTGGGAGTTAGTCCCCGGCGAAGGCGCCTTTTATGGTCCAAAAATCGAATATTCATTAAAAGACTGCATGGGCAGAATTCAGCAATGTGGCACAATTCAAGTGGATTTTGTATTGCCTGAGCGTCTAGGTGCACAATATGTTGCTGAAGACAGCAGTCGTAAAACACCTGTAATGTTGCATCGAGCGATTTTGGGCTCTTTTGAGCGATTTATTGGTGTTCTAATCGAACATTATTCTGGCGCGATGCCAACTTGGTTGGCGCCAGAACAAGCTATAATTCTTAATATTACCGACAAGCAGTCAGAGTATTGCCTAAATCTGCAGGAAACCTTGAAAAATAAAGGGTTTAGGGTCGCTATAGACTTGAGAAATGAAAAAATCGGCTTTAAAATCCGCGAGCATACTTTACAGAAGGTCCCTTATCTTCTCATCGTAGGAGATAAAGAAGTGGAATCCGACTCTGTAGCAGTTAGAAAACGTAATGGTGAGGATCTCGGAGCCCTAAAAATCGAGGATTTTTGTGCCCGCTTAGGTCAAGATGTAGCCAATTTTGGTCGCAGCCATAACAAACAAAGTGGTTAAACAGGAAGGAATATATTGGTAAGTATCGAAAAGAACATTGAACGATCTCGCAAATCATGAGGGGCGGATCTAAAAAGCCCATAATCAATGAATTTATTGAAGCTGAAGAAGTGCGACTGGTTGCGGCAGATGGGTCTCAGGCCGGCGTTGTTTCTATCGGAGACGCCCGCACAGCCGCAGCAGATGCAAAACTCGATTTAGTGCTCATAGCGCCAGATGCAGACCCTAAAGTTTGCAAGATAATGGATTATGGCAAGCACGTATTTGATTTGAAAAAACAGAAAGCTGCTAACAAAAAGAAGCAGCGACGTATTCATGTAAAAGAAATAAAATTTCGACCAGGGACGGAAGAAGGAGATTATCAGGTAAAACTGCGCAACCTGATACGTTTCCTAACAGATGGGGACAAAGCCAAGGTTTCATTACGATTCCGCGGCCGAGAACTTGCCCATCAACATCTTGGACAGGAGCTAGTTGAGAAGATCCGCGACGATCTTTCCGAATACGGCACTGTTGAACAGGAGCCCAAGATGGAAGGCCGGCAAATAGTCATGGTGCTAGCTCCGGTCAAGAAGCGCTAATTGCTGTAAGGGTCAGTGTCCATTGATCCTGATGGGTTAATGGACACTGGCCTTTTTAGTTATTGGTTAAATTTATCTAAGCTCTCGACAAATGTGTAAGAGGGAAATGCGGAGTTATAAAGTAATGGCTGGAAAACTAAAAACCCATAGCGGTGCTGCGAAACGATTTAAGAAAACCGGTTCTGGTTTCAAGCGCAAGAGCGCCTACAAGAGTCATATCTTGACCAAAATGACAACGAAGCGTAAGCGACAGCTGCGTGGAACTTCATCTGTACATCCTTCAGATGTGCCAGCGGTAAAACGGATGCTTCGTGATATTTAATTTTGGTGGAGAAGGAGACATATAATGGCTCGAGTAAAGAGAGGCGTTGTTGCAAACAGGCGTCATAAAAAAGTTTTAAAAGAAGCAAAAGGTTACTATGGCGCACGTAGTCGTGTATATCGCGTAGCCAAGCAAGCTGTAACTAAAGCCGGTCAGTACGCTTATCGCGATCGCAGAGCAAAGAAGCGTGTATTTAGATCACTTTGGATTACACGTATTAATGCCCAAGCTCGTGAGAGTGGGATTAGTTACAGTCAATTAATTGCAGGGTTAAAGAAAGCTAATATAGAAATCGACCGCAGAGTTCTAGCTGACCTTGCAGTTCACGATAAACTAGCGTTCACAGCAATCGTTGACCAAGCAAAAGAAAGCCTGGCTGCTTAATTAAACTTACGGAAGCGGCTAATGGTGGATACCGATTCCCTTCTTGCGGATGCCCTGCAAGCAATAGGCGTAGCTAAAGAGGAAGCAACGCTTGACGCCTTGCGGGTGCAATATCTTGGCAAAAAGGGCAGTTTTACTGCCTTATTAAAATCACTCGGCCAACTGCCTCTGGAAAAAAGACCGGCGGCAGGTGAAGAAATAAACGCTGCTAAAACAGAGCTTCAGTCAGCTCTTGAGTTACGCAGAGCAGCATTGGTGAGAGCCAGTCTTGATGCAAAGCTTAGTTCTGAAAAAATAGATATTACGCTTCCTGGCAGACGCCAAAACTTTGGTGGTTTGCATCCTATTTCTATAACAATAGATAGAATAACGGATATCTTTCAATCGGCTGGGTATGATGTTGCCGTTGGGCCCGAAATAGAAGACGATTATCACAATTTCGAGGCCTTAAATATTCCTGCACATCATCCTGCTCGCGCAATGCATGACACATTTTACGTGAATCCTGGTACTGTGCTTAGAACTCATACTTCACCTGTTCAGGTGCGTATCATGGAAGGTGGTGAAGCTCCATTCAAGATGGTTTGTCCGGGCAGAGTGTACCGCTGCGACTCTGATTTAACGCATACACCTATGTTTCATCAGGTCGAAGGTTTATTGATTGATGAAGAAGTTACTTTTGCTGACCTCAAAGGGACGGTTGTAAGCTTTTTGCAGGCATTTTTCGAAACTGACCTCCCGGTCCGGTTTCGACCTTCCTATTTTCCATTTACTGAGCCTTCCGCAGAAGCAGACATGGGATGCGTGGCCTGTGAAGGCCATGGTTGTCGAATTTGTGGGAATACCGGCTGGTTAGAAGTCATGGGTTGCGGAATGGTGCACCCCAAAGTATTAGAAATGTCTAACGTAGATACGTCGAAATACAAAGGCTTTGCCTTCGGCATGGGAGTAGAGCGACTTGCCATGTTGCGTTATGACGTAAGTGATCTTCGGACTTACTTCGAAAACGATATTCGATTTTTACGGCAATTTAACTAAACGGAGAAGTGAAAACACGCAAATGGAAAGTGTCTAAATGAAATTTAGTGAGCTGTGGCTTAAAGAGTTAATCGACCATCAGATGAGCTCTGAAAATTTGGTAGAGAGCTTTACTATGGCCGGCTTAGAAGTAGATGGAATTGTTCCCGTTGCGCGAGAATTCTCCGGTGTCATAGTTGCAGAAATTACTAAGGTTCAACCTCATCCTGATGCGGATAAGCTTAGTTTGTGTGAAGTGAGTGATGGTACACATTCTTTTCAAGTGGTCTGTGGTGCGCCTAATGTAAAAATAGGCATGAAAGCTCCTTTCGCTAAGTTAGGTGCGAGGATAGCTATTCCTGGTGAAGACAAGCCTTTTGTAATTAAGGCCGCAAAATTGAGAGGGATAGAATCTAAGGGCATGCTGTGCTCCGCCGAGGAGCTCGGGCTAGAGGAGAAATCTGAAGGTTTGTTCTCTCTGCCAAAATACATGAAGGTTGGCGAAGACATAAGAAAAGAATTGAAGCTCGAAGATAAAATTATAGAATTAGACTTGACTCCTAATAGAGGGGACTGTCTGAGCATGATTGGCCTAGCAAGAGAGTTAGGAGTGCTAACTCGAACCAATGTTAAGGAGTATGAAATTTCGTCTGCTCGCGCAGGCATTTCTGATGAGCTTCCTATCACGATTTCTGCCAAGGACTCGTGCCCCAGATATTTAGGGCGAGTTATTAAGAATATTAATCCTAATTCCATTTCGCCCTATTGGCTGCAAGAGAAACTCCGCAGATCTGGTTTACGCAGTGTTGATCCAATTGTTGATGTTACAAATTTTGTTTTGATCGAATTAGGGCAGCCGATGCATGCATTCGATTTTAGCAAATTAATAGGTGGTATAGATGTGCGAATGGCGACAGATGGTGAGAAGCTAACCTTGCTCGATGGAAGAGAAATTGTTTTAAATCCAGAAGTACTCGTAATTGCAGATCATGAAAAGCCAGTGGCTATGGCTGGAATTATGGGTGGGTTGAAGACTGCGGTTACTGATTCCACTACAGACGTATATCTGGAGTGTGCATATTTCTCCCCACTCGCAATCGTAGGCAAAGCAAGGTCATTTGGTATGCAGACTGATGCATCACATCGTTATGAGCGTGGTGTTGATTATACTTTACAGTCCCGGGCGATGGAGCGAGCTACAGAACTTCTTTTAGAGATTGTTGGTGGAACGCCTGGTCGTATTACCGAAACGGTAGGAAATCTACCGAAAGCGATAACAGTGGAACTCCGTTTTCAAAGCGTTAAAGAAGTCTTGGGTATTGAGATGGATTCAGATGAGATTCAAGACATAATTTCACGTCTTGGATTTTCGGTAATTGAAAGGAGCAAGCAAGTATTAACGGTTGAAGTACCCCCGTACAGGTTTGATGTCAGCATAGAGGCGGACCTTATCGAAGAATTAGCTAGGATTTACGGTTATAACAACATTCCTGAAACTAGAGGGATAGGGCGGCAGTTGCTTTCTCCTACTATTGAGGCCCAAGTCCCTTTACGGAGAATTCGTTATCAGTTAGTGGCTCTGGGCTATCAGGAAGTTGTAACTTATGCATTCATTGACCCAACTTTGTCTAAAGTAGTTCTAGGTTCTGGCGGGGGTACGATTGCCCTTCAAAATCCAATTTCTGAAGATATGTCGATAATGCGCAGCAGTCTTTTACCTGGGTTAATAAGCGCTTATCAATATAATTCGAATAGACAGCGGGACCGGTTAAGGCTTTTTGAAACCGGACTCGTTTTTAGTCAGTCGGACAACGAAATTCAACAAACTTCGATGATTGGGGGGCTAATTAGTGGACAAAGAAATCCAGAAAATTGGTCTAATAAGAAAGAGTTAGGCGATTTTTATGACATAAAAGGTGATGTGGAGGTTTTGCTTAGTCTTAAAGGACAGTCTATGGGGGTTCGTTTCGTCGCAGCAGAGAGATCTGGTTTCCATCCAGGGCAGTGTGCCCGTATAGAGGATATGCAGGGTAATGAAATTGGTCACCTCGGAGCTCTGCATCCGGCTGCCGCTATACAATTAGGAATAGAAAGTACTGTCTATATTTTTGAATTATTGCAAGCGGCGGCGGAATTATCCGAAATACCACGAGCAACAGAGCTGTCAAAATACCCCGAAGTTAGTCGAGACTTGGCAATCGTTATTGATGAATTTGTCAGTTCTAGTGCTATTCTTGCGATGGTCGAAGACAAGGCAGGGGAATTCTTGGTAGGCTCGAGAATATTTGATGTTTATCAAGGGGATGCGGTCTTAAAAGGAAAAAAAAGTATTGCTTTGGGCTTGACGTGGCAGCATCCTTCCCGCACTCTTAGCGACGAAGAGATAAATGCAATAATAAGTAGCTGCATCAAAGAACTACAAGAACAATTTAATGCAAATTTGCGGAATTAAGCTGAGAGGTTGACTATGGGCGATGGAGCACTCACAAAAGCTGATATGGCTGAACGCCTGTTTGAGGAACTCGGACTAAATAAGCGTGAAGCCAAAGAAGTGGTGGAGGAATTTTTTGAGGAAGTCCGTTTGTCTCTAGAAAAGAATGAACAGGTTAAATTGTCCGGCTACGGCAATTTTGACCTAAGAGATAAGAAGCAGCGACCTGGAAGAAACCCAAAAACCGGTCAAGAAATCCCGATTAAGGCTAGAAGGGTTGTGACATTCCGACCGGGTCAAAAACTTAAGGCAAGAGTAGAAGGGTATGCTGGAACCGAAGAATAACGACGAATTACCTTTAATTCCGCCAAAACGCTATTTCACGATCGGCGAAGTAGGCGAACTTTGCGCCGTCAAACCCCATGTGTTGCGCTATTGGGAAGCAGAGTTTCCGCAGTTAAAGCCCGTAAAACGTCGTGGAAACCGCCGCTATTATCAACGTCAAGATGTTGTACTTATTCGTCAAATCAAGAGTTTGCTTTATGAGCAGGGATATACTATTGGCGGAGCACGTCAAAAGATGAGCGATGACCCAAAAGAAGTTGCAAAGCCCAGTATCAATTCAAGCGAAATAAAATCGCTTGTGAGGGATCTCGAGGATGTAATCAGGCGAATTTAAGTCTCGGTTAGATTTTCCGTATAATTTATTGTTATCCATTTTTCTATCTGTGATTAGCGAAGTTTGTTATTGCACGGTATTTATGCCAACTCAATCTAATGATAAGTAAACTTTTTTAGTTTCGCGATTAATCCTTGGCTATTCAAAAAGCTTTTAAACGGGGCGTAGCGCAGTCTGGTAGCGCACTACACTGGGGGTGTAGTGGTCGTCGGTTCAAATCCGGCCGCCCCGACCAAATTCCCATCCAACACAATACAAAAACGTTCTAAAAGCCCTGAATTACGGGGCTTTCTAAGATATAATCAGTTCAACGCAATACATTTCAACACTACGAGATACCAACAATTTGTTGGTACTTTTGTTGGTACTTTTCGAAATACTAAATGAGATACCAACACTAGGTACATCTTGCGACCAAGTTCGACTAAGGCATCAAAGTACTATCTTGTCTAACTGGAGGTAAACAAATGCAAAAGCTGACAGCAGCATTCGTTAAGCAGGCTAAGCCTCGTGACAAGGCGTTCAGTTTAGTCGATGGTGGCGGCCTCTATTTGCTGGTCAAACTGGCAGGTAAATACTGGCGCTACAACTATAGATACTGTGGCAAGCAAAAAACTCTCTCTTTGGGCGTTTACCCTGACATAAGCCTAGCTGAAGCGCGTAAACGGCATCAAACGGCGAGAGAAGAACTAACTAATGGCATCGATCCTTCTGAGATAAGGAAGGTACAGAAAATCACTAAGAGCCTTGCAAATAAGGATGACTTCGAGTCTGTTGCGAGGGAATGGTTTAACCAGAAGCTGTTGGATAAGTCAGACAGCTATAAAGTGAGAACCACGCGGATATTGGAGAAAGACCTATTTCCCAGTATAGGTGGCCGGCCCATATCAAGAATAACCGCACCGGAGCTACTAGCGGTATTGAGGAAAATTGAAGCTCGAACTGTTGATATAGCGCACAGAGCTAAGCAGGTAGCTAGCGCAGTTTTTAGATATGCAGTTACAACAGGTCGCGCTGAAGGCGATCCATCTCGTGATCTAGCCGGGGCATTAAAGGTTAAAAGCAAGACACATCACGCTGCTATTACTGACCCTGAGGAGTTAGGGCGGCTACTACTAGCTATGGATGGCTATCAAGGCTCCCTAGTTGTAACTACGGCTCTGCAACTATCTGCGTTACTTTTTCAGAGGCCAGGTGAGATACGCCACATGGAGTGGTTGGAGATTAACTGGGGAAAAAACCTTTGGGAAATACCTGCAAGTAAGATGAAGATGAAAGTGGATCATTTAGTACCTCTGAGCAGACAGGCCCGAGAATTACTTACTCAAATCCACAAGCTCACTGGCCGCGGAAAGTATGTATTCCCTAGTGCAAGAGGGGTCACTCGGCCTCTTTCAGAGAATGGAGTTAGGACCGCATTAAGGTCTTTAGACTTCGACAACGACACAATGACACCCCACGGATTTAGGGCTACGGCGCGAACCATCCTTGATGAGGAGTTAAAGTGCAGAGTGGACTATATCGAGCACCAACTAGCACACGCCGTAAGAGATGCTAATGGGCGGGCATACAACAGAACCACACATCTAGATGGCAGACGAAAGATGATGCAGCAGTGGGCAGATTACTTAGATGATCTTAGAAACAGTAATCAGAAGGTCCTTCCATTTAGGCGGAAGGTCGAAGTTAATGCCTAGGAAAAAAACAGTCCAACCTGCGCCATTAGACAGCTTCCCACTAACCTTGGAAGATGGCTCTGCTGTGGAAATAGAAATTAGAGACGAGACCTGCAACATAATTGGTCGCGGATTGCATAAGCGCGACAAACATCAAGCCCTGTGTGATCGAATTCTTGAGTATGTTGTTAGTAGATATCTTTCGCCAAACGGCCCTAAAAGAATTAACGATCCCTTCATGGACTCCGCTAGAGAGTTGGATGCAGAAATGGCGCGCTCTGGACTCTTTACTGAGATAACGGATTTAGGGTCTGTACGAAAGCGCATCTATCCGTACGTAAAAGCTCGCTTGGATATACTCACTAAGTTGGTAAATGAGAAAAGTTCTTAGGAACATATAAAGACCACATATGGCTCATCCCTAGCCATACACTTGACTCCGAATAACCCCTAAAGGAGTCAAAAATGCCAGTTAACACGCCTCAACTACAACCACCACGTCTCATCACGATGCCTGAAATTCTACACAGGCTTTCGATTTCGCGTACAAAATTCTTACTACTTGTTAAGGAGGGTAAATTCCCCGCACCTATAAAAGACTCGGGAGGGCATACCAACCTCTGGCTAGATTCCGACCCAGAAGAGTACATAGACAAACTAGTGGCTGAGCAGAGGCCGCCGGTGTGAATCTTCCATTCGACAAGGGCCTCAGATATATCCCAGTACCTCCGATGTCAAAAGCTCCAGTCGCTAAAGGTTGGAACCGCATCGAAAACACAATTAGCGAAGAGAGCGAAGCATGGCGACTCGAACAAAAGAATAAAGCTCTCGCGCTCGCCTACTGCGACCCCGCAGTCGTGCATCTTGATGGTGATGACTATCCATTAGCAGTAAAGGAGCTAGCTAAACACAACATTGATTTCAAAAAGGTGTTAACAGAAGCTACCTGTGTTTTTCATTCAGGACGTAATAACTCCATTTCTGCTCTGTACCGTTTACCAAAAGCCGCTCCGTTATTAAAAACCAGAGTGGTTCAAGTTGATGGCAAAACCGTTTTGGAATTTCGGTGTGCTACAAATGAGGAAAAGACCTGTGCCTCTGTGATTCCTGATAGTACCCATCCGAGTGGCACTAAATACCAGTTTCTAAAAGGGCATAGCCTCGACACTATCGAAGAGATTCCTAAAAAGTTATTAGCTTTTGGAATGTCACTAACGAACACCAGAACACCAAAGAAGCAAGCGACGGAGAGAGACCTAAAATTTAATTACGGGTATGAAACTCCGAGAAGGTTAGCTCTACTGCGCGAGCAATTAACCTTTGTTGACCCAGATTGCGATTACCCCACGTGGCGCGACGTGATATGGGCAATCCTCTCTACTGGGTATCCTTCTGCTTACACAATCGCCAGAGAATGGTCAGAAGGTGCGCCTCTTCGATACAGCTACCTTAACTTCATGAATACGGCTGATGCTTATAAGCCCGGTCATTTTACTGCTGGAACTATCTACCACTATGCACGTATAGGGGGATGGAATGGCTGATA
>Ga0206683_10001515_pt1 | contig 16077 bp, 15 predicted proteins | sample M280m12015metaG_FD_155483 | JGI IMG/M metagenome (GOLD analysis project Ga0206683, IMG submission 155483) | Ammonia-oxidizing marine archaeal communities from Monterey Bay, California, United States - M2 80m 12015 | ecosystem: Environmental > Aquatic > Marine > Intertidal zone | place: USA...
AAAAAACATCTCTGTTTTCGCGACCGGGATGTCAAGGGCTGGTAAGGTTCTGCGCGTTGCTTCGAATTAAACCACATGCTCCACCGCTTGTGCGGGCCCCCGTCAATTCCTTTGAGTTTTAATCTTGCGACCGTACTCCCCAGGCGGGAAGCTTAATGCGTTAGCTGTGTCACTGAACAAATAATTGTCCAACAACTAGCTTCCATCGTTTACGGCGTGGACTACCAGGGTATCTAATCCTGTTTGCTCCCCACGCTTTCGCACCTTAGCGTCAGTATCGGACCAGTGAGCCGCCTTCGCCTCTGATGTTCTTCCTAATATCTACGAATTTCACCTCTACACTAGGAATTCCACTCACCTCTTCCGAACTCGAGATTAGTAGTATTGAAGGCAGTTCCGAAGTTAAGCTCCGGGATTTCACCCTCAACTGTCTAATCCGCCTACGCGCGCTTTACGCCCAGTAATTCCGAACAACGTTAGCCCCCTCCGTATTACCGCGGCTGCTGGCACGGAGTTAGCCGGAGCTTCTTCTCCGGTTACCGTCATTATCTTCACCGGTGAAAGAGTTTTACAACCCTAAGGCCTTCTTCACTCACGCGGCATCGCTGCGTCAGGGTTGCCCCCATTGCGCAATATTCCCTACTGCTGCCTCCCGTAGGAGTCTGGGCCGTGTCTCAGTCCCAATCTGGCTGATCATCCTCTCAGACCAGCTACGGATCGTTGCTTTGGTGAGCCATTACCTCACCAACAAGCTAATCCGACGCGGGCTCATCTAAAGGCGATAAATCTTTCCCCCGAAGGGCTTATCCGGTATTAGCTATCGTTTCCAATAGTTGTTCCGAACCTCTAGGTAGATTCCCACGCGTTACTCAGCCGTCTGCCACTTTCCACTTGGCGAACCAAGTTTCTCGTTCGACTTGCATGTATTAAGCGTGCCGCCAACGTTCGTTCTGAGCCAGGATCAAACTCTTAAGTTTGAACACTTACGACTCTAACTGTCTTTTATCTCAAAGCATATCGACAATGGCACCATTTATATAAATATAATTAGCACTATTGTGCGTTGGCTTGAAACGCAAAGACGAGTCGAATTAGTTTGATAATTTTCATAAGAAAATCATCCGCTAGGACACCGCCATCTGCGTTTCTCTTTCTAAAATCACAATTTCAAAGAGCGCACAAAGAATTCAGCTATCAAACTTAACTATATTCGAAAGATTTCTTCCTTGTGTTTGGAGTCTCAATGAAACCCCAGTGAGCTTTTTAAGCTCGGACCACGGTTTATAAGTGCACCTACATACAATGTAAACCTTTTTTTTTGTTTTTTTAAATAAAAAAATATAGGAATTTTAATAGAGAATAAATTAATTAATTAATTATAATAAATTGGAAAAATAATGGCAGGAATCAGCTATTTTATTCTGCTTCAATAATATTTTCTTCTACAGGGATATCTTTTAAATTAGTTTCTGAAATCTCTTGTTCTGATGATTCTTTTTCGTCTATGACATTTACATTTTGATTATTTAATTCGTCTTCACCATTTTCAGCATTCTTTTTAGAGTTATTAGAAGAAGAATTTTTATCAAATTTTCCATTTTCAATTAATATTCTTGCATAATGCTCAGCATGTTGAAAATAGTTTTCCGCTGCAACAATATCCCCAGAAGATTTTGCATCTCTAGCTAATATCAAATATTTATCATAAACCTGTTTTGCAGATCCACGAACTTTTACTGAAGGACCAGAAGAATCGAGATTGCCATTGCCATAGCTATTAGGTCTTCTTCTCCCTCTTCTTCTTGAATTATTATGTGAAGGTCTAGGCAAGAAGAAAAACCAGATTCATTTTATATGTAAACATTAACTTCCTATTTTAAAAATACTAAAGTGCTATTAATTTAAACTCAATTTTCTTTGGGAATAGCTTCAATCTCTTTAGCTGATCAGACACTAGCCTCTAGTTAATTATATTTCCACTACTTTTTTAACTTTTTTTTAGAAAAAACCATTATCCTGTCTAACCCATTATAATCTTTAACTTTATTCTGTAATAAAAAACCATTATTTATAAATATTTTCTCAATATCTTTAGCTTGATCAAACGCAATCTCAGTAATTATAGTGCCATCACCTGATAGAATTCTTTTTGCATTCTTTGAAATATTTTGATACGCAGTTAAACCGTCACTTCCACCATCTAATGAAATTATTGGATCAAAAGATTTAACCTCCTTCGGTAAATCATCTATTTGGCCAGATCTTAAATAAGGAGGATTTGAGATTATTAAATCAAACTTTTTATCTATTGAGGTCCCCCAATCAGAAACAATTAAATCTAAATTGTTAACATTATTAATGCTGGCATTTTCTCTTGCGGTCTTTATCGCCTTTAAAGAAATATCTATACCCATTCCATAAATTAATTTACAAGATTTTAGAATTGAAATTATCACACACCCCGACCCGACTCCTAATTCTAAAATACTATTATAATTATTTTCTTTAATCTTTTTTATAGATTCTTCAACTAAGTGTTCTGTTTCTGGTCTCGGATCTAGTACAAAATTATTAATTTTAAAATCTAAAGAGAAGAATTCTCTTGAACCTAAGATCCTACTAATAGGCTCACCTTTTTCTCTTCTCGCAACCATTTCACATAATAATTTCTTTTCACAGCTTTTAAGAAAAATATCAGAATCTAATATTAATTCTTGATCTTGCATACTTAGTGCTTCTTTTAAAATTATCTTGGCATCGAGATTACTTGATAGGATATTTCTTGAATTAAATCTTTTTACAATTTTATTATGTAATGATGATAAAAGCATATTAGTCTTCTTGAGCTAACTGTCTGGCTTTTTCTTCTGTAATAAGAGAATCTATTAAACCTTCCAAATCTTGTCCTTCTAGAATAGTTTCTAATTTATGTAATGTAAGATTAATTCGATGATCAGTTACCCTTCCTTGTGGATAATTATAAGTTCTTATCCTTTCTGATCTATCGCCTGACCCAACCTGAAACCTCCTGTCAGCAGCTCTTTCTTGCTGTTGCTTATCTCGTTCAGCCTCATATAATCTAGCACGTAATATCTTCATAGCCTTAGCTCTATTCTTATGCTGGGATTTTTCATCTTGCTGACTAACAACAAGACTAGATGGCAGGTGAGTAATTCTTACAGCACTATCAGTAGTATTCACTGATTGACCTCCTGGTCCACTCGCCCTAAAAACATCAACCCTTATATCCTTCTCTTGAATATCTATATCAACATCTTCAGGTTCTGGTAAAACAGCTACCGTAGCTGCGGAGGTATGAATTCTTCCGCTTGATTCAGTTGCTGGAACTCTTTGAACTCTATGCACGCCTGATTCAAATTTTAATTTAGAAAAAACATTTTCTCCTGATATGGATAATATTATTTCCTTATACCCACCCACATCTCCATCAGATAAAGACATTATTTGTGTTTTCCATTTATTGATATCTGAGAATCTTTGGTACATACGAAATAAATCACCAGCAAATATTGCCGCTTCGTCACCTCCTGTCCCAGCTCTTATTTCTAAGATAACATCACTTGAATCTGCTTCGTCTTTAGGTAAAAGCATTAATTGTATCGACTCTTCTACTTTCTCTATGCGGTCTTTTAAATCAATTAATTCAGTCTTAGCTAGTTCTTGCATCTCTGCATCAGATGAGCCTTCGTTAATTATTTCATTTAATCCTTCTACTTCCGAACTATAACTTTTCCAGTCATTAATAGCGTTTTTCAAAGGTTCAATTTCTGAATATTCTTTTGAGAATGTAACATAGTCTTCAGATGATAATTCTCCACTTAATATTTTTTCAAGCTCTTTTGATCTTTCTAAAATATTTCCTAATTTTTCAAGAGGTATTGTTGGCATATTATTTCGCAGATATATTTTGGTATTGATTAACTTTTTTCTCTACTTCTTCAATAACTGAATCAATAATATCTTCATTATCGCACTTCAATAGTTGTTTACCATCAACATAAAGCATGCCGCTATCTTTCCCTCCGCCAGTATATCCAACATCCGACATATTAGCCTCGCCTGGGCCATTAACAACACAGCCTATTATTGAAATAGTTACAGGATCAGAAATATGTGATAAACGCTCTTCTAATTTTTGAACTGTCTCAATTACATTAAAACCTTGTCTAGCACATGAAGGGCAAGAAATAATATTTACACCACGATGCCTAAGGCCTAAACTTTTTAATATACTAAAGCCTACTTTTATTTCCTCCACAGGATCTGCAGATAAAGAAACCCTTAATGTGTCCCCTATTCCCATTGAAAGAAGCTGTCCAATTCCAATTGAGGATTTAATTGTTCCATCAGTTAAACCTCCTGCTTCAGTAATTCCAAGATGTAAAGGTGCTTCAGTTACTTTTGATAATTCTTTATAAGATTCAACCGTTAATAAAACATTTGAAGTTTTTACTGATATTTTAAAATTTTCAAAATCAAGACTTCTTAATATATCTTCATGCATCAAAGCGCTTTCTACCATTGCTATTGGTGTAGGACTTTTATGTTTATCCATAATATTCTTCTCTAGAGAGCCTCCGTTCACTCCAATTCTTATTGAGCAGTTATGATCTTTTGCCGCTTTAACGACTTCCTTAACTCTGTCAATTGAGCCTATATTTCCAGGATTAATTCTTAAACATGAAGCTCCAGACTCCGCAGCCTCTATTGCACGCTTATAATGAAAATGAATATCTGCAATTATAGGAACATTTGTCTCTTGAATAATTGTTTTAAGCGACTCAGATGATTCTTTATCTGGGCAAGAAACTCTGACTAAATCTGCGCCAGCATCTTCTAAACTTTTTATCTGTCTTACAGTAGATTTGATATCTCGCGTATCAGTATTTGTCATGGATTGGACACTTATAGGAGAATCTCCGCCTACAGGAATATTACCAACAAAAATTTTATTTGTTTTTCTTCTTTTAATATCTACCGCGTAAGGATTTACCATTTAGCACCCATGAAAAGAAAATTTCTTTTAATTATCTAGTCCAAAAAACTTATGAAGCATATTAACAGCTTTTTCCGCATGTTCATCATTAATTAGAATAGAAATCTTTATCTCAGAAGTTGATATAACATCTATATTTATTGCATTTTCAGACAATACATTAAACATATTTGCCGCTACCCCAGCATTACTTCTCATCCCAACACCGATAATTGATATTTTAGCTATATTGCTATCGACTATAATATTTTCATAAGGAACATCTTCCTTGATATCTTCCATAATCTTTTGAGCTTCAACTAAATCATCTTTCGGTATTGTAAATGTAATATCGGTAGTCTTCGCACTTTCAGAGATATTTTGAACAATCATATCAACATTAATATTATTATTTGAAAGTGATATAAATATCTTTGCAGCTATACCTGGCTTATCTCGAACCCCAATAAGTGTAACTTTAGCATCATTGAGGCTAGAGGTTACGCCTGTAACAACTCTTTTATCATTTATAGCATCTTCCTCAGTAACAATAGTTCCTTTATTCGAATCATTGGAATCTTCAAAACTAGATAAAACTCTTAGCGAAACATTATTTGTCATTGCTGTTTCAACAGATCTTGTTTGTAGAACTTTTGCACCTAATGATGCCATTTCTAACATTTCTTCATATGAAATCTTATCTAGTCTTTTTGCATTGGGAACTTTATTTGGGTCTGATGTATATACTCCATCAACATCAGTATAAATATCACAAAAATCTGCATCTATAGCTGCAGCAATTGCGACTGCTGAAGTATCTGAACCACCTCTTCCTAATGTTGTAATTCTTCCATTATTATTAATCCCTTGAAAACCAGGAACAACACAAACTTTATTTTCATTTAATAAATTATTAATTAATTCAGATCTAATACCTTCTATTCGAGCAGACTTATGATCATCAGATGTAACTATTGGAATTTGCCAACCCAAGCAAGAAGTTGAATTAACGCCAATATCATTAAGGGCAGCTGATAGCAAACCGACACTGACTTGCTCTCCAGAAGAAATTACTACATCATATTCTTCTGAATTAAAGTTTTCTGAAATGTCTTTTGTTAGATCTATTAATCTATCTGTTTCGCCTGCCATAGCAGAAAGCACAACAACAACTTGATTGCCTTTATCAAATTCACTTTTAACTATTTTCGAAACATTTTTTATTCTATCTACACTACCAACAGATGTTCCGCCAAATTTCATCACAATACGTGACATTTAATTCTCCAAATTAATTTCAAAAAGTCTCCATAATTAGCTATATAAAATACAATTATATAATTGGAACAAAATAATAGATAATGCAAAGGGCTCTTAGGGGCAAGTATAAGTGAAGAAGTTTTTAAATGAATACAACAATAGATCCTGCTGAATACGAAAAATTTTCTAAGATGGCTGAAGAATGGTGGAATCCGTCTGGAAAATTTAAAGCACTTCATAAATTTAATCCAAAAAGGATTGAATTTATAAAAGAAAAGTTAGTTGAACATTTCAATATTACAAAAGATGGCAGTAAACCTTTAAATAAACTTAATATTCTTGATATTGGTTGCGGTGGCGGCCTGTTAAGTGAACCTATGTCTAGATTGGGCGCAAATGTTACTGGAATTGATATAGTAGAAAAAAATATCAATATTGCTAACGCTCATTCGAGTGAATCCGATCTAAATATTAAATACAGATGTATAACTGCAGAAGAACTTTCCAATGAGGATAAAAAATTTGATGCAATCTTAAATATGGAAGTTATTGAACATGTTTCAGATCTAAATTTATTTATAGAATCTTGCGAAAAACTTTTGAAAAAAGATGGTATTCTTTTTTTTGCAACTCTAAACAGAAATATTATGTCTTTTGGCTTAGCTATCCTTGGAGCTGAATATATTCTTGGCTGGCTGCCAAAAGGAACACATGATTGGAACAAATTTGTAACGCCAGATGAATTAAAGATTGTTCTTAGATCAAGTGGATTGAAAATAAATGAGCTTGAAGGAATGAAATATAATCCTATTTATGACAGTTGGTATCTATCAGAAGATACTAGTGTCAATTATCTTGGGACAGCAACTAAAAGTTAATTTTTTGATTTTGGATTAATACCTGGCAGTGGCTGAACATTAATTCCTTCTTCAATTAAATCTTTAGCCTCTTCAATAGATGTTTCTCCATAAATATCTTTAGATTCTTTTTCTTCATAATGCATAGCTCTAGCTTCATCCGGAAATTTTTCTCCAACATATTCATAATTGTCTTCAACATGCTTTTTAATTTTCGTCATTGCCATTTCAACTTTTTTTACATCATTATTAATTTTCTTTTGATTAGTCTTGCTAGGAATATTTGGCGCCATAATAGTCTTTTCTATTTTAACTGATCCGCATAAAGGGCATTCAACTTTGGATTTTTTAATTTGTTCATCACAAGCTTTCGAATCTGAAAACCAAGCTTCAAAACCATGCTCATCACTGCATATCAAAGAATATTTAATCATATTAACAACTTATCAAGTTCGCCATTTTTATCTATTGCGTAAAGATCGTCAAACCCACCAACATGTTGATCCTTAATAAAGATTTGAGGAACAGATCTTCTTCCGCCTGCTTTCTCTATCATTTCCATCATAAGATCAGGGTCATCACCAACATATATTTCTTTATAATCAAGATCTTTGCTTTTCATAAGAGCTTTTGCCTTATCGCAATAAGGGCACATTGGGCCTGTGTAAATAATAATATTCATAATAACCTCTTAGTCTATAATATGGTAAATATACTTATATATTCAAGAATTCAAATTTTTTGAGAGTAATTTATGCATAACAGGAGGCTTCTTAAGGTTAGACAAGAAAAAGATAGGTTAAGTAATTTTAATAAAAAGCTATTTTTTTCTGATTACCAAATAGAAATGATGGAAAGAATATCATTCATTAATGAAAAATTTGATAATTGTATTGCTTATGGATTTAAAGAAAAAAAATTAGAAGCACCTAAAAATATTAATAATCTAATATATGGAAATCTTGTTAAAACACCTAAAACAAAAATAATTTATGATGAAGAGCTTTTACCTTTCAAAGAATCTTCTGTAGACATGATATTAAGTTTCTTTAATTTGCATTTTGCTAATGATGTTCCAGGAATTTTATACCAAACCTTAAGTAGTCTTAAATCTAATGGTGTATTTATTGCATGTCTATTTTGTGGCGATACCTTAAAAGAATTAAATTATGCATTTTTAAAAGCCGAAGAGGAAATTTGCGGTGGAGCCAGCCCAAGAGTAAGTCCATTTGCAAATCTTCAAGATTTAGCTTCATTATTGCAAAATATTAATTTTTCTTTACCTGTGGCTGATATTGATAGACATAAAATTCAATATGATCACCCATCCTTATTACTGAAAGATCTTAAAGCAATGGGAGAAAACAATATATTGTCAAAAATGAATACTGCTACATTACGTAGAGATGTTTTAAATAAAATGTACAAAATTTATATTGATAATTTTTCAGATAAAAATGGAAAAATTATAGCTACCTTTGAAATCGCTTGGATTACGGGATGGAAATATCATGAAAGCCAACAAAAGCCGTTAAGACCTGGATCAGGTAAAATAGGAATGATGGAAAGTATTAAAAAATTTGAGCAAGAAAATTAAAGTTCACCTTTAATAGCTTTATCAATTAATTTAACTATCTCTTCAACGCCATATAAAATTATAAAAGATCCCAACCTCGGCCCTTGAGACTGCCCTAATAGAATCTCATATAATGCTGAAAACCAATCTTTAAGAGAATCATATTCGGATTCTTTTCCAATATCATAAATTACGGTTTGAATATTCTCAGGATCTTTTTCTTCATACATCAATGAAAGTCTTTCTTTAAGACTTTGCAGATGCTTAATCTCGGAAGAATTCGGTTTTCTATATTTTTTTGTAGGTAAGACGAAATCTTTATAAAATTCTAAGGCAAATGTTACGAGTTGATCTATATATTTTTTTGAATCCTCAGAAATATCTTCAAAATATTCTTGTAAGAATCCCCAAATAACTTCTTTACTATCCGCTTGCGAAGCGCTTACTAAATTCAATATTAGTGAAAATGTTACAGGACTTTTTATTGTCTTTGGATCACCATAATGAATATGAAAAACAGGATTATTAACTTTTTCCTTTAATTCTTGTGAAGAAAATTTTTCAGAAAAACTTTGATATTCATCGACTGCTTTAGGGATAACATCAAAAGTTAATCTTTTTGCTCTTCTAGGATTTTGAAACATATATAATAGAAGACTTTCTTGCGAAGCAAACTTGAGCCACTCATCTATAGAAATTCCATTTCCTTTAGATTTAGATATCTTTTCTCCTTTTTCATCAAAAAATAATTCATAATTAAATCCTACAGGCGCAAAACCACCAAGAGCCTTACATATCTTTCCTGAAAGACTAACTGACTCAATTAAATCTTTTCCAGCCATTTCATAATCTACATTTAATGCAACCCATCGCATTGCCCAGTCAGCTTTCCATTGAAGTTTACAATTACCACCAAAAATAGATGTTTCTGTTTCTTTTTCAGTTTTAGGATCTTTATAGAGAATTGTATTTGATTTTGTATTTCTATCTAAAACTTTTGCTAATAAAACCTGACCAGTATTTTGACAAATAGGCAAGAAAGGTGAATATGTCTTTTGCCTTTCTTCACCGATTGTAGGTAAGATTATTTTTAAAATTTCATCATAATTCTCTAAAACTTTACTTAAAGTTTCATCAAATTTTCCAGATTTATAATATTCACTAGCACTAGCAAATTCATATTCAAAACCAAAACGATTCAGAAACTCTTTTAATAAATTATTATTATGCTCAGCAAAACTAGAAAACTTCTTATAAGGGTCTGGAATACTTGATAGAGGTTTTTCAAGGTTTTCTGACAAAACACTAGCATTAGGAATATTATCAGGAACTTTCCTCAAGGCATCCATATCATCTGAAAAACAAATCAGATTTGAATTAACGCCTTCATCTAAAATTTTTAACGCATGCCTTACCATTGAGGTCCTTGCAACCTCGCCAAAAGTACCTATATGTGGCAAACCTGAAGCCCCATATCCAGTCTGGAAAATAGCAACATTTGATCCAGACTTTTCTAATCTCTTTAATAATTTTCTAGCTTCTTCGAACGGCCATGACTTGCTTTCTTTAGCTACAGATATTAATGATTGATTCATGACTTTATTAAATCCTATTGATGCTCTTATTTATAGCATGACTCTCTCCGCCGCAATAGATGGAGAAATTTCTGAAAAGGAAATGAATACGATTAACCATTTGTTAAGCTCTTTACCTATATTTAAAGAACATAATCAGGGTGATACAAAAAAAATAATGGTTATGTGTATGGAAATATTAAAGGCTGATAGTAATATTGAAGAATTAATTACCTTAATTGATAAAAGTTTAAACAAAAACCATAAGAAGATTGCATATATGTTGTCTTTGGAAATAATGATGGTTGATCAAAATTTTACAAGTGAAAAACTAAGGGCGTTGGAAATATTTGAAAATATTTTCCAAATTAGCAATCTTGAAGCTTCTGCACTTAAACACTCTTCAAGAATAAAATACTTAGATAATGAGAGTGATATAGAGGAAATATGAAATTAGTTTTATTTAAACCAAGAAACATAGGTTTTCTTTTAAGAATGATTAAAGAAAATCTAACCAGTAAAATCATAAAAAAACCTGAATTAACTAATTCTGTAAAAGAATTTGTCCTTAACAATGCAATAAAAAATAACCCGGATAGTGTCTTAGATACAATGGATAAATATGCAAAGAAAGAAAGGTTTTTAATGAATGTAGGTGATGTAAAAGGCAAAATTTTAGTTCAAGAAATTACTAAATTAGGAAAAAATCCGATCATCCTTGAGCTAGGCTGTTTCTGTGGTTATTCCGCTATCTTAATGGCAAAAAATATCGGCGAAAAAGGAAAAATTGTATCTATTGAAGTAAATAAAAATTACGCAAAAATTGCTAGTGAAATAATTAATTTTGCTGGCCTTAAAGAAAAGGTTGTTATCATTGAAGGTTCTTCTGAGAAAATAATACCCACTTTAAGGCATCAATTTGATTTGGTCTTTATAGATCACTGGAAAGATCTGTATAAGCGCGATCTTATAGCTATAGAAAAAAGAGGGATATTAAAAAAGGGATCAATAATTTTTGCGGACAATGTTGGCAACTTGATATCCGCCCTTGTAGGTGAAAGAGGAAATTCTAATAATTATTTAAATTATGTAAGAAATCATCCAAAATTTGAAAGTAGAAATATTAAGACTTCATTAGAATATTCTAGTGCAGAAGATGCTGTAGAAATATCAATTTACTCAGGATAATCAGTTTTGTTTAAAATGTTTAGATAACTTGAGTCCTTGTTTCTGATAATTTGAACCTATAGATTCGCCATATGACTTTTCAGGTAACTCTAGAAGTTTTTCATAAATTAATCTTCCGACTATTTGAGAATCCTCGAGTATAAATGGGACCTCCCAACTTCTAATTTCTAAAACAGCCTTTGAACCTTTTCCATCTGTTGAATTATGACCAAATCCAGGGTCAAAGAAACCAGCATAATGAACGCGAAACTCTCCAACAGAAGGTTTGAAGGGGACCATTTCTGCAGCATGACTTGGGGGTATAGCTATGGATTCTGAAGAAGATAAAATATAAAATTCTCCAGGATCAAGGATAATTCTTTTCTCTTCAGTTGCTATAACAGGTTCCCAAAACTTTTCCATTTCATAAGAATTTTTTTTATCTATATCTATTAGTCCTGCATGTCTTTTTGCTTTCCAGCCTACTATATCACCTTCAATTTCACCTTTAAGATCAACTGAAACAGCAAGGCCTTCAGAAATATTAGCCTTTCCATCATAAACAATGCTATCTTCTGAATGTAATCTTTTTAATTCTGTATCAGAATTTGTTGGTCTTCCTCTCCGAAATCTCATTTGACACAATCTTGAACCTTTCCTAACAACTACAGGAAAGGTACGGGGTGAGATTTCTAACCATAAATGTCCTTTATAACCATTAGGAATCTTGTCAAATTCGTGGCTTCCATCGCAAATTAATCTGGTAAAAACATCTATTCTGCCTGTAGAGCTTTTAGGATTTGCAACGGCTATAATTCTTTCTGGAAGAGATAAAGCCTCCATTAAAGGTACTAAATAAACACAACCTGTTTCCAAAACAGCTCCTTCAGAAATATCAATTCTATGTAAAGCAAAATCTTTAAGTTTACGATTTACTGATCCCCCTGATGGTAAAAAACTTGCTCTGATTCTATAGGCAGTATCTGCAAGTCTTAAATCTAGGCTAGCAGGTTGTATTTGTTCATCATTAATCTCACCTTGTGACCAAATCTCTCCATTTTCGATCATTGTTCTGATCATTTGCCCAGGTAAAACTCCTGATATCTGAACCTTTTGCCCTGGAGCACCATCAAAAGTATCAGCAGTTTCTTTAGTATCAGGAAATAGATCGGGTATTTTTCTTTCGGCCATTTTATCTTTCACTTCAGTACAATCATTATTATCTATTTTCTAAAAAACTATATTAATTTACTTTAAAGGTATAAAACAGAATTTTTATAATAATTATAATGAAATTAATTACAATTGATCTAAGACCGATTTTTTCAATCCTTGGGATTTTTCTTGCAGGTTTATCTGTAACTATGCTTTTACCTCCAATCGTAGATTTAATTTACGGAAATAATGGATGGAGTGACTTCGTTTTTAGCGCTCTAATAACTGCCTTTGTAGGGTTACTATTGATCCTAGTATCTCGAGGAGGAGGAAAAGAGCTTACTACAAAAGGCGCTTTCTTACTTGTCACATTAAGCTGGATAGTGCTGTCTATATTTTCTTCTATACCCTTCTTAATTTCTCAAAGTGTTCATGGCTTAGCTGATGCCTTTTTTGAATCGGTATCAGGTTTAACAACAACAGGTTCAACAATTATAAATAATCTTGATTCTACTTCTGAAGGATTAATTATTTGGAGAAGTCTTCTTCAATGGCTTGGAGGAATTGGTATAATTGTTAGTGCAGTCTCCATTTTGCCTAATCTTGGTGTTGGTGGTATGCAGTTATTTAAATTAGAAGGCTCAGATTCTGCAGAGAAACTTCTACCCAGAACAGCAAGTTTAGCTACTCAAATTTTTGTCCTATATATAATTTTATCTTCAATTTGTACTTTTATGTATTGGTTATGTGGATTATCAGTATTCGATTCTATTACACACTCAATGACTACAATTGCTACAGGAGGATTTTCATCCAATTCAAATTCTATTGGAGGATTCAATAATGCCTCTCTAGAAAGTGTTTGTATCCTATTTATGATACTCTCAAGCCTTCCTTTTGTTCTTTATTTAAAAGCAATAAGAGGCAAACCAAAAGCTTTATTCATTGATGAACAAGTTACAGGTTTTTTTAAGACACTTATTTTATCAATACTAATTATTACTATCTTTTTATCATTGAATGATAATTTTAATTTGCTGTCTAGCTTCCGAAATATTGTCTTTAATGTTACTTCAATTTTAACAGGAACTGGTTATTCAACAGCAGCTTATGATGAATGGGGAACCCCTGCAATTATAGTTTTTCTTTCCATAACATTTATTGGTGGTTGTGCTGGATCTACAACATGTGGTTTAAAAGTTTTTAGACTGCAAGTTATACTTAAAAATTCTAGGCAGGTTATGAATAAACTTATAAGCCCTAATAGAGTAAGCAATCATAAATATAACGGTGAAAATTTAACATTAGAAATCGTTGAGTCAGTAATGACATTCTTATTTATATTCTTTGTTACATTTGCAGTAATTTCATTAATATTGACTTTTACTGGATTAGATATAATTACAGCAATTTCTGCATCAGCTACCTCTATTTCTAATGTTGGTCCAGGATTAGGAAATATTATCGGTCCATCTTATAGTTTTTCAGAAATACCAGAGTTAGCTAAATGGGTGTTATCATTTGGTATGTTGGCAGGAAGACTAGAATTCCTTACATTTTTGGTAATTTTCAGTAGATCTTTCTGGAGATAAAATTAATTTAGACACCACGCAATAATGCCTTTTTGTGCATGGACTCTATTTTCAGCCTCATCCCAAACGACAGAGTGATTACCATCAATTACATCTCCATCGACCTCTTCACCTCTATGTGCAGGAAGACAGTGCAAGAAAATAACATCTGGAGACGCAGTAGATATTTTATTTCTATCAACTTTGTATGGGCTTAGTATTTTTCTTTTTTCATCATCATCATCTTCTCCCATTGAGAACCAAGTATCAGTAATTAAACAATTACTGTTTTCTGAAGCCTCATCAGGATTAGGGTTTAAAATAATATTTGCAAAACCATCAATAACTTCATCATTTACAGAATACTCTTTTGGAGAACTTATTCTTAATTCAAAATTTAAAATTTTGGCGGCATCTATCCAACTATTAAGCATGTTATTAGTTGGCCCAAACCAAGTAAAGATCTTATCTTCAATTGAACCAATCTTTTCTTGAACTGTGATTAAATCCGCTAAAACCTGACAAGGATGGGACTTATCAGTTAAACCGTTAATTACTGGAATTGAAGAATTTGCAGAAAACTTTTCAAGAGTTGAATGTTCATTTGTTCTCAACATAACAATATCAACATATCTAGAGATCACTCGAGCAGTATCCTCAATTGTCTCCCCTCTACCTAACTGCATATCAGACATACTTGCATAAATAGTATTGCCTCCTAGCTGATACATAGCTGTTTCAAAAGAAAATCGAGTTCTGGTAGAAGGTTTTTCAAAAATTGTGGCTAAAATTTTATTTTCACCGCAATTATCAGAATCCACAGATCCTTTTCCTATATCTTTAGAAGAATTTTTTCTCTCAAGGCAATCTTTAATTAAGGAATTGAGTTCATCCTTATTAAACTGACTTAAGTCAATAAAATCTTTTTTTGTTTGTGTCATTTCTTATTATATTTCTAATCATCTAAATTTTCTAGAGTGATATTTAACAGATTAAAAAACTCTTCAATTTCATATTTTCCTATATTTAGTGGGGGTAAAATTCTTAATACATTATTTGCGGCAGGAACAAGCAATAATCCGTTTTTTAATGCTTCTTCAGCTATCTTTCCATTATCAGATAAACATTCAATACCTATCATAAAACCCTTACCTTTTATCGAAGTTATTTTATTACCATGCTTCTTTATTAAATCATTAACACCTTCGATCAAAAGATCTGAGAAATTCTCAACATTAGATAAAAGATTTTCTTCATATAAAACATCCAAGACCTTACTAGCTATTGAGCTACATAAAGGATTCCCTCCGAAAGTAGATCCATGACTTCCGTTGCTCATTGCTTCTGAAACATTATTTGTAGTTAAGATAGCTCCAATTGGAAGTCCTGCACCCAAGGCTTTAGCAATTGTAACAATATCTGGAGAAACCCCAGACCATTCATATGCAAATAATTTTCCTGTCCTCCCAAGACCACATTGGACTTCATCTAATATCATAAGAAGATTATTTTCGTCGCAAAGTTCTCTGATTTTTAATAAAAAATCTTCTGGAATTATATTTATTCCACCTTCACCTTGAATTGGTTCAATAAGAATAGCAGCAGTTTTGTTTGTTATATTTTTTTCAAGTTCAGCTTCATCAACTTCAATTTGAATGAATCCTTTAGGAAGAGGATCAAAACCTTCTATGTGTTTTGGATTAGAGCTGGCAGCAATTGTAGCTAATGTCCTTCCGTGAAATGAATTTTTAAAGGTTATTATTTCATTTCTTTCTGAATTATTTACATAATGAAACCTTCTAACAATTTTAATAGCCCCCTCTACTGCCTCAGCTCCTGAATTACAAAAGAAAGCTTTATCAGCAAAACTTAATTCACATAATTTTTTTGCAAGCTCTTCTTGTTCAGGAATTGAATATAG
>Ga0206683_10001516_pt1 | contig 16070 bp, 19 predicted proteins | sample M280m12015metaG_FD_155483 | JGI IMG/M metagenome (GOLD analysis project Ga0206683, IMG submission 155483) | Ammonia-oxidizing marine archaeal communities from Monterey Bay, California, United States - M2 80m 12015 | ecosystem: Environmental > Aquatic > Marine > Intertidal zone | place: USA...
TTGTCGGTTGAACTACGATCTCACGCTGATTCAACCACTTACTTAGGGGGATTTTGTGAGTTACGTAATGATGGCTATTGGTGATGGTGATGCAAGCATGCTTGGGCAACTTCGCGATGTCACTACACCAATGATGGCGGCCGCTGGCGCCTCTTCGATCAGAGCTGGAGTAGTCCAGACCGGACCCAATACCGGAAAAGGGTTTATCGACACCGAATGGGCTTCACCCGATGACTATTTCGACAACCGGGCTAACTGGCTTGGGGATCCGGAAGTACAAAAAACATTTCAGGCTGCTGGGGTGACATCCAATCAGGTGATGATGGCAGAGGTCACAGGCGTCCGAGGAACGTGCGAGGGTAAGTACGGAGTAGCCCTTTTGCAGTCGGCAACTGACTTTTCTCAAGGCGCTATCGACCGCTTGCTCGACGCAGTTGACGGAGCCATGATTGGGAAGGGAGCCAACGGGTTGCGCGCTACTCGCATCCTCACCGGCGACAACACCGGCTTAGCGATGGGTGTTTTCTTCCTTGATTCGCTCGCTGGCTACTTCAGCAACCTTCAAGACCTTTTGGTCGATGAGAAGGTAGTGGCGGCGTTCACAGAAACAGGGTTGGTGACCCATCGACGCTCTATAGCGCAATTTATTTGATTCCTAGTCGGCGAGGCATCGACCGCCCTTTGGGGCGGTCTTTTGTCGTTTTAGGCGACTTGCTCTTCGCCGTCATCGTCGACGAACTTCGGTGTCCGGCGAATTTGGCTGAGGGTGATTGCGTACCCGATCACGTCTAGCTCGCGCAGTTGCCCGTCCGAGATCGACGTTCCATCGTCTGAGCTCTTCCTGATGTAGATGGCTGATTGGTTCTTCACCATTAGATATCGGTTCCCTTTTCGTGGTTATCCCACGGCAAGGAAACGATTCGTTAGTAATAGAGGTCACACGCTGTATCGCGCACATCGAAACATACGAGTGAGACAGCCCACGACCGAGTATCGGGCACCTACCTGGTTTGTCAGCAGAAGCGCGAGGCGAGCAACTCAGACGATTACGCCCTCTGAGCGCAGCTCGCTGAGCTCTTGTATCCCCACACCCAAGAGCTCCGACAACACCTCATCTGTGTGTTGTCCAAATAGGGGAGCAGGTTGGGCGGTGGCAGTCGGGGTCGCGGAGAAGCGAGCGGGCGGTCGCACCGAACGCACCCGACCCGCGGTTGGGTGCACAGATTCCACAATGAGGCCACGATGTTGAATGTGTGGGTCAACGATCATCGCATCGCGCGTGTTCACCGGAGCGACCGGAACATCGGCTTCGTCCATCATCGCAACCAGTTCTGCAGTAGTGAACCTCGCAGTCTCTTGTTCCAACTCATCGTTCACGTCACTCCCATACAGAGTCCGACCCTGCAGATCTTCGAACCGGGGATCGGAGGCCAGATCGTCACGACCCAGCGCCGAGCACATCCCCTGCCAATGCGCTTGTGTCGCAACCGGGTACACCATGGCGTATCCGTCGGCGGTGGCGAACAGCTTGTAGATAGTCGACAGATCAGGCATGCCGGTCTCATGGTCGAGGTAGGTGTGGTTCCACATTGCCTCAGGCCACAAGAAATGCACGCTTGCATCGACCATGGCCAATTCGATGTGCTGACCGCCTGCTCCGTTGGCGCGCCCAACCAGCGCAGCGCACACGGATTGGGCGACGTTGAGGGACGTGACCTTGTCGCACACGATGGTGGCCATCAGATGGGGGACACCGTCCTCGTCGACCTGCACCATCGGGTAACCCGCGACTGCTTGCACGATGGGGTCAAATGCCGGGCGGTGTGAATAGGGTCCGTCGGTTCCAAATCCGCTCACCGAACACATGATCAACTGCGGATTGATCTCACTCAGGACCTCCCAGCCCATACCCAATCGTTCGAGAGCTCCGGGGCGGAAATTCTGTACGACCACATCTGCAATCGCCACTAGCCCCTTCAACAGCGTCTTGCCTTCCTCCGCCTTGAGATCAAGAGCAATAGATCGCTTGTTGCGGTTCATCGCAGCGAAGAACGCACTAACTCCTTGTGCCGACTCAACAAGGGGGCCGGCGCTGCGCACGATGTCGGGCGACCCGGCTTGCTCAACCACGATCACATCAGCCCCCTGGTCGGCGAGGATCGACGTCCCGAACGGTCCAGAGACCACGGCCGAAAGGTCGATGACACGAATGCCACGCAGAGGACCACCGTCCCATTCTCCCGAACAAGTGTCCGGACTGTTCGCTGCTTCCCCCATGTGTTCTCCTTCGAGACACCTATCGCGAACTCTAGAGCCCGATGGTTCCCGCATGCTCAGGTGTTCCCGGTCGACCGACACGTTGTTCGGCTTCGCTCTCATCTTCAGCGCTATAGAGCAGACTCCCGGGATCTGGCGGGGGAAAGTTTGCGGCTATTCCCTCTCTCCATGCAGGCAGGGTTTTCGGCGATTTCCGTGCCTGGGCGCGGACTCTGTGTCACTCACCGCTTCAAACCCCTTGACGCTAAAGTGCCACGAACTGCTACGACTGAGGGAGTGGGCATGGCTGATATCACCGTCTTCACGGCTCGCCGGGTTCGCACGATGGAAGCATCGATGCCCACGGCCGAAGCGGTGGCCGTTCGCGATGGGCGCATCATTGAGGTAGGGACCTTGGAGAATATGGCCCCGTGGCTCGACGCGTACGACCACGAGATCGATGACACCTTTAACGACCACGTCATCATGCCCGGCTTCATCGACCCCCACCTCCACCCATCAATGGCCGCAGTTCTCCTACCCATGGAGTTCACCACCGTCGTGGAGTGGGACCTGCCATGGAGTGAAATCGGCGCGGTTGGCGGCAGGGTCGAACTGCTCGACCGGCTGATTGAACTCGACGCTGAACTAGAACCAGATGCCCCGCTGTTTGCGTGGGGCCATCATCCGATTTGGCATGGCGACGTCGACCGCGAGACCCTCAACAGTATTTCCACTACACGGCCGGTAATCGTCTGGCACCGCGGCTACCACTCGCTCATCGTCAATGATGCCTGCTACCGGTGGATGGACATCGACCTCGACGCCGCGCGGCGACATCCCCAGATTGATGTCGACCGGGGTGCGTTCTTCGAGACAGGCCTGGGGGTCGCGTACCGCCATATGAACAGCTTCTTACTCGGAACCGAACGATTCCGAGCCGGGCTCGACCGGATGCGTCAGGTCATCCACCACGGTGGACAGACCACCATCGGCGACGCCGCAATGGGGATGTACGGCTTTGAGGACGAGTGGGAACACCTCAAGGCGGTGATGGAACGACCAGATACGCCGTTCCGCATCCAACTAATGCCTTTCGACATGGGTCCCCTTGGCAACGACGAGTCCGATGAGGCCATGATCGAACGGATCCTCGCCTACCCGCAGCGCAACACCCATCGACTGCGATTTAGCGATCACGTCAAGATGTTCGCCGATGGAGGTTTCTTTGCAGAGTTGCTAATGCTCAAGGCACCTGGGCACCTGGATGGGCGACACGGTGAGTGGATGACGCCTCCAGAACGTTTCGAGCGAGTCGCTCGCGCATTCTGGAACGCGGGCCTGAAAATTCACGTCCATTGCACCGGAGACCTCGGCGTCGAGTTGGTGCTGTCGACTCTCGAGAAGCTGCAATGGGAACACCCGCGCTTCAATCATCGCTTCACCTTCGAACACTTCGGGATCTCGAGTGCCCAACAGGTCGCGCGGATGGCCGAGGTCGGTGCGTTGGCATCGGTCAACGCGTACTACGTATATGAACTGTCGCGAGCGTTCGCCGATCACACCCTCGGATATGAGAGGGCGTCACAGATGTCTCGACTTGGGTCGCTGGAACGGGCCGGTATCCGCTTTGCTGTGCATTCCGATTTCACGATGGCTCCTGCCAAGCCCCTCAACAATGCGTGGGTGGCCGCTAATCGTCTCAACGAGTCAGGCGAGGTGATGTGTGCCAACGAACGAGCGTCACTTGATGCTGCCATCAAGGCCATCACTTCCAACGCGGCCTACGTGTTAGGTCTCGAGGATGAAATTGGGTCTCTGCGCTGGGGAAAGCAGGCAGACTTCACAATTCTTGAAGCCGACCCCTACGACGTTGGCGCTGAGGGTCTTCGCGACATCCCTATCTGGGGCACGGTGTTCGAGGGTGAGAAGTTCCCGATCTGAGGGACCGATCAGCGCTAACGATGATCTCACCCGCCGATTCCATACCTGTACCAATACCAGTCACCGTCCTCGGTGGGTACCTCGGGGCGGGTAAGACCACCCTCGTTAATCGACTGCTCTCTGGCAACCATGGGCGGCGTTTGGCTGTTCTGGTTAACGATTTCGGAGAGGTGAATATCGACGTAGACCTCATCACTTCCCATGATGGTGACACCATCAGCCTGCAGAACGGCTGCGTGTGTTGCTCCATCGCTGACGCGTTGGGTGAGAGCCTCGATCGGGTTCTAGCGCTGAACCCTTCGCCCGACCAGGTTGTGATCGAAGCAAGCGGGGTAGCCGACCCGGCCAAGGTCGCCGCGTACGGCTACGGGTGGCCCGGCTGTCGGCTGGACGCCGTGATCGTGCTCGCCGATGCCGAAACCATTCAGGCCAGGGCGAAGGATCAGTTCGTAGGCGAACTCGTCACTCGTCAACTGCGCGGCGCGGATCTTGTACTGGTCACCAAGAGTGACCTCGTTAGTCCAAAGGTCCTCGATTCCGTCGTCGGCTGGGTGCACGACATCACGGCGGTGCCCGTATTACCTGTGAATCGCGGGGACGTCGACCCAGAGGTCGTGCTTGCCATGTCGAGGTCCGATCTCCACGTCGGATCAGCACGTGTCGCGACGCCAGATTCGCCCCCGCTGACTGACGCTGACGCCATGTTCGAAACTGCGACGCTGGCGCTTCCCGGACCTCTCGCGCGGGCCCGACTGGAAGCCACCATGAATCTGTGGCCACAAGATGTGGTACGAGTCAAAGGCATCGTGTGGGTCACTGAGGGCGATGGGGGCAATGCCCAACCTCATGTGGTGCAACGAGTGGGCCTTAGGTGGTCAATCGAGCCCGCCCCCACCGATATTGACCTGAAAACTGGAGGCGGTCGACTCGTAGCTGTGATGCTTCGTGGGTCGCTCGACGCTGCGGCCTTGATCAACGATCTTGTCGACGCTGAGTAGCGTCAACCGGAAGTACTGAAGAGACCTTTAACGGGGTCACGTTCTTTGAGGGGTAAAAGTATGAAGACCGCCCCGAAGGGCGGCCTTTCATTTGTCCTCGAGAAAGAACTACCCCAAACGGCGTGACATTATTCGCCCGGTCAGTGTGGCGTGGTGATCAGCGAGGAACTGCTGCTGCTCGCTACTCGCCATGATCTCTGCAGTCCCTTCGAGTAACAGGTCGAGCGAATCAGCCATCGTCGCGAGAACAAACGTGCCGGTCATTGGTCCTCCAGAGAGGACCTGTCCCCACATTTGACCGTTGCCGCCGTGCCTCGACACCACTTCCCAGACGCGATCGACCGCTGCGGTCTGAGCTTCGGGAGTGACCGGATCACCGGTTGAGGTGAGCAGTGTCGTATATTTTCCATTCCGCCCGCCTCGCTCAGCGTCGACACGCACAAGAACGCGGCGCACAGTTTCAGAACCAGACTCGGAGAGGGTTTTGATAATCCCATCGTCGCTGCGAAGAGCAACGACTCCATCCATAGCTGCGTCTATCGAGTCCCAATGGTAAATCACTGAGATTTCTCCGGCGCGTTCCCCAGCCATGATTGCTTGGGATGCCCACACGTCACTCGCATAGCGAAGGGACGCCTCTTTGCCGTAGTCGTTCCAACCAGATACAAACTTGTCTAGATCTGCAACTTTGAGCGTAAGGCTGCTTATGTAACTCATTGACTCCACCTTTTCTGTAGTTATATGGCCAATCGGCGAATGTCATGGTTGCACAAACGATAAAAGACCGCCCCGCAAATTGCCGATCGTTCACTTGTTTGCAGTAACCCAAAAACGCCCCTAGCCAACAACTCGCTGACGCTGTGATAGCCGTGAACGAGTGATCCATAGCGAGAACGAGGAACGGTGACTCGTATGTCCACGGTGCTCGCTCTATTGCTCAACCTCTAAGGTATAAATCGCTCGGATTCTGAGTGGTCTTGATCGGAACGACGTAGTGATTTTCGGAGTACACGAACCAACAGATCCCCGCATCGCCGTGTTTCAGGGATTGCGAGACAAAGCGTTGAGACAACGACGCGAATCCCCCGGTGGTGACATGGCCGGCGTGTTTATTGCCGAAGGGGACGTCGTTATCGACCGAGCGGTAGCTGCTGGATACGCATTGCATTCGGTCCTCATCGACGCCAAAAGAACCCAACCGCTTCCCAAAGAGTTCGACGTTGTCGATGTATTCGCTGCTGAGGAACAGGTACTTGAGCAAATAGCTGGATACCGCTCCTACCGGGGCGCCCTCGGCTGCTTCTACCGCAAAGAGTTACATGCCCCACAAGATCTCATCGCCGACACATCGGTGAAATCGTTCGTCATTGTTGAAGGCGTCAACAACCCAACAAACCTGGGAACCATTATGCGATGCGCGGCAAGCCTCGACATTGACGCACTACTTCTCAGTCCCGACTCAATCGACCCTCTGTCGCGTAGATGTTGTCGGGTGTCAATGGGCGAAGGTTTCGCCATCCCCTACGCATGGCTCACCGACATGGTCGAAGGTGTAACCACAGTCAAACAGGCCGGGGTTGAAGTACTGGCGATGACCCCCAACCAAGACGCGATTGATATAGCCACGCTGGAATATTCACTCGATGACAGGGTCGCACTAATCCTGGGCGCTGAAGGCCCAGGGCTCACGGAAGAGACAATGTCGGTAGCGACCAGACGAGTAAGGATTCCAACGTCGGGACGCGCCGACTCGCTTAACGTTGGAAATGCTGCTGCTGTTGCGTTTTACGCCTTACGTCAAGCCAGAAGCTAAATCTAAGACAGCCTGACTCTTCCGCTTATGGCTGAAGCTGTTCCTATCATCGAAGAACTAGTCTCCGACAATGGATCAGATTTGTGACGACCTCGACGCTGAAACAGCGGCACTGATCGCCGTCGTTGGCTCTTTGACGGAGGAGCAATGGCGGGCCCCAACCGTCGCTGAGGGATGGGACAGCCACGAGACCATCCTTCATCTCGGCGCAGCCGATTGGTTTGGCCACCTCACGCTCACCGATGCGGCCTCATTTACTATCGCTCACGGTCAGTTATTGAAGGGCGAGATCTCGCTCAATGAGTTGGTCGGCTTGGAGGTTCGGGCCATGTCGGGCCGCGACCTTTGGCAATGGTTCCTTGACGGTCGGACAGCGATGATCGACGCACTACGTAGACGGAACCCCAAGGATCGCATTGCCTGGATTGGCCCAGAAATTGGCGCGCGATCGATGGCGACCGGTCGGCTGATGGAAACATGGACGCATTCCCACGATTTGGCCGACAGCTTCGGTGTCGAGTACCCCCGGACAGATCGATTGCGCAACATTGCACACCTGGGTGTCGTCACTCGTGACTTCAGCTACGTGAATCGCGGATTGGAGCCACCGAATGAACCAGTCCGAGTGGAATTGACCAGCCCGAGCGGAGACCTTTGGTCCTGGGGACCTGACGACGCAACAAACATAGTGACGGCTAGTGCATATGAGTTCTGCAAGGTTTTGACGCGACGAACGCCACTGATCGAATCGACGATCGAAACTACGGGAACGCTTGCCAGGGAGTGGATGGAGATCGCTCAACCGTGGATCGAACCGCCTCGTATCAGCGACCGAGCCTGAATCTCCAATTGATGGTGTAGCCCCCCGGAATTGGCTAGCTGGCGGTCTCTTCCCCATACCCTTTCGCCACCTCTGGGGAGACAACTATCCAGGTCGCTTTGCCAAGTACATGCACTTCGCCCGTGGCCCCAAACAAGCCGACGTCTGTGTAAATTTTCCTACCTACGCGCTCACGAGTCTTGCTGATGACCCGGAAGCCTTCATCAGAATCGAACAAAGGCAGAGAAGCTATTGCAGCGTCGTAAGTGCCGAGCAGACAGGATTCGTGCTCTCCCAAGACACCGTTCGCATAAAACCCCAGCGCTGAAGTGCAATCCAAGGCCGCGATGGCTGGGAGTGAGGCCAGAGCCCCCTGGTCTTCCCAGCGTCTCCCAGGGTTCCATGATTGCCAGAAGATTTGGTCGGTTATCTGTCGGAGACGTAGACGTAAACCCAATCGCGAGTCAGGACCACAAACGAAACACTCTGTGAAGTGATCTTTAGACGGTCCGAACACATCCTCGTAGCTATCGAACCTATTCCTTTGCTCCTCACTAAGAGCAACGTGTTGTTGGAGCTCAAGCGCAGTGTCTTCGCTCATCACCGGTTCTTTGGTCTTTGACGACGCCCAACCCGACAGAACAGTCTCTCCATCGATGCCCACCGTGACCGAGACGGTTTCGTTGTCCAACTGTTCCTCGTGAAATTCTAAATCGGTTGAAAGCGGTGGCGGTTGATGGAGTCTTACCTGCAGTTGAGCAACGTTGGTTTGGAGAAAGTGCGCTCCAAGACAGGCGTACAAGCCGGTGGCGACGCCACCATTTCCCGAAGTGGGAGGCCCGCGAAAATGTTGGGGAAGATTTACAACATTGTTCTCGTAGTCGATTACGCGATCAGCACCTGGCTGACACGTAAGGCAAGAATGATCCCCATCCATAATCCGTATCCCTTCTAACTATCCAGACCATGCACATTAAAGGCTGGTTGGCCCCAAAAAGGTGTAGGCCCCCGACCTAATTTCTCGAGCCGAGGGACTTCAGCTTGCCAAGCGTCTATGTATCAATCTTTTGAAGCCTGAGGGATCTAACAGGGTCAAAAGTTGCCGCGGTTGCTGTGCTGTTAAGAAGCATCCAACCAGCACCCCAAAACCCTGCGTACGTCGAAACGCACCCTCTTCACTGGAGAAATCTCCGTGGATTCAAATTCGTAGGCTCCAAGTTTGGTCTGCTAAACAGTGAGCCGAAACAGCGGTCAGCACCTGGCTGCGTATGAGTGGGAAAAGGTAGGGCTTGTGACATTTATTATGGCGACTATTGCCGCGACACAGGACAGGGCTGGGTTCCTTGAGGGTTTTGAGGCGAACGTCAAACCAAGGGCCACGGAGTTGGGAAGCCTGGACACATCGGTAGGCCAGTTCGTAATGGGCGGCGAGATGGCCGGGTTGATGGGTATTTCTATGGAATGGGATTCCGTCGATGCAGCTCTCGAAGCATCTGAAACGATCATGAGTCAGCCCGGCGGACGGGACCGGATGGCTAACACCGGTAGCTCGATCGTGCGTCGCAGCATCATGGAAAACATCGCCGAAAACGGTCAACGTGAAGGCAAATACCTCTCTTGCACTTACTTGACAGGAACCATCACTGATGAAGGCACAGATCTCAGCTGGAAACACGCGCAGTCTGGCGCGAACGGCTTCATGACCTGTCGCGTTGTTGCCGCCGGCATGGCTGGTTGGACCGGAGCAGCATTTGCATGGACCGATTCGGTAGATGCCATGAATGTTTCTAGAGCCTCCATGTTGGCCGACCCAGAAATGATGCAGATCATGTCAAAGAACGACATGCGCCCGGTTGGTCGTGTGATCATGAGGCAACTTGCCTAACAGCCGAAAACGAATGGTCGCGTAGTAGGGCGAGTAGTTAGTCATCGTTTGCTGGCGTAGACATGGGAAGTGATGGGGAAGCTATGGCCGGGTACTTCGTCTTACATACCAAATGGCACACGTTGGAACGATTGAGTGAATACCAGCAAGGTGCTCAACAAGCGGTTGCTGAATACGGAGGAAAGTTTCTGGCGTACGACGTGCGGCCTGAAGTCATCGAAGGCGAATCCGAGCACGCAGCTACGGTCATCCTTGAGTTCGCGGATCTCGAAACGGCCAAGGCTTGGTACAACTCACCTGGTTACCAGAAAGTGCTTCAGATACGTCTTGAATCCTCTAACGGAGTTGGACGCTTCGTTACCAATAGGGGATAGCTACGAAATTTGTTGACCCTCAAAAAGCGTAGGACCCTGACCTGGTTTCTCAGACCCAAAAACTTCAGTTTCCCAAGCGTCTATTCCTAAACAATGAAACTTTAAGATTCCAGGCAGAGTTCTAACGTTGCGCGGGCAGCATCCTCAGTTTCTTTGTCGGGAGCGATGACAATTTCGCTCGCTGCAGCCAAAAGACACTTCTGTGGGGCACCTAAAAGAACTAAGGCCCTAATTTCGTTCGACAACGGAACACACTTGTCTCGCGAGACCCAGTTGGCCTGTCGAAGACATGACGACAGAAAATTCTTTTCCTGAGCTTTAGTCCATTGGGGCGTGCTGGTGCACGAGGCCAAGCCCATAGAAAGAACAACGAATCCTGACACCAAGCGCTTGAATGCCATAACTCCCACAGTAGTGGGTAGCAAAAAGGTGTAGTCCCTCGACCTGATTTCTCAGGCCGAATGACTTCAGTTTCTTAAGCGTCTATGTATCAGTCCCCCGGGGAAGAGATGAATATTGTTGGGCGCTTTGGCAACGATACGAATCCGGACTCTCATCCGCGAGTCCTGTGCGCGAAGCTGTTGCAATGAAGATCGAGCCCCTTCATGACGACTTCGGCGCGCGAGTCCGTGGGGTTGATCTGACCGGACCGCTTCCACTTGAACAGGTAGAGGCGTTACACGCCGCGATCGACGAACACTCGATTCTGCTGTTTCCCGAACAAGACATGAGCGACGAGGCCCAACTGTCACTCACCCAGGCCCTTGGGGACCTTGAAGAAAACCATGTTGCATTCGGACGCACCGGCGAGATAGTCCACATCGGTACGGTCGGCAACGTCATCGACGCCCACACCAAACGCGACGAATCCGATCCACACACCCAAGCCCTGAAGGGCAACAACCTTTGGCACTCCGACTCCTCATTCCGACTCGTGCCGTCCTATGTATCAATCCTCCACGCCTATGAGACTCCCGCCGAAGGCGGTGAAACGGAGTTCGTGAGCCAACGCGCCGCCTACGAACGGTTGTCCATCGCACAACGAACCAAGATCGACGACCTCCACGTACTCCACGACTACGTCTTCAGCCGTACCAAAACCGCACCCGTCGACGACAAACACGCCGCGTCCCTGCCTCCAATCGAACAAAAGCTCGTCCGAACCAACCCGCGCAACGGGCGACGCAACTACTACGTCGGCTCCCATGCCCGTTCGATCCTTGGTTGGAGTGGCATCGACAGCCGGCAGTTAATCGACGAACTCAACGATTTAGCGACCCAACCTGAACACCGCTGGTCCCAGGCTTGGCAGCCCGGCGACACTGTTTTTTGGGACAACCGTTGCATCCTGCATCGGGGCATGGGCTACGACGCCAACCGCTTCCGCCGATACATGCGACAAACGAGGGTTAGAGGTACCGGTCCCACGCTCGAGGAATGACCCTAGGTTTGGGTGAAATAAAATCAAGCACATTCAGAGTGGGCCGCTCTCCGTTAACGGCAAGGATTCTGTAATACCCATCGTCTCAGATGCTGATTCGTTGTCCTGGCCTGTCCCACGAAACTCCCATTTTTATCTAATGAAAGCCCCTACCTTGCTCAGCTCAGACGGGTAACCATCCTGATCCCGAGTGATTACGCCACGACTCTCGCGTGTAAGAGACCAGTAGTGAGCAGATAGAATGGCGAATGGGGATAGCTATAAGTGGTACTTCCAGGCGATCTGGGTCAGTGCCTTCGGTTAGCTAACTATTAGGAAAGAGAAAGTGAAGTATGAAATATCCGCACCACGCAAGTGGTAGGGAGTTATCACATCGCAGTAGCTACAAGTGTAAATCATGTACAACTTCTATCCATTGGGATGGAACAGTTAAGGCATATGTGTCTGATGCGCAATTAGATGAAACCTGCTCCCAGTCACCTGCAGGTCATAACTGCTAAATAACAAGAAAATAAGATAGGCATGTGAGGGACTTCCACATAATCGGTGGGGGTCCCTTTGTCTTTCACTGTTCAGGCAGATCAGGATGGTTCTATGGCGGTCACTCAACTCAAAATCAGAGTCGACTTCGTCATCGACGGCGGAGAACTTGAATGGCTTTTCTCGACTTCAGGTGGTCCCGGCGGGCAGCACGCGAATCGTTCACAGACGCGGGCTGAAGTTCGTTGGAACATTGCCGCTTCACAGGCTGGCACCCATGAACAGCGCACACATCTGATTGACCGTTTCGGCGAACTCATCACTATTCGTGTGGATGAACATCGCTCCCAAAAACGCAACAAAGACGATGCCTTAGAACGACTCTCAACCAAAGTGCGCGAGGGTTTGCAAGTGAGCCGTCCAAGGAAGGGCACCAGACCAAGTCGATCTGCGAAACGAAAACGAGCAGACGCAAAAACTCATCGAGGTCGACTCAAACAGCAACGACAACGTCCGTCATTAGACGACTGACCTCGGTAGGTCAGCGATCCGGGCAGTTTGGTCTTTCTTGGGCGGTCGAAGCCGCGTAACTCGACCTCTAATGAGTCAGGCTCGTTGAAAAGGCAGAAGGCCACTCCAAAGAGCGGCATCTGTCACGTCGAGTAAGTCAGTCCTGGGAGATTGTGCCAACCCCTTCTCGCGCAGGGATACCTTCTGCTCCGTGCTGATATTCCAGGAATCCACGCGAAGCCAGATGTTGCTGGCAACGCGGAGCGCTGTTGCGGTCCGGATATGTCTGGATTGACACGTTGCTTGTTGTAAAGAACAACTAGGCGGAAGGGTCTTTTCTGGCAATCAACATTGTCCCTTGGGTCTGCAACCCGAGGTCGCCATTCTGTTTAACCATTTCGTTCTTTATCTCGATGAAACCCAAATTTGGACGCGACCCGCTTACCCGCATATCCAATATTTCGATCCTTAACGTCAAGATGTCACCCGCATAGACGGGCGCCGGGAACAAGAGTTCCTTAAGCCCTGCTGACCCAACACAACTTTCACCTAAGAACCCCTCGACACTTAGCCGCATCATTAGCGACATCGTGTGACATCCTGAGGCGATCAAACCGCCGTAGATTGTTTCGGCGGCAGCCTCGGCATCGATGTGAAAACGTTGAGGATCGAATTGGGTGGCGAACGTGATCATCTCGTCCTCGACCATTTCGACACTGCCCAGAAGGAATGATTCCCCGACCGAAAAGTCGTCGTACCACCGCTCTTTGCAGGGAATTTTCGACGACACGTTTTCTCCTTAAACTTGAACAACGCGCAACACTGAAAAATCTTCACCAACTACCTGTGAACCAAAAACTTTCAGATTGACAGACCGGATAAACCTAGCGGGAGATCAACTCGAAAAGCCTGTCGCATTTACCCCCCATCTAGGTCTTAAGTCATCGACGTGGAGCACTGCGTCGTGAGGCGTTTGTTGTGAATTCGGTCAATGTGATCCGAAATATTGTTGCTAATTTGAGCGCGGGATAACGTCAGTTGTGCCCTAACAAACCGGAGACGTTCGGGGCTCCTAATCGAGGAATGGGGATATGGCTGAACTGATTAACGAAACTCAGGTCGCCGGCTATCACGATGAGGGGTGGTGTGCCCCCATCGAGGTTCTAGACAGCGCGGAGGTTGCTCGATGCCGAGAAGGCCTCGAGCGATACGAGGCGTCAGTGGGTCATCCGATCGAATTCCCTGAGAAGTCGAAGTCGTATCTGCTGTTCGACTGGGCGGACTACTTGGTTCACCACCCCAAGGTGCTTGACGCGGTGGAAGCGGTTATCGGGCCCGACATCCTCGTCTATCACTCCACGACGTGGATAAAAGGGGCCCGCACTCCAGCTTTCGTGCACTGGCACCAAGATGGTACGTATTTCTTTCTCGAACCTCACCTCCACGTGACCGCGTGGGTGGCGCTCTCTGAATGCCCTGAGGAGGCTGGCTGCGTCCGGGTCATCCCAGGGAGCCACCAGTTGGGTCAGTTTGACCACCAAGACGACCCAGGTGAATGGAACATGATCAAGCGGGGCCAGGGAATCTTTGATCAGTTCGATGACGACGCGGGTGTGTTAATGCCGCTGCGCGCTGGTGAGATGTCGCTGCATCACACCGATGTCGTACATTCATCGTCAAGTAACCACACCGACGACCGGCGGATCGGGATTGGGATTAGCTACATCCCAACCAGCGTGCGTCCAATCGGCGAGCCGACGCCTAGCGCACTGTTGGTCCGTGGAGAGGATGCTTACGGGCACTTCATCCATGAGGAACGTCTGGAGAAGGAACAGTCCCCAGAGGCCATACAAGCGCACGCCGAAGCTAATACCCGGTTTAGAGCCCGCCAAGATCTCGGCGCGAACATCACATGAGCTAATCCACCGGTGTTTGTCCACCAAAGCCAAAGGTTCGAAGACTGCGACGTGTGCAAAGTACTTCGGCCAAGCCAGTCGTCCGTGAGTTGTGTCCGTTGAGCCGACAAGTCGGCCCCGTGTGAGTGAAACTGCGGAGTTCAAGCTGATCGGGAATGAGTCCACCCCGCCGCTGCCCGGGTAGGCGCCTGACCAAATCAAGGTAAGGACCGGCTGGTGGCTTCAAGTGCCAGACTGGCTGTAGGTAGAGAACAAATAATGAGGGGGAAACATGGGAACGCAATCGGAAAAATATAAAGCGGGGGCGGCGAACTTCGAAGAGGTCTATCCGCGGCGGGCTTCTGAAGATCCCGAAGAATTTGAGCGAATGGCCATGGAAAATCTTTTTTCTGAGTATTGGTCGCGTGAGGGTCTCAGCACCCGCGATCGCCGGTTGCTGATCCTCGGCATTGTCGCGGCCCAAGGTAATGACGCCATCCTCAAGCTGCAGTTCAGCGCCGGAATGGCGAAAGGCGATCTGCAAGAAAGCGATCTGACCGAGATACCAATCTTCCTCAGCCAGTACGCAGGATTCCCACTGAGCGTCGTCGCTAACACTGCCGCTCAGAAGGTCCGAAACGATTTGTCTTCCTGATGAAGTAATTTCTTATCAGTCGCGGAGTTGATATTGATGGAACGAGATTGGAAGTGCTGCTGGGTCGCTTGCACGCAGATGAAGCCTTCGTGCTTCGGAGGTTTCACCGAAACTGAGCGGCGTACCGTTTTCGCAAAAGACAGAGGAAAAGACCTCCCCAAAGGGAAATCGTTTCGTTAGGTGGATCTGGCTAATGCCTAGGCCTCAACTAGGTCACTGACCTGCGATGCCAACATCATCTTTGATTGCTTGAGCTCAATAGCGTCGGTCATCGTGAAAGATCCGGCGGTTCCATTGAGAGATTTCATCGCTTCGCTGGGATCGAGATCCTCAATCTCATAAATAGCTACGTACTCGTGCTCGGTAACAGATGGCAGCATCTCGCTGGCCTTAAATCGCTGAGCGCGTACAAAGCCGTCAGCGGTGAGAACTTCCCCGAGGTGCACGTCGTTGTACCAGGCGTTGTACTCGTCCTCCCTGCCCTCGACCGGACTGGTGAACACCAAAAGTACGTGTTTAGTCATCTCGTCTCTCCTTGTATGTCCCCGACGCTACAACGCGTCCCGCCGACGTGCCGGAGTGGGTCACGCTGTTGCTTCAAAAGCTATCCGCTTGGCGTCGAGGGCTGGATCTTGCACTTCGAGAGTTCCGTTAACTCGGACTTCGCCAAACCCCGCTTCGATGAGCATGTTCTCCACCTCCATAGCGGAATAGCTACAAATTACGATCGAATACGCGTCGTTTGCGACCTCGACACCGCTATCGAACTGATTGTGGCCAGAGTGCTACTAGTGGGTGCGCCGGCAGGACTTCACATGACTTGCCCCAGGGTTAGCCCTAATAGATCTTTCCTACTAAGTCAGCTTCCACGATTGCTTTGCGAAGATCCGACCACCCGTCGTCGGTTGCGCGAACCCACTTTGTCAAATGTTCCATCTTCATCATTTCTGCAATGTGTGGGTCATCTGAGCTCATTGAGCGTAGGAGGTCAACGAACTG
>Ga0206683_10001520_pt1 | contig 16030 bp, 14 predicted proteins | sample M280m12015metaG_FD_155483 | JGI IMG/M metagenome (GOLD analysis project Ga0206683, IMG submission 155483) | Ammonia-oxidizing marine archaeal communities from Monterey Bay, California, United States - M2 80m 12015 | ecosystem: Environmental > Aquatic > Marine > Intertidal zone | place: USA...
CATTCAATTTTCTTATTCCACGCTATAAAAAATGGTCTTGATATGGGGATAGTTAATTCTGGGCAATTAACAATATATGAAGATATTGAAAAAGAACTTAAAAACTGTATTGAAGATGTTCTCTTCAATAAAAGAAATGATGCTACTGAAAGTCTAATTCAATTGGCAGAAAAGTATAAAGACAAAAAAAACGAGGTTATCAAAACAAAAGAGGAATGGAGGAAAGAAGAAGTTGCCGAACGTTTAAAATATTCACTGGTAAAAGGTATAAGTGAATTTATTTGTGAAGATACTGAAGAGGCCAGAATCAAATTAGGCAGTCCTATTTCTGTTATTGAAGGACCATTAATGGATGGAATGAATCATATAGGTGATTTATTTGGTTCAGGAAAAATGTTTCTTCCTCAGGTAGTAAAGTCAGCTAGAGTAATGAAGGAATCAGTAGCTTATCTAGAACCATTTATGGAAGAAGAAAATAAAAAAAGTAAAATTAAAAAAGAGGTAGGAAAGGTTTTATTGGCAACTGTTAAAGGAGATGTTCATGATATTGGAAAAAACATAGTAAGCGTTATATTACAGTGCAATAATTACGAGGTTATTGATCTTGGCGTTATGGTTCCATGTAACAAAATTCTAGAAAAAGCAAAGCAAGAAAAGGTAGATATAATTGGTTTGTCTGGACTAATCACACCTAGCCTTGATGAGATGTGTTTTGTTGCAAAAGAAATGGAAAAAAATAATTTTGATATTCCACTTCTTATAGGCGGCGCCACTACAAGCAAAGTACACACTGCAGTTAGAATCTCTGAAAACTATTCTAAAGGACAAACTGTTTATGTTCCAAATGCAAGTAAAGCTGTCGGAGTAGCGAGCAATCTCTTATCAAATGATAAAAAATTAAATTTTATTTCTGAAACACAAAAAGAATATGAAAACATAAGAACTAGACATAATAGTAAAAGTAAAAAATCAAGACACCTATCTTTGAGCGAAGCAAGAAAAAATAGGTTCAAACACAATTATACCTCTTATAAACCCATTAAGCCGTCATTTCTTGGTACAAAGATATTTAAAAATTATAAAATTGAAGACTTACGAGATTATATAGATTGGACTCCTTTTTTTAGGTCATGGGATCTACATGGTAATTACCCAAAGATACTTAAAGATAAAAAAGTTAGCGAATCTGCAAATTCACTTTTTTTAGATGCTAATAATTTATTAGATAAAATTATTAAGGAAAACCTCTTAGAGGCAAGAGCGGTTATTGGTTTTTGGCCTGCAAATAGTAATGATGATGATATATTAGTTTTCAAAGATGATAAAAGAGATGAAACTGTTAACATTTTTCAAACTATCCGACAGCAAACCCTTCATTCAAAAGAAAGACCTAATTTTTCTTTATCAGATTTTATTGCCCCTTATTCAAAAAATAATGATGTCAAAGATTATATAGGTGGTTTTGCATTAACTTGTGGAATTGGAGAGAGTAATTTATCAAATAAATTCAAAAATAATGGTGATGATTATAATTCAATTATGACAAAAGCTATAGCAGATAGGCTAGTCGAGGCTTTTGCAGAAAGAATGCATCAACAAGTAAGAAAAGAATTCTGGGGATACTCACCGGATGAAAAATTTACAAACGAACAGCTTATAAGTGAATCATATATAGGTATAAGACCTGCACATGGATATCCAGCTCAACCAGATCACACTGAAAAAGCTAAATTATTTAAAATATTGAATGTTGAAGAAAATATAGGGATAAGTTTGACAGAAAGTTATGCTATGTCACCTGCGGCATCAATCTCAGGGTTATATTTTAGTCATCCAAAAAGTTCGTATTTTGGAGTAGGGAGAATTAACAAAGATCAAGTTAAGGATTATGCTAGAAGAAAATCTATATCATTATCAGAATGCGAAAGATGGCTACTACCAATTTTAAATTACAAATGAAAAATACTTTCATCATAACAATATTTATATCTACTTTAGTTCTTATCTTAAATTCATGCGGAACCCCTACAACAGTTATAAAAAGAGGTCAAATAGAAGAAATAGATAAAGAAAGAATAATTATGCAAGGAATTGCTCTAGATACTTACTACAAAAGATTAGAAAGAATAAATAACTTAGCTTATCCATTGCTTCTAGAATCAAAAGATTTTTGCAAAAATAATATAAAATATGACCTTGGAATAAAAACGATTTCTTTAAATCAAATAGATAAAAGGTTCCAAAATGCAGCTTCTGATAAACTCCTTATAACAAAAGAACAAAAAGTATTATTCGTAATTAAAGATTCACCAAGCTATATATCCGGAGTAAGGTCAGGTGACATAATAAAGACTCTTTCATCTAAATCATTTGAATGGTTTAACGATGATATTTTTACCAATAATGAAAGAAAAAATTATTCTAAAGAAAAAGTTGAAATAACAATTAAAAGAAAAAGTCTAATAGAAACTAATAATGCAATCACAGATGATAAATTATTAACCTTTAATATTGCACCTAATGCTTTATGCGGTTATGGGGTAATTTTAGTCCAAAATGATTCATTAAATGCTTATGCAGATGGTAAAAATTTATATGTGACTCAAGGAATGTTAAGATTCATAGATGAGGATAAAGAATTGCAATTCATTCTAGCGCATGAATTAGCTCACAATACTGAAGGTCACATCAGCAAAAGAACTAGTAATTCCATTTTAGGCACAATACTTGATATTGCAGCTGCAGGGGCAGGTATTGATACAAGAGGAAGTTTTGGAGCAATTGGAGCACAAATGTATTCACAAGATTTCGAAAGAGAGGCAGATTATGTAGGTTTATATATTCTTGCAAAATCAAAAATTGAATCTACTAATATAGAAAATTTTTGGAGGAAGCTAGCTGCTGAAAGCCCAGGATCAACAATTAATTACAACTCATCTCACCCAACATCTCCTGAAAGATGGGTAAATATAAAAGAAACACAAAAAGAAATTAGATATAAAGAAGAAAATGGAATAGACCTTATGCCCGAAAGAGTAAAAAATAATTAAATGATTAATAGTATAAATAATTGTCACAACACTGAAGATTTTAGGAATCTTGCAAAAAAAAGACTTCCTTATCCTATTTTTCACTATATCGATGGTGCTGCAGATGATGAAGTTACATTAAGAAGAAATACCGAAGCATTTGAGAGGGTTGATTTAGTTCCAAATGTTTTAAAAGGTGTGGAAGAGGTAGACATAACAACAGAAATTATGGGGAAAAAAATTAGTTCACCATTATTTTTTTCTCCAACCGCACTTCAAAGGTTATTCCATCACGAAGGTGAACTAGCTGTAGCTAAGGCAGCAGAAAAAAATAATACTTTTTTTGGGATATCATCTTTAGCAACCGTAAGCATGGAAGAAATAGGTAATAAATTTTCATGTCCAAAATTATTTCAAATGTATATCCATAAAGATAAAGGTCTTAATGATAGCATGATTGAAAAATGTAAAACTTATAATTTTGATGCTATCGCTATTACCCTTGATACAATTGTTGGTGGGAATAGAGAAAGAGATTTAAAAACTGGTTTTACATCACCTCCAAAAATAGATTTAAAGAGTTTCTTAAGTTTTGCATTTCATCCTAATTGGACATTAAATTATTTACTTAGAAAAAAATTTGAATTACCTCAACTGCAAGATTTTGTTAAAGAAGGAACAGGAATAAATATCTCTATTGGAGATTATTTTACTACTATGCTTGATCAAAGTATTACTTGGGATGATATTGCTGAAATAAAAAAGAAATGGGAAGGTCATCTTTGCCTAAAAGGGATAATGTCTGTTGAAGATGCAAAAAAGGCTATTGATGTTGGCGCTACAACTATTATGGTCTCAAACCACGGAGGCAGGCAATTAGATGGTTCTAGATCCCCATTTGATCAACTTGCAGAAATTGTTGATGAAGTTGGTGATCGTGTAGATGTTATCTGTGATGGCGGCATAAGAAGAGGAACACATATATTAAAAGCTCTATCAGTAGGTGCAAAGGCCTGCTCTGGAGGAAGATTGTATTTATATGCTCTTGCTTGCGGTGGTCACAAAGGAGTTGAAAGAGCTTACAGCCTTATAGAAGAGGAAATAATACGAGATATGAAATTAATGGGATGTAACTCAATTAAAGAACTTACTAGAAGTAATTTGCGTTACAGATAATCTTTTTATTTTTAATAAAATAGTATAATAGAAATACATGAAGTTAATTTTAAACATATTGTGTTATTTAGTTGGTTTAATATGGCTAGCAGCAGGTCTATCTGGAATAATTGATCCTACATACACATTTACTGAAGGTCCTTATGCGAGTCTTCATGTGCAAGTTACCGGAGATTTAGGTACAAGCGATATGAGAGCCTTTGGCGGCTTATTAACTGCTTTAGGATTAGGAATTCTATATGCTACACACAACTCTTCAGGAAAAAGAAGTTGGTTTGCAGCATTTGCTTTTTTGATGTTGGGTTTAGCTCTTGGAAGAACAACAAGTCTATATTTAGAAGGACCTGATCAAACTTTAATTATTTTTGCAGCAGTAGAATACGCAATAACCTTAATTCTTTTCATAAAATCTAGATATTAATCTTTAAAAAAATTAATAATATCTTCCCATGCTTGAGGAGACTCAAGAAAAAAAGCATGACCCCCTTTATAAAATTTTTTCTTAGAATTCATTATGAGAGTATTTAAAATATCAATATTGTCCTTAGGGGCAATGCCATCAAAAAGACCTCCTGCTATAAAAGTTGGGCATTTTATATTTTTAAGATTATTAAAGGTATCGTGATTTTTTCTTGCCTCTAATTGTAATAATTTTCCATTATTCTTTTGTTTATTAAGGCCTCGCATATAATTCTTAATATGATTAACAGTAGACTCATATAACTCTGGATTAGCTTTTATAAATTCTTCATTTATTCTTGTATCAGATATTGAAACAAATTTTTTTGCGTATTCATTATCATCTGTAATACTTTCAAGCTCATGTAATGGGTAAGAGTGATAATCTTTCCCTCCTGGTGATGTGCATAAAAGTGCTAATTTTTTAACTTTCTCTGGATATTCAATAGCAAAATTTTGGGCAACCATCCCTCCAAAGCTTACTCCGATAACATTAGTTCTTTCCCATCCAATTTCTTCTAGAAGACCAAAAGCATCATCAGCATAATCTTTCATTGTATAAGGCCCTTTAAGTATCTGACTTTGGCCTAACCCTCTCTGATCGAATGCTAATAAACAAAAATTATCTTTTAAATTGTTATCGAAAGCATTTGGTGAAAATCTTAAATCTCCTCCAGTCCCAGATATAAAGAGAAGGTTATCTCCTTCTCCTTGCATCTCGTAAAAAAGTTTAATTCTATCGGTTTGAAGTTGAGGCAAAAATTATTTCTCTATAAAGGGTGATAAAATATCTTCAGCAATGATTTCATTATTAATATTTTCGCGACCAACCCAATCATCTACAGTTTGATGGTAATAATAAATTCGTCTTTCTTGATAATTTAATGGCATTTTACTAAATACGCCTGAATCATGAGATTTTTGCATGGGTTCAAGGTTCTTAAAATCTTCTTCCATGATAGAATGAAAGGAAGTTTCCTGATCTATCCAATATTGAGGTTTTTCCTCTCCATCCCATTTTGGACCTAATTGCATATATTCAATTTCTGTCTCTCTCAAACTTTTTGGCCAGAACAAGATTGCAACATAACCAGATGTATCAGTGGGTGTAATAAAATTTGGAAATAAGGCATAAGCAACATTTGTTTCAGCGTGAATGCTGTCACAAGTTTCAATATAAGGAACAAAGTCTTGTCCTTCAGCGCCTAACATACCTCCATCAAGATTTATTCTTTTAGGGGTAACCATTCTTGAATGACCATTTTTTAGTAATCCGGCAGCCATTCCATTACCATCAAGTAGAAGATTAACCGTATCTTTATGAATAGTTGGTGAGTGATATACCTCCATAAATGCATCTAAACAAGTCTTCCAGTTTGCCTTAACATTAGTGCTATGTTTCCAAATTGTAGTTAATTCAGATCCTTTAAAACACTCCAGTTCTGAAGCTACTGGATTAATAAAATCAATTAAATCCATCGGCTTTTCTTCTGACAATGAAACAAAAATCCATCCGTCCCAAGTATCACAATGAACCTTTTTTAAGCCTCTACAAGAAAGGTCAAGATTTAAGAAATCTCTTTCATCAGGTACTCTTATGAGAGAGCCATCTAAGTCGTATGCCCAACTATGATATTGGCACTTCAATAATTTCGTATTTCCTTCTTTTTCTCTGACAACAGGCGCGCCTCTATGAGAGCAAGTATTAAAAAAAGCTTTTATGCTTTTATTTTTTTGCCTTACAACAACTATATCTCTTTGAAGTTTATCAAATATTCTAAAATCGCCTGGATTAGGTATCTCATCTTCTCTAAAAATCATTAACCATGACCTTAGGAAAATATTACTAAATTCTAATTCAAAAAACTCTTCGTCAGTATATCTCTTTCCTGACAAATCAGGTATTTGAGGAAAACCATCTGGGTAAGAATTTCTTTTATACTCAAATTCTATATTTTTCCGAATTTCTTTTATTTTATCTGGATGCATAAAACCCCCACTACGAGTATATTACTAATCAATGTCACATTTTCAAGAATTAGTTAATTTATTCAGAAGAATCAAGATATTGCAGTGTTTTCAAGTTATCCTTATGCTTATCCTTACTCATACTAACTTTTGATAATATAAATATAGCTATAGACCATAAAGAAATTGAGCAAATAACAAAGCACAAACCTATTGTAAATAAAGTATTATCCAATATTTGGCCTGGTACAGCATTTTCTGGCCAATTTGCATAAGCTAATATTAGGCCCACAATAAAAGCGCCTGAACCACTCATACATTTTGCTGCAAATGATCTAGCTGCAAAAAGGGTGCCCTCCATTCTTCTGCCAGTAGCTTTTTCTACTTCCTCTACCGTATCAAAAACCATCGATGCAAGTGTTGTACCAGCTATGATAGCGCAAGTAACCGCTACCCAATGAAAGATAAGCACAAACCCTAAAACTGAAGGATTTCCATTAGCTGGCAATATATCTAAAAGACGAAGTATAATTATTGTATTTTCTGCCATTATTGAACCAATAGAAAGATAAATTACACTTTCTCTTTTTCCAATCTTATCTGCCAAGAAGGGAGACATTTTTAATCCAACCAATGGAGTTAAAAAAAGAGTAAGTCCAATTGTTAAAATATTTATAGGCGAGAATTCCCAAAAAAAGCTGTATAAAAAGAGAGTAAAATTAGTTGCTATACCTCCAGCAACTCCAGTCACTATCATTGCAAGAAAAAGAACCACATAATCACGACTTATTGTCATAGTCTCATAGAGTTCAGCAAAAGTTTCTTTGAGACTTAAATTTCTTGATTCAGGAGAATATAAATTTGGAATTTCTTTATGTGTCCCAATTGAAGTAACAAAAATAGAAAAAACCATGATAACACTGCATGCTAGTCCATAAGTTTCCCAAGTTTCAGGGATATATCGAGCATCTTGAGAGCCTGTCCAAGATGCATAAACAACAAATATCCATAAGGAATTCCAAACTAAAAGACCTCCCCACCATCCAAACCAATAGCGAAATGACAATAATGAACTCCTTTCAACATAGTCCTTAGAAAGCTCTGGACCAAGAGCTGCACTAGGTATTTCATATAGTGTTATTGCTGTCCGTATAAAGATTCCTAAAAATAATAAATATAAGAAAAGTTCATTCTGATTCAGATTGCTTGGTGGATCCCAAAGTAGAAAGAAAGAAAGTCCTACAGGAAAAGCTGAAAAATACATATAAGGATGTCTTCGACCCCATCGCGACTGAGTACTATCAGAAAAGTAACCAATTAACGGATCTGAAAATGCATCAAAAATTAGCATTATAAATATTGCTAAACCTGCCAAATCAGGTGAAAGACCAAAGACTTGAACATAAACAAACAATAAGAAATACGAAAAGGCATTATCTTTTATTCCATAAGCCATGGAACCAAAACCATAATAAAACTTAGTTAATAATGATACTTTTTCTGACAGATCAAATCTCCTTATAGATATTTAAGTTTTATTTTTTAATTAATTGTAAAGCTGATGATTTTATTTCATTAGCTATATCAATTGCTTGTTCAGGAGTAAAATCCATAGGAATCTCAATAGTTTCAGATGAAACAAAAATTCTTACCATTCCTTGATCTGTTGGACCAATCTGAAGGTCTGCAATTACATCACTTTGTTTGTTTATCCCTTTATTCATAATTGATCCTTAAAGTAGCTTTAATAAATTACTTACTCTCAAGTGCACCAATTGCTTCTGCAACTGATTCATCTATTTCATGACTTCTTGGATTTCTTCTCAGAGTTAGACCACCGTTAACTTGAAGATTCTGACCAGATAGAAAACACTCATCACTACATAAAAATACTGCAGCCGCAGAAACATCTTCTGAAGTACCAATTCTACCTAATGGATAACATTTTCTGAATGCCTCTTCTAAACCAGGGGCTGCCATTGCTTCAGCTGTCATAGGAGTAGCAGTTAATCCTGGAGAAATTGAGTTAGCTCGAATATTTCTTTCTCCAAATTCATTAGCAATTGTTCTGATTACATGATCAATTCCAGCTTTAGTTCCCATATATGCTGCATGATTATCTAACATAATAGTCGCTGTTGCAGATGATATTTGAATTATATTTCCACCTTCCGACATTGCTGGTATACAGGCCTGAAAAAACTGATAAGGACCTTTAAATTGTAAATTCATGATTTTAACCAAATCTTCTTCAGTGCTTTCTAAAAATGGAGATAAATAACCCCACCCGGTTGCCTGAATTCCAATATCTAACTTTCCATGCAAACTAGTAACTTTTGATATCATTGAATCAATATCTTCTTTTTTGGTAATGTCACAAACTGCGTAATCACCATTTATCTCTTTAGATATTTCTTTTAACCCTTCTTCATTTCTGCCAGCAACAACAACTTTCGCTCCTTCTGAAACAAATCTTCTTGCCATAACCTGTCCCATATTATCCTTACCTGCTGCGCCAAGTATTAAAGCAATTTTTCCTTCTAATTTTCCACTCATAGTTTTCCCCTTTATTACATAACTATCTAACTGCTATTCTCTAATTTCCTTTCAGGAAGTTGTAAAAAAAATACTATTATTCCTGCAAGTACACATAGAAACACATTTATAGAAAAAGCCAAAGTATAATTGCCGTAGATATCGTAAAACCATCCGGATAATGGTGCAGCTACTATCTGCATAGGAACCATGCAAGGTACAGCAAGGCCTCTGGCTTTTCCAAAATTCACATTGTCAAAGGCTATAGAAAAAGTAGAGTTCATTAAAGGTATCGAACCTCCTAATCCTAAACCCATGATGCTAACAGAAAACAAAAGGGTATAAAGGTTTTGTGAAAAGATAAGAGTCGCAATTCCAAGACCGTGACATAATAACGATATCCATAATGCCCTCCTAGGGCCTAAATAATCCAACAATTTTCCAAAAACTATCTTTCCTAAGGCCGCGTGAAAAGCGGCAACGGAATAAATCCATGAAGCCTGAAGAGGGCTATAATCTAAATCTTGTGCGAAAAGTGAAATTTGAGTATACACTCCTAAATTCGCAGTAATCTGCAATGAGAAAATAATTACCAAAAGCCAAAAAGAACGAACAGCAAGAATCTCTAAAAAGGTTTTTTCTTTAACTATTTGCGTTTCGATTTCAATGTCTTTTATAGAATTACCATCGGGGTGTTGGTTCACATCTGAGGGTTTATCGATAACAAATATGAAAGATAAAATTGAACAAACTATCAATACGAACACACCAAAAATTAAATATGTATTTCTCCACCCTACTATAGAAATAAGAAAAACTGCTATTGGCGGAATAATAACTCCTGACATTGAAAGGCCTATAGATGCATAACCTAGAGCCGTTCCAATTTTTTCTTTAAACCAATTGGAAATAAGCTTAGCGGAACTTAAATTACCGAAGATTGTCATACCCGAAGCAACTAGTGTTCCATAAATAAGAAGAAATTGAGTTAAATTTTTTACTGTAGACAGCAAAATTAAACCTAATCCGAACAATATTGCGCCAATGGCTAAAATCTTTCGAATAGGGAATCTGTCTAAGAAAAAACCCATGATGGGCGAAAAAACACCTGCCGAGGCAAGCAAGACAGATATAGTGAGTGAAACAAGAAAACGACTGGTGGAAAATTCTTCCAGAAGAAATCCAGAGAAAACTGCTGTGAAGGCATAAAACGCCAAACCAGCTGAAATGAAATCAATCAAGTTTGCGGTGATGATCATACGCCAACCAAAAAACTTTTCTTTATTAAATTCTGAAGACATGAAGATTTTTGAAATTCTAAATTATGTTACTATGGTAAAAAAAACTAATTTATTACCATCTAAATCTCTAAAATAACCCCCATAAAACCCATCATCTCTATCACCTGGCGGACCTTCATCTTTTGCTCCTAATTCCATGGCTTTAGCGTATAAAGAATTAACATCATCCTTCGATTGAACTTTTAAGGCCGTCATATCGCCATTACCTATGGTTGCATCTTTTCCATCAAAAGGTTCTGCTATACAAAACCATGGCTGACTAGTCCCAATCCCCCAGCCAATAATTCTTTCAATTGAAAAAACTCTTTGTGCTCCCAGTGCTTGAAATAAAGTATCGTAGAATTTTGCTGCGCGTTCTTTGTCGTTAGTTCCAACCGTTACATACCCAATCATAATCTCTCCTAATGAAAAAACTTAACTATTGAAATTTAAGAATAGAAAGATAAATCTTTTAAAGAAAGTCTTTTTTAATTTCATTTATTTTAAAAGTAATATCTTAGACTTAAGTAAGCAGTATTAGGATTAATGCCATATTCAGAATCTAAAAGAATATCACTTTCAACATATCTTAATCTACTAGAACCAAAAAACTTATAATATCCTAGATCCAAATATAGATTGTCAGTTAAATGTCTTTCGATGCTTAATGATGAAAACGCTGAATGGTCATCTTGATTATAAATAACTTGAAAACCTAGAGCGGTTACAGGAGAGATTTGTACATTTAGACCGCTGGCAAAATATCTTTTTCCTAAAAGAAAAACACCATGCTCCTTATATGCATCCCTTTCATATTGTTTAAGATATTGATCAGGAGAAGATGCTCCGATAGCATTGTAATGATATTCAACCATAATATAAATATTATCTGTAATAGCGTGATCTAAACCAATAGAGGCTCTTGTGTAATCGTCATCTCCAGTTACATTTGCAATTTCCAACCAATATCCACTATCACCTATTGCTCCTTGTATACCAGCGCCTAAAAGAAAGAGTGAATCTGTATCAACAAAGGTAATCTGAAAGTCTTGTCCTTGAAAACGACTAGAAATTCTAGCATAAGCAGCAGAATTTTTCCTTTCACCATCTTTTCCAAAAATCAGTCCTGTATCTAATTCTCCTAATGTACCAATTGGTTTCTGAAAACGAATAGCATCAATTCCAGGCCTAAACTCAGTATTTAATGTTCTTATATCAAATGGTAAAAACACATCTACTGGATTTATAAACCTTGAAGATCCTAGAGATATAACCTGTCTACCAATAGTCAAATCCCCTGAATTAAGTTGAAATTGAATATTTAAGCGATCAAGATTCTGTCGAAGAGTATGTTTATCCTTTTTCGAAATTTCACGATTTAAATCACTAAAACGATAAATACCATTATCTGATTGATTTTCATTAGATAAACCCAATAAACCGTAAGATGATAATCGTTCAGAACTATTAATTGAATCAACCTCATAGTGAATCTCCCAAGCAGGTCCTGAATTCTTCGATTCAATTTGCAATCTTAAGGTAGATTGAAATAATTCCATTTTGGGTATCGTGATTGTCTCAATATTTTTTTTGTCTTGAGAAACTAAATAAGTTTTTAAATAACCTGAAAATTCGGCACCATATATATTGTTGGGTAAGAAAATTAATATTAATACCAATATAAATTTAGGCATTAGTATTGCTTTCATCTCGCTCTATGCTGCCATCTCGAAGATGTATTAATCTTTTTGCTCTTTTCATTATCATTTCATCGTGAGTTGAAAATACAAAAGTTACTTCTTTTTCCTCATTCAAGCCTTTCATCATATCTAAAAGTGATGCCCCTGTTTTCGAATCGAGATTTGCAGTAGGTTCGTCAGCAAGAATAATTTCTGGCTCAGATGCCATAGCTCTTGCTACAGCTACTCTTTGTTGCTGACCTCCTGACAATTCTGAAGGTCTTCTATTACCCAATCCTTCGAGGCCAACAAGGTGGAGCATTTCTTCAACTCTTTTACTTCGTTCAGCATTAGATATACCTTGTAAAAGCATTATATATTCTATGTTTTCAGCAGCAGAAAGAACTGGAATAAGATTATATGCTTGAAAAATAAATCCTATATGATCCCTTCTAAAATCTGACATCTTTTTTCCAGACATAGAAGCCAAATTATTCCCTGCAAGTAAAATTTGTCCTTCATCAGAATTATCAAGCCCTCCTATTAAATTAAGTAAAGTAGATTTTCCAGATCCAGAAGGGCCAATGATAGCTGTGAACTCTCCATATTCAATATTTAAAGATAACTGGTTTACAGCAATTACTTCTGCTACGCCTTTCCCGTATTTACGAGTAAGATTTTGTATTTCAATAACATTAGACATCTAAATTATCTCCTATAACGCCTTTTGAACAGCTTGCGCTGGTATAATACGGGCGGCAAAAATTGCTGGGTAAATTGCAGCTACTAAAGTTAATAAAACAACATAAAAAGGAAAATTAACAAATTGGTCTAATGTTAGTTTAACAGGTAAGTTATCTGGAAAAGCAACTCCTGAAAATTCCATATGACCTAAAGGTAATCCATTTTCTTGAAGAAAAATTCCTAAAATGAAAGTTATTATGATACCAAAAAAACAGCTTATTAAAGCAAGAAATAACCCTTCAAGTAAAACCAAAGATGCAATCCCTGATGGGCGTGTACCAATTGCCTTACTAACCGCAAGCTCGTAAGTTCTTTCATAAATTGACATAAATATGGAATTAACAACACCTAAAGAGGCAAGTATGAAAAGCATTACACCCATTATAAGTGTTGATAAACCAGTCATTTCAAGTATAGCCCCCAATCCGGGTTGCAAAGCTAACCAACCTTTCGCCTCTAAAGTATCTGATGGTAAGGTTTTATAAATATCTAAATCTGGTGAATTGGCTAATTCCGGATTATTAAACCTTATAGCTATCTGGTGAACCCCTTCTCCAATATTAAACATCCTTTGTGCCGTAGAAAGATTTATAAAAGCAAAACCTTCATCTAACTCTTTCGGGCCAAATTGAACAATTCCTGATACCCTAAATAACTCTTGAATCATTTGATTAGTATTTATTTCTGAAGATGTTATGACAATTCTATCTCCAATACCTACTTCTAATTTTTCAGCAATAAGTCGTCCAAGTATCAACTCTCTATCAGAGCCAGTTAAATAATCGCCTTCAATTACTGCCGATTGTAATCTACTGGTATTTAATTCTTTTTCTGCATCAACTCCATAAAGAATAACTCCATCTGAGTTGTAGCTCGAACCAATCATTGATGGAACTATTACTCTTGATGCGTATGTCTTTATCTCATCATCAGAATCTAATTTTGAAATAATGGATTTGGGATCACTTATATATAATTCTGGATCAAATTGATCTCTAAAGCCCGAATGATAAATTTGGGCTTCACCTTCTATAGTTTCAGTAATACCTTTAACCATTAACCCAGCCATTGAATTGATAATGCTATCAACTAAAATTATAACAACTAATGAGCTTGCAATTAAAGTACAGGTCAATACCGTTCTACGGATATTCCTGAATATATTTCTCCATGCCTGTCTAATCATTAACATTTAATTAATATCCATTGCATTTTTAGGTGTCATTCTGGCTGCACGAAAACCTGGAGGAAGACTTACTAAGAAAGAAGCTATAAAGACAATAATCATAGGTTTTAAAAATACATTTAATGAAAATTCTCCCCTCATATGCTGAAACATTACACCGCCCATATCAATAGGTTCAGAAAGTAAAAACCCAGTGTTAGCAAACCAGTAGATCATAGGAATAACTATAATAAGAGAAAGAGAAATACTTAAAAAGGTAAGAAACATGGATTCAAGATTTATGAGCAGTATTAATTTTGAAGGTCTACAACCTATTGCCCGAATTACACCAAATTCCTTTGTTCTTTCCAGTACTGACATTAAAATAGTATTTAATACCCCCACAAAAACAAGGAACACAATTAATATAAGGACAAAATTATTTCCCTTCTTATCTGCCTGCATTGTTTGATAAAAAGTAGTTTCAATTCTTTGCCAAGGCGCCACATCTAAATTGGAAAGTGTTTCTTGTAATTCACCCGCAATCTCTAAGTTTTTCTTTGGTTTATTTACTAAGAGAGCATATTGATGAACCTCATCGGATAAGGATAAAAAACTTTGTGATGCAATTAAAGGTAAGTAAACGGTCATTCTATCAAAAGAATTTTCATTTCCAACAATTGAACTTACGATAAAAATATCGTTGGCAATTGAACCTTCTGCTCCTTGGCCAATTAAAATTAGTTCATCACCAATATCAATTTTTAATGATTTAGCAATAGAGGTACCAATCATAGCTTTGTAATAACCATCAGTATTTGGAATACTGTCAAAATAATCTCCACTAAAGATTTTCTCTTTAATTCTAGTTACATCTGATTCAAGATTTGGATCAATTCCAAGAACCTTTACAGGTGTAGACTTCTCTTTTCCATATGCTAGCGCCATGGATAGAACTCTTGGAGTAAAACTTATAATTTGGGATTCATTATGAAATAACTCTTCTAATTCTTTTCTGTTATCTATAGTTAAATATGTCTTTGGTTTTTCTCTATAACTTTTACGATGTATTTGTATGTGCCCTACACTGTCTTTTGTAAATATATCAATAACATTGCCGTAACTTCCCTCAACAAGAGAAACACTTAAAACAAATACAATATAACCGCCGCCAATTGATAATCCTGTAAGTATTGTTCTTCTGTATTGACGAAAAAGATTCCTAAAAGCCATACGAAGTATAAGCACTAAAATCTCCTTTTAAGATATCTAAGAGTAAACATATCCTCAGAAATATCATCAGGATCAAACGACACTGAATCATATATTATTGTTGTTTTATAACCAATTTTATTTAAAGGAACCATAACAAGTTTCGATGGTAATAATTTTCCATCAAAAATTTTAGACTCTATAAAATCCAATTGACGAACAGCAATACCTTTTTCATCATAAAATATCTGTTTTGTAGGCAATAATGGGTTTTTCAATACATAATATTGAATTTTTCCCCAAACAGTAACAGTCGAAGCTCTCGGAATTAGAGTTATTATGTACTTATCATCTTTCTCTGATAGCGAAAGATCATACTCTTCTGAAAGATTAGTTTGTTTTACAAGGTCATCATTCGTAAAATCACTTCCCATCCAAGAACTCATCATCATTGAAGGTGGAACCTTAATAACACGATCAATTTTTGGAAGAAAGTTCCACATTTCTTTAAATCGCATCAAGGTTGCAATGCCTTTGTCTTTCTTTGGTGCTAAAATTCTAAAATTTGCAAGATCATCGCCTAGGGTTACACCTTCTAAAGAGAGAGATCTTTCATAGTCATCTGTTTGGATTATCATTGTCATCTTTACTCTGCTGGAATTTCCTTGGTAAAGCTTTTCAACTTCATCAATGATAGATTGAGCAGATTGAGATAATAAATTTGCAGGCAATAAAATACTTAGACTTAATATTATGTAAAATAATTTTAAATGTAGTTTCATT
>Ga0206683_10001521_pt1 | contig 16023 bp, 10 predicted proteins | sample M280m12015metaG_FD_155483 | JGI IMG/M metagenome (GOLD analysis project Ga0206683, IMG submission 155483) | Ammonia-oxidizing marine archaeal communities from Monterey Bay, California, United States - M2 80m 12015 | ecosystem: Environmental > Aquatic > Marine > Intertidal zone | place: USA...
GAGTACAACACCTACAACAACAATTTCTACTATGAAACAGCCACTGGATGGCTGAACTACACAGAAGGTGGTGGAACCTCTCCCAACCCCGACGAGAGGGAATCTATCGATTTAACGCGATACGCGGGTCAAGTGGTTGACATCAGATTCCGCTTCCGTAGCGGCCTGATGGGCTCCGTTGGCCCCGCTGGGTCATCACAAGATACCGGCTATGACGGATTCGCCTTTGACAACATCACCATCAGGAAGACGGACATAACATTCGGTACCACTGAGACCGTGAGCCAGCAGTTGAACTTCAACAACTTCGCAGCCGGTGCATCAGAAGAAGTAAGCCTCACTGCTGACTTCATCGACAACAGGACATACTACGTGAAGACCGAACTGACCAACCCCACTGGTTTCACCAACATGGACGAACTCAATGACGATATCAGGTTCCAGTTGACAGTGAACAATTTGTTCGATCCGTGCCTTGCCGAGGAGCACTGGGTCGATTTGGAGAATGGAGTGAGGTACGCTTCAGGCGAGCGTGACATCCGTGTAAAGGCCCGTAATTGTGGCAACACTCTGACTGACTTCCAGTTAGAGGCATCTATTCAGAACGCCGAACCCGACCTCGTCGCTATCGAGGATTTCTCAGGCATTGAGCCAATGTGGTCAGATGACGGCAACGAGAATGGTAGCAGACTTGACGACTCTACAGGCTCGAATGACATGCTCCCTCAGAACGTCGGTGTATTCAACAGCCACGCATACTGGCTTGGCCACCCGAGCGATGGCTATGGTGACAACTGGAACGAAACCGTGACATTGGACCCAATCCCCGTCGCGGCAACAGGAGCCGACTTCACCTACCTGACCTTCGATTACTACGCTGAGGGTGACTACCTCAAGGACAACAACGGTAACATCCTAGCTATTAGGGATGCAGCCAACTTAGAGATTACTTGGACCAAGCAGGGAGAGGTCTTCGAAGGAGTTGTCTATGGAACTTGGACCGATCTTAATGAGAACGGCATCCAGAATACAAATCCAGAGGACCCTAACTTCCACCGCTGCGAGGATTTCGATCTCAACGGCTACGATGAGGTCGAGTATTTCGGCGACCATTCAGACAACATCAACTCAGTGGTCTGGTTCGACTCTGAGAATATCCTCAAGTCAGTTACCGTCGACTTGACACATATTGTCATCCTGAACCGCACCAGTGCCGATACCGGAGATTGGCGCGACGAGTGCACATCTCTTTCTGGCTCCGATGTCTCCCTGACCTGGAGGTTCCAGTCGAATGACGATGGAGTTAACGGCAATGCCGGACTGTCCGGCTTCGGTGTTGACAACATCCGTGTAGAGGAGTTCACCTTCGAGGATGATGGGACCTACACAGTCGACGTGACTGGACTTGATGCCTCTGAGCATCAGGTAGTCAATATGGCTACACACGACTTCCAGAGTGGCATATACAAGATTGATGTGACTACCATCTTCGACAATACCGATCCTATGACTGCATGGTACAACGAGACTGAGGTTAACACCGCCAACAACTACTCGTCGATTATCTTCAGCATCGCTAGTGCGGACATTACCTTGCTTCAGCCTGACGTGTTGGAGTGCGTAGCCGACATAACTTACGAGTGCGTCTATCCAATCGATGACGCATCGGCCCACAGTTTCGCTGTGCCGCTTCTTAATGGGGTCATCGCGGGTGAGTACCAGATTACAATGAAGGTCGTTGATTTGGACACGGGACAGGCCGTTTACGAAGAATCAAGTGACAACGGGCCGTTCGACCTCGCTCCTCACGAGAGGGGTCAGGCCAACTGGACAAACCCATACAATTCGTGGTATGACACACACACCTACAACATCAGTTTCTACGCTGACTTGTTCCAAGAGAACGGGACCCTCGAGTCCTCGGGTAACGACCGCTACTTTGAGATTCAGTTCTATGACAACATCGATGTCGCAATCCTGTCCAATCCAACAGACCAGAACCGTCTGCAGAGCGTCAAGAAGGACCTAGAGGCGATGGGTAAGACGTACACTCAGCTGCGCATGGAAAACTGGGATACCTACGGGACACCTGACTGGGTTGAGCACTTCAACAAGGTGCTGCTGCCATGGCAGACTGATTACAATGTCTACTACGGCGAGTACTATGAGGCACTGGCTGAGACCCGCGAAAGTGACGGACTCACCCTAACTGAGACTCTTGAGGACTACATGAGTGGAGGAGGTACGGTGCAGATGCACCTCGGTCCTTACCGCAACGAGTACCAGCCCAACAGACTACCGTTTGGCATGGACATCGCGATGAGGAATCAGGTCAACTTCACCGTTGACAACAGGGTCCACTATAGCAACCTGACCATTGTGGACCAGTACCACCCGATACTCAGCAACGTCGATCCGATTGCGTTCAGTGGAATCAATGGCGGCTCCCACGTCGCTCTGGCTGGACTCGATGCAGCACAAGTCCAATCCACTCAAATTCCGCAGGTATGCGGCGGTCGCATTAGTGACCCTACAGGGACCTTCCACACTTTGATGCGTGACACTGAATATGAAACCCAGTCTCTTTTCTCACTATGTAATCGAGGTGCTGGAGGCCTGATAGTCACCACAATAGATGTCGAGAACCCGAGTGTGTCTGAGGAGTTTGGAGGATCAAGTATACCACTGCTCTCTAACATGCTGGCTTACCACATGACCCCCTACCCGAATGACTTCGGTATCGTTGAGGAAAGTTTCGATCTTACTATCAACGGAGTTGCGCCTTCGATAGACTCTGTCACAGGAGCTTACGCAACCATGTACATCAAGAGTAATTCTGACCTTGATTTCAGTTACGTCACGACAGTTGAGGGAGTAGTAGCGGACTGGACACTGGAGTCTGGAAACAACGATTCAGTGACAGGATGGGATGGCTTGGTGATAGATGCCGACGAGTATAGCCACACTCAGCAGATCAGCCCAAGCATCCCAACTCTCGGCTCCTTCTGCGTTGGCGACTCCTCCTCGACAACAGGTTGCCGAATCGGTGCCGAGTGGCTGCTCACTCTGTACCTGCATGACGAAGCCGGACACACTCGTATGACCTATGTTCGGCTGGTCACAGATGATACTCTGGCCGACGAGTTCAGGCCGATGGCAAGCGCAATCATGGTTGAAGACGCCACTACCGATGAGTATGTCAGCCTTGACGGCACCAAGACCGTCGCTGGCGTGGAATGGCCAATCTACCGGGCCAGACTGTCCGACACAGGCGACCTCAGCGTCTCGTTTGACGCCAGTGAGAGCTACGATCCTGACGCACCTGAGGGTGAGAAGGGCATCGAGCTTTACGAGTGGAAGGTCTTCTTCGATTATCCATGGGACAGTTCCGAGCCAACACTAGAGGGGCACGTCTTCCAAATTCCGGCGGCCGCCGGAGGAGATGATTGGTCCTATGTATTCAGGAACCTGACTGCTAGTCCAGATGGAAATCTCGAGAACGAAATCCGAATCGAACTGATTGTCTACGATAAGGCAGGTAAGCAGAGTGAGAAGCACAGGATGTACTTCGTAGTCGTTGGAGAAGACTTCGGAGATGATGAGCCAATAGTGCAGTTCACCAACCCGGGTCCCAACGAAAATCAGAACGCTGACCTAGTGACAATTACTGGTACCTTGATTTCAGGCGCTGAGAATAGTGACGTCATCATCGAAGTCGCTCTGACTGAGGCTGTACTGGATTACACCCCAACTCAGAAAATCACTCAGAAATCAATTGGTAAGTACAACGTCACGGAACTGCTCTCTGATAATCAGCAGTTCACGATAACCTTGGACATCTCTGATCTCTATCAGGAAACAGGCATAGCTGCCACTATCTACGTGAAAATCAAGGAGGGAGATGGCGAGAGGCACACTCTCTACCAGGATATTGGAATCACACTAGTTCCTCATATTGAGGAGGTCGTGACCACCGATGACAAGGGCGGTATGAACATGCTATTGATTGGTGGTATCGGGGTATTCGTCCTACTGCTCGTAGTAGTAGTCACGATGATGATGCGCGGACGAGGCAAGGACTCTGATGAGGACACAGTCGAGCAGTTCGGAGGTGTCGAGGAGATGGATCCAGTCGAGGCTTATGTCCAGCAGATGGTTGCCTCAGGGTATGATGAACAGACTGCTCGGACGTACGCTAAACAGTACTACGCTCAGTACTACGAACAGCAACGCAAGGGTGGCAGCTGACGCTAGCCACCAAGTGACTGCTCTAGAAGCACCTTGAAGGCGAGGTGGTGACAGCGCGGGCTGTGGACACATCCGGACCACATACTGTAGCCGATATTTCCCTCGCCGACGTCGGCGAGGCCAGAATCTCGTGGGCTCGAAGCAGGATGCCGGCGTTAGCGGCCTTGCGAGCCGCTACAGAGAGCGAAAAACCACTTGCTGGTCAACGCATCGCTGGGTGCCTACACGTCACTAAGGAGACTGCAGTCCTAATTGAGACATTGAGGGCGGCCGGGGCCGAGGTTTCGTGGTCCGGCTGCAACCCGCTCTCGACTCAGGATGATGTGGCGGCATGGCTGGCAAGGGAAGGCTACAGCATCCACGCTTGGTACGGCCAGGGGACCGAGGATTTCTACCAGTGCATCGACCGAACCCTCGACTTTGGTCCGACACTGACCCTCGATGATGGCGCCGATCTAATCTACCGGGTCCACAGTAGCTTTTCTGAGTTAGCAGAAGGCATCATAGGAGGCACCGAGGAGACAACCACAGGAGTTCACCGCCTACGGGCGATGGCCGATGCTGGGGAGTTGCTGTATCCGGTTATCGCAGTGAATGACGCGGCTACCAAGTGGGACTTCGACAACGTGCATGGCACCGGGCAATCGACTCTGGACGGCATCATCAGGGCCACCAGTGTTCTCTTGGCTGGCAAGGATTTCGTTGTCGCAGGCTACGGCCACTGTGGCAAGGGACTAGCCATGCGTGCTAGAGGGATGGGAGCAAACGTCATCGTGACCGAAGTAGATCCATTGCCAGCGTTGAGTGCGGTAATGGATGGTTTCAGAGTAATGAAGATGGATGACGCCTCCTCTCTAGGGGATATTTTCTGCACTGCTACCGGGATGAAGGACGTAATTGTAGGTAGGCATTTCGAGTCAATGAAAGACGGCGCTATAGTCTGCAATACCGGGCACTATGACTGCGAGATTAGCATACCAGATCTTGAGAATAGATCCACTGGCTACCGCACAATCAGGGATAATAATGAAGCCTTCCAAATGGAGAATGGTCGTACAATACATCTTCTGGCGAGGGGCCGTTTGGTGAACCTCGCTGCCGCCGAAGGTCATCCCAGTGAGGTGATGGACATGTCGTTCGCCAATCAGTTCCTAGCATTGTGTCGCTTAGCCTCTGAAGGCAGTGACTATGACAACAAAGTCTACGACATCAGCCCTGAGCAAGATACTGAGTTGGCCGCACTGAAACTCAAGACAGCAGGAATCAGCATCGACGAGTTGACACCCGAGCAGACTGCCTACCTCGACGACTTCAGCGCCGGGACCTAGTCCTCCAATGCCTCAAACTCATCTGCTCCGATTTTCTCTTGAGTCTCGGCGAACCAATCCTCCTCGACGACCGAGAATTCGGGAATGTCAGGACTCCACCTTATCGGCAGTTTGTCTCCGGACTGCACTACCAGTTCGAGCCTCTCATCCAAAGCCGGCATCCTCTGTCCGATCATGGCGGCGTACAACTTGCTGTACCTGATGGTTTCTGGTATGCAGGTCCTCCCGCTACTGGTCTCGAAATCTATCGCACGGTCGAGGTCTAGGGCATGCCGATTCAGTTTGTGTAGTAATCCTGAGGTGACACGTGATATCGCCATGAAACAAATCAATATGAAGATGAATACCATGAGAAATCCCCATGTTGAATCTCCGACGAGCGTCATCGAAATAGTCCCTAGGAGGAATACTATGGGCGCGATGAAGGTAATCAGGAAGAAAGTGGGAGAGATTGGCTTGCGTTTCTTCATCCTCTCGATAACCGCCCAGCGTGGATGTTTGGGGTTCTGAGGTTTGAAGATTTCATCCTCTTCCATTTTAGCGGCTCTGGATACCATCCGGCTCACTGATTCCATACGAGCAAGTTGGTTGCTGCTGGTGGCTTCCATGCCCTCGTCGAAGAGCTCTTCAAGAAGTTCAGCACACTCCTCATAGTGTCCTATTCTGACTAGAATAGCTATCTGTTCGATTAACGGAGCGACTTCGTAAGGGGCGACTTCACGCCTGTCCTGCCACCACCTGAGCCCATCTTCTAGCATTCCTAGGTGGTCAACTAGGAGGACCCCTCCAAGCCTCCAAGCCTCAAAGTTCTCTGGGTCTATCTGCACGACTTTACGCAGTGCCGTCATCGCTTTCGCTGACTGCTTGAGGTCAGGTTGCACCTGTTTACCTCTGGACTCAGTAGGTAGTGACCAGCGGGCCACTCCCATCCACCCGTCGACGTGAGTAGGATCGATGGCTACAGTTTTTCTGGCTGCCTCGAGGGCACTGACTCTGTCACCTGACTGCTCTGCCTCTATCGCATCGAGCCATGTCATCTCGGCGCTCTTGGCCATGGCCCTTGCTGGGGCGCGTGATGCATGAAGGCTGGGGTGTGGATTGACAATCAACGGCCTCTGCCCTTATGTCTGCTACTTGGACGACCCCCGCCCTTCCAGTTGTCTCTAGGATTCGGCCTGCGGCGTCTCCCCTGTGTCTTCCTCGATCCTTTACCTTCGACCGGCTTCCGAGTGTCACAGCGGTTGCACATAGTCCTCGAGGCGTAATTGTGATTTTTGCACTTTGGGCAATTCCAGTCTCCTGGCTTCATATTTGAGTTATTGAAGCCGTCTGAGTTATTTGATTGGTATCCGCGAGAATTCCCACCTCTTCCGCCACCGCCTCTCGGTTTTGGCTCTTCACAACCAGTGCGATTGCAAACTTTTTTGTTCGAGAAATTGTGATTTTTGCACTTAGGGCAGCTCCAGTCTCCTGGCTTCATATTTGAGTTATTGAAGCCGCCTGAGTTATTTGATCGGTATCCGCGAGAATTCCCACCTCTTCCGCCACCACCTCTCGGTTTTGGCTCTTCACAACCAGTGCGATTGCAGACTTTCTTGTTTGCATAATTGTGATTTTTGCACTTAGGGCAGCTCCAGTCTCCTGGCTTCATATTTGAGTTATTGAAGCCGCCTGAGTTATTTGATCGATATCCGCGAGAATCGCTGCCTCTTCCGCCACCGCCTCTCGGTTTTGGCTCTTCACAACCATTGCGATTGCAGACTTTCTTGTTTGCATAATTGTGATTTTTGCACTTAGGGCAGCTCCAGTCTCCTGGCTTCATACTTGAGCCTCTGTCCCCTCCGAACTTGCGGTCCCGGCCCCTTTGATCGTTACCTTGTCTACTGCCTGGACGACTATCGCGCCCCCTTCTGAATTTACTGTCGCCCGTACGACTATTGTGTCGACTCCGGTTAGCCCTCCCGCTAGGGGCAATCTCAACTGGCGACCCTATTGCGCTAGCTCCCTCTACACCTCCGTTCAGAGGATGTACGTGAACCAGAGGTTCATCGGATGGACCCAACACAGTTTCCACTCTTCCAAGCGTCTTCCCTCCGACGACTCGAATACCAGCTCCCAACCTAGGTGCACGCCCATCAAAGGAGACCAAGAGTCCACCTTCGTGCGACTCTCTGGACACTCTGCCGGAGAAGCTCATGGCTCAGCCGCGGCGCCTACCATACATGAGGGCTGCGACTGCCGCCATGGTCACAATAGGGAGGCCTACTGCAGGTAGCAGACCATCTCCACCCTCTTCTTCGGAGGGGGTCGGGGGTTCTGGCTCAGGCTCATCGAAGAGATGTGAGTTGTTCACTATCTGAGAGACTTCTGAGCACTTACCCGAAGTATCGCACCCTTCGATTGTGATGCTGTGCTCCCCCTCGCTCCACAGTTCGAAGTTGATATTCGGAGTGGACCACGTATTCCCGGTGGAGCTCACCGAACCTGTCTGCGAACCATCTATGGACATTGAGAACGTCACAGATTCTCCGTCCGGATCACTGTACTGTCCCTGCATTGACCACTGCGATCCATCCCACTCAGTATGCATTATCGTCAACACGGGTGATGCAGACTCCTTGCTCAAACCGATGTCATACACGTGCTCGAGAGAATATACCTCGGTGGTGCCAACGACGCTGACCCAGACTCCTACCGGGCCGGGCAGCGAGTTGGGTGAAGAAAGATCTACTGTGACCTCTCCGGTGAATGTAATCGTGGAAGTTGGTGAAGACTGCCCGTCCTGAATCAGACCGATCTCGATTTCTAAATCGGGCCAGTCCGAAGTTGGGCTGATTGTAATTGGATGAGGGTCGCTCAGAGTATGCGTGGATGTCGAAAGAGAAAACGGCACGCCTAGGTTCCATGTCCTGCTACCAGTGCTCTGTCCTGCTGGGTCGACAGCCTCGCAACTCACTTCTGCGGTATTGCCACGAGGAATCTCAGCCCACAAAGACCGGTCACCACCCTCCGACAGCTGTAGTGAAGGTGCTCCGGTGCAGTGAACATCCAACTTTGAGACACTCCCCTCGTCAGAGAACCATAGGGAGACATCTTCCCAGTACGCCCAGACGTGCTCCCCTCCGCTAGGAGATGGGAACCACGCGCCCTCTGGAGGCGCAACATCGGTCCACTCAGGGGGGTCATCGACAGGAATAGGAGCTGTAGTAAAGTCCGCAAATAAGTCTTCACCAAGCGGCCAATCGACGCGAGGGGAGTCAGGGCTGAGGCTGTATGTCAGACTGCCGTCAGCATTCTCGGTGATTGAGTACGTTGAGGAACCGTCGCCTATGCAACTGCCTCGAAGTGGCGCCTGACCCCCTGCGGTTTCCTCATCTAGTCCGACATCTCTACCTTCGCATTCATCCCACAAGTCGAGCCGCAGGTCTTGGGTAATCGGGAATGTGAAATCGAGCTTCGCCCCAGTCATATTGGAGGCGTTGAGCACCAGTGTGAAGTTGCTGCTATCAAAGAACCCATGAATGTCCACTGTTGCATTCAGCCATAGTTTGATGCGGCATTCATCCACGCCTTGAGAGGACGCGATATCAGTGTCACAGTCGCGGTTTTCATCGGGAATCACCGGGACCTCCTCACAGTCGTTCCCAAAGGCAGAGGTACAGTCACGAATTTGAGAGTGCCTAATTGGAACAATGTTGAACTCCTGGATATCGACTCCATCCTCTTCCCAAGAGGTGTTCTTCCAATCCACTCCGCCTCCACCTCTGTGAGGTGGGCCGTCCCGGACGCCTATTCGGGTTAGTGTGTGTTCTATGCACTCGCTCGCGAGCGCGCGAAAGAACTCCCTCTCATCAGTTGAGACCCAACTATCGCCTCCATCGTTTGGGTCAACTTCAGCCATGAATTCGTCCATCGATACGCGAAGGTCGTCCGCCAGTGTTTCGTTGACCCAAGCAACTGCTCGAACATCTGCCGACTCCCAGTTCTCATTCACTACGATATCGAAGGTCGCGTGAGTGTACTCAAACAGGTTCTCGAAGGTGATTGAGCCGCATTGATCCTCGAGCGACCCTCCTCCTCCTAGTTGATCCATCCGTACAGGTTCATCTTCTAAGTGATCGAAATCGTCCCTTCCCTGGTCTGAGGGCGCCAGCATTGAGAGAATCATTAGGAAAGTGAGTACGCTGGCTATGGCACCCCTGTCCATACACCGGCAAGCGAAAGCGCGCATCATGATTCTATCGCCGGCCTGTAAGTTGAGTTTAGGGCAACCTAAACTTGATAACTATATTCTATTTCGTAATTTTTAGGGTGACCTAAAATGAATGCGAACAAGACCATTGCAAGCCTGATAATTGGATTATTTATTTGTACAACACTTACTGGATGTCTGGGTGGAGATGATGACGATGTCATTAGAATTGCATTCAAGACTCAGGACGACTATGATGACCCAGACACCAACCCACAGAGACTGGCCGATTTCATCTTCCAGCAGACTGGGATGGATGTCGAAATCTATCCAATAGCTAGCGACGTCGCAGCAATTGAGGCCCTCAGGTTCGGACACGCTGACATCGCTATTCTGGATGGAGGTGCTGCTTGGATGGCTTGGCAACAGCACGGCTTCGATGCCATACTGGCTAATCAGAAGTCAGATGGCTCAACTTACTACTTAGCATCGGCATGGGTGCTTGAAGACAGTGACATCCAGTCTTTGGATGATTTGGAGGGGATGGACTCCTGCCACACTGGCTGGCTCAAGTCCGCCGGTATGCTCATGCCGATGGGTTACATGATTGGCCAAGGCATGGTTGAGGTTTCTGGTGACGAAGAGGATATCAACAGTCTCCGAACGACTATTGAGAATCACTTTGGCAATGCATCAATCCCATCTAGCGGCGATCCGTATTATGGATACAGCGGAGCGTTCCGTTGTATGACCGAGGGCATGGGGGATGTGGCCTTTGCCAAGACAACATCCTTCGAGGATCACTGCGAGGGGAATGATTGGTGCCTCGACCGCTCTGATTACAGGATGTTGCAGCCGGCATTTGGCAAGGTTCCAAGCCATCCGATAATGGTCAATCGTGAGATGATTGACGATGAGAAGGCCGATGCAATCACAAACGCATTTCTAGCACTCAATTCCGATTTGGAGGGCCACTACATCCTTGAATCTGTATTGAACACCCCTGGAATATCACAAGTGAATACCGAGGAGCACCTAGGCTCCTATAGCGAAGCAATCAGCAGTATACCAGGTATTGCAGCATACTTCGAGGGCAAGTACGCAAACTAGCAGGGTCCGCGATGAACTCAGAACCAATTCTCTCAATTCAATCCGCTGAAATTGGATTTGAGGATTCAAGACCGCTCCTCGAGGACTGTAATCTAGAAATTGTGCCGGGAGAAATAGTAGGATTAATCGGTCGCTCAGGCATTGGTAAGACCACGCTGATTCGAACAATTGCAGGGCTAATTCGGCCATTATCTGGAGACGTGCTTTTCGCTGGAGCAAATATCTCACACTCGGCAAGAGGAACCATAGGGTTGATTCCACAACGACTGGGTCTGATTCAGCATCAAACGGTTGGATACAATGTTTTGATGGGCGCCCTACCGAATTCAACTGGGCTCCAATCAATTCTTTCTCTCCCTTCGGCCGAAATGCGTGACTCGACCAGAAAAGCAATCGCTGCCGTGGGCCTAGAAGACAAGACTCTGACCTCGGTAAACCTTCTCTCGGGCGGTCAGCAACGCAGGGTGGCTATCGCCAGATCTATGGTGCAGAATCCACAACTTCTCTTGGCAGACGAATGTCTCGGCGAGTTGGATGCCGACACAGCTCGCGATATCATCGGTCTGTTGAAGGCCCTTGTAGAGGACCATAGCACATCAATCCTAATTGTCGATCACAATCCAGTACGCGCCCGCACATTCTGTGACAGGGTTTTGCAATTGCGTGGTCGCACAATCATCCCACTGAGTGAGGAAGAACAGGATGAGGAGACAGGACTTCCGCAGTATAGGGGGGATGAATGATGGGAGAGATTCAGCGTTTATCCCAGTTCGTGCTTAGAAGGCCCATCTTGCGCACAGCCATAGTATTGGGCATAATGGCAGTTCTTGCTGTACTCCATCTGGAGATTACTCTATCTCGTTTAGGGGATGCAGCATCAAATCTGGTGATAATAGCAGGGGAAGCTTGGCCTCCTGACTTCTCAGTACTGACCGATAGAGCAGCATGGGCATATCCTCCGTGCGAGATGCAAACTGACTGGATGTGTAGCCCCGCTGTTCTAGGAATGACCCAGACTCTGGAGATAGCATTCCTAGCCACAATATTCGGAATGGCGATGTCGCTACCCTTAGCTGCAGCCGCAGCCACCAATCTCTCACCACCATTATTGGCCCAGATTGTCAGACAGGTCCTCGCAGCACTTCGGGTACTACCTTCTCTAATCTGGGCTCTTATTTTCGTAATCTTGGTCGGTATTGGACCTCTGGCCGGAGTACTGGCAATGACAATGTACACAGTGGGGTATCTTGGTAAATTGCAATATGAAGCACTCGAAGGAGTTAGCAGGGAGCCGCTTGAGGTGGCCCGAGCAATGGGATTACCACGGTGGCAGATTGCGCGCTTCTTTGCGATTCCTGAGGCGGCCAACTCGTTAATCAGTCAGATGCTTTTCATGTTTGAGTATAATGTGAGGCACGGCTCAGTAGTTGGCCTTGTAGGAGCGGGAGGAATAGGTTGGTACATGCAGTATTACCTAGAGCCCTTCAAACTCTACGATAGAGTACTCGCTCTGGTTATTGTAATGTATCTGGTAGTCATAATCATTGATCAGATATCTCTGCGAGTACGCAGTCAGTTCATCGAAGATGACGAGCATATTCAGAGGCCTAAGTGGCGAGGAACAATAGTTCCTTGGACAGAGTCCTCAGATGATTAGACGGTGTCGTCAGCCACTATTCTGATGGCCCCATCATCGTACGAGATGTGGATGTTATCTCGGACCTTCAGAGTCAGTGCAGCCAAGGCCTCATACACCTCTTTCTCTGAGACTCCGAAGGCGTCCGATGCTCTCTTTGTAGACCATGGAACCTCGATGAAGTCGGAGGCCGAAATCCACTTGAGCAGCCGCAATTCGAACTCTGTAAGGTCCTCGAATGACATCCTCTTCGACCTCCGAGAGTGCAACCGGGCAATCAATCCTTGCCGAACTCATCCCTCATAGGAGTCAACCATTTGACGAATGGCCTCTTTGACCTCTAGTTCGCCATCCAGTAACCCTCCTAGTGCAGTTAGGAATGGAACATCTACCTCGAGTCTATGGGCTCGATTGTTGAACATCCGGCATGCACGCACGCCTTCAGCAACCATATGCATCTCTCCTTGCGATTCTTCTAGGGAAAGACCGGAACCAAGCTTCTCTCCCAGTGTCCGGTTTCTACTCCGAGGACTCGTCGCGGTTACGTACAGGTCTCCTATTCCTGCGGGGCCGAAAGCAGTCCCGGACTCTGCTCCCATCGCGTCTAGCAGCATGATGCCCTCGTTGAAACCAGAAAGCACCAGAGCAGCCTTGAGATTGTCTCCGCCATCAGCATGCAACCCGTCGACCAACCCACAAGCGAGTGCGACCGTATTCTTGTACGCGCCCCAGAGCTCAGCACCCATTGGATCGTCAGCGGCCTTGAGCAGCAGATTTCTGGTGGATAGCCGCTCTGCGATACGGTCGGCGACACTGCGGTCGTGACAGGCCACCAGAGCTGTTGTCATCACACCTCGAGCGACCTCGGGAGCGATTGTGGGGCCGGTCATTACGATTACCGGATTGGACTTACCAGCCTCCTCAAGCCTTCTCTCTATGGCATCGGATATCATGCCCGATCCGCCTTCATCTGAGGGGGCAAGGCCCTTGGCCAGATCAAGCAGGACGTGAGAGGGTCTGAGATGAGGAATCAGATCGTCAACCACAGAGAGAATGACTCCACTAGGCAGGGCGAGCACAAGAATCTCACAATCAGAGGTAATATCGGATATCTGCATTGTCACTTGCATCTTAGGGAGTTCATATCCGGGCAAGTACTTGTGATTCACACCATCAGTCATCATCGACTCATAGACCTCATCCTCGATGGTCCACCCGAGGACATTGTGCCCATCCTCGCACCAGACGTATCCTAGAGCGGTACCCCAGTTGCCCAGTCCGAGTATGCCTATCCGTGCCATATTCGTCGAACTTCGGGCCCGACATACCCGTTATGACCCTATGGGGAAGCAGATAACCGAGGCGTTGCCTTATTGACGGAAATACTCCCGTACGAAGTACAAGCAGGGGTACCCGAGTGGTCAAAGGGGCTGGGTTTAGGTCCCAGTGCGTAGTGCTTCGCAGGTTCAAATCCTGTCCCCTGCACCACTATCTAGCCCAGCAGCGCCCATCGAATTCGTGTTCGCCATTCTGAAATATGGGTTGCCATTCGTCGATAATCCAAGCAGGGGTTCCCGAGCGGTCAAAGGGGCAGCGTTCAGGTCGCTGTGCGTAGTGCTTCGCAGGTTCGAATCCTGTCCCCTGCACCATCTCCTTTTTTCGCCAGCAGAACACTTTCCTGATGTGCCCCCCTCCGTTGGCCGTGGAGGAGCAAGATAACCAATCTTCCAGGGACATTTCTGCGCTGAAGGTCTTGTCCATCATTGTCGGCGCGTGTATAATTCTAGCAGGCCTTGGGGGGGCGGTCATCTACTTCGGTGTCAAGGCTCTTGATGAAACCTCAGAAGGTGCGAAGGACGCTTTTGAGAACAGTGGACCTGTATCCTGGCCCACTCCTACCAATGTTGTTGACGATATAGAGACTCTAGCAGATTTCGGTTACCGCAAGATCGATACTGTGGCCCACGCGAATGCAGGGGATTTCATCCAGTTCAGATTTGAGGATTTAGGCTACGAGGCAGAGGTCCAGAATTTCACTACTGAGTTGTGCGACGATTGCCGTAACTACATCGCCACGATAGAGGGCGAGGACCCGAATTCTTGGATTGTTGTAGGCGGACACTACGATGCTATTTGCTATAGTCAGCAAATCATCATCGGCATAGAGTATCCTGGTTGCACTTCTGAGGGAGCATACGATGACGCCACTGGATCAGCATCCGTACTCGAACTCGCACGTCTGATGATGGAGTGGCAATCAATAGCAGAGGCCGAGGGTTGGGAACAGTGGGGCATAGATGCGAAGCCAAAGCATACATGGAAATTCGCAGTTTGGGACTACGAGGAATGGCAGGGCAGCGGATCCCCCGAGGGGGCTGGATACGGCAGCGAGACATTCGTCACCACGCTGCCCGAGGGAGTCGAGATTGCCACTTACATCAATCTCGACATGTACGGGCTGAACTGGCCTGTCGAGACCCAGCTGGCAAGCCAGCTCAGCGGCTGTGACGAAGATTACTTCCACCTCTATCTGTTCACTTCTCCGGTCGATGACTGGTCTTACTACGAGGACAGGGGAGTGAACGTCACCGACGAGATGCGCGAGCAGGCCGTGCTACTGCAGGACAGACTCGAGATGGTGCTGCACGAGCAACTGCAGTATCCGACCGAATGGGTCGTCGTTATGGACGACACCAAGGGCAATTCTGATCACTACAACTTCATCTCGCGCGGATGGCCGGCCACTTGGTTCCGAGGAATGCACGAGTTCCTTCAGGAGGAGGACGACACCTGTGAACAGTCCCCCAAGCACGCACCTACTGACAGGGTCGATGTCCTGTATAACTTGGCGGGCGGACGGGGACCCCTTGAGGCAGGAATGCAAACCGGGCTCGATGCTCTAGCTTTGTTGATGTGGAGCGACATTACGGGAAACTGGGCGTAATCGTGCCGCCCCATTCTTCATAAGCGCTCCAGAGCGGCCCGTGAATAATGACAAGAGCGTATGCCTTGATTGCAAGTCTACTATTGATAGCCACCCCGTTGGCCGGATGCACTTCCAGCCCCGAAATCGAAGAAATCGTTGATGATATTCTTGGATGCATGGACGAGAATGCCGAGAACTATGCGGAGAACGCTACCGCCGAGCTGTTGGGCGACTGTATCTACCTAGCCTCGATGGAGGCCTTCATGACCGCCATGACCGAGCAGATGGAAATAGACGAGATGCTCGACATTATTCCCCAAGCAGGTTACTCGATGTTGATCACATCGAGCGAATTTAATGTCGATATGGGCACGCAAATGGACATAATCATCGAAGAGATGGTAATGGCCGATTTGGATACCGATTCGGTCTACGTAAAGATGGGCATGTCGATGGTGCCTTTCATGACCTCCGAGTACACCCAGGTCCAAGTCGGTGAGATCGTCAACGTCCACTACATTTTGGGCGGGATGATGGCAGGCGAAGACGCCGGAATGGGCTCGTACCAGACTAGGGATGCGAC